>Ga0115011_10000163_pt1 | contig 61276 bp, 53 predicted proteins | sample TroAtlMetagenome_2_FD_88705 | JGI IMG/M metagenome (GOLD analysis project Ga0115011, IMG submission 88705) | Marine eukaryotic phytoplankton communities from Atlantic Ocean - Tropical Atlantic ANT8 Metagenome | ecosystem: Environmental > Aquatic > Marine > Oceanic | place: Tropical Atlantic... | reverse complement strand
CACTCTGCGGGAGGCTGATTATCAAGTGCTATTACTTTGGAATCCGAGCCTGATGCAGGGACACCGCCCATGCGCAAGAACTCACCCCTCTGCTGCGCCGCCATCTCCTTGAATCCCGCGTAGACGTTCGCCCACTGAGGCTTAGCCTCACGTTTGAATGGCTTGCGGTTGTCCATGGAGATGTCTATCCAAGCCAGAGCCTTCTCACACTCGCTTAAATCAACCCCTATATGATTGGCCAGTCTAGCTATCTCCACCCTGGAGGTCTCATGGGAGAGAAGATCTTCCTGACAAATAATTAAGGTGTCGAGATCTCCAACACTCGATTCCAGTATTGCTTGGTAATATGCGCCCCACATCTGCTCAATGTGTAGCTCTAAACGCTCAGTTGATATATCTAATCCCTTAAAATCACCCCTTCTAACGAGCGACTGAACCACGGCTAATGGCTCTCTCACAACCACAACAGGGCGAATATCCGTATAACCTAAACTGTTGAAAACTCGGTGCCACATGGGCCACAGTAAGGCCGCCCTAGGATCCTTATAGCCCCACACAGGATTCATAAATCCTCGCCTGAGCTTCACCCCTATCGCCTCAACTATATCCTCACCTAAAGTTACCCTTTGTGCTCTAGTAGCAACCGCCTCAAGTTGTTCGAACGTGCCGTAACCATCTTGATTTACACCCATCCCGCTCAAGACCTGCATATTCACGTCTTGAAACAGCCTGTGCTCCCAAAAGCCCTTAGGGTTGTCAAAGTTTGCGGGTTGTAATGGCCAGCCCAACTCCATCCCTAGGAGGTCCAAAAGTCTAGTCACCAAAGATGTGCCGCTACGATGCATTCCTAGCACAGGTACAACCGTCTGAGCTGAGGGGGAAAGCAGAGGATCGGCCGATAGCGGCCATGCTAAGTTTGAATTACTCATTTCCAATTAGACCTTATTGATGTAGTCGATGCCCCACTATCGAGTGAAAACAGGCGATCTTGAACCTAAAATGGATTTTTTATGTGCGAGTTTTTCCACATTTATTGAATGTTTCCTTGGACTTGACGTGTCCAGAGTGTCATTCTCATGATAACGATCTGATACCAATGACTTGATCATAAGAAAATTCGAGGACGATAGACCATATGAAACTGAAAAACCTCCGACTTCCAGCGATAGCCCTGACCCTTGTGTTGCCTACAACCGCCTATGCGTGGCCAGCAGATGAAGAGTGGGAGCCAGTGACAGTTGGTGGTGTCATAGTTACCGACGAACCTTTCGATATCCAGAACTTCCAAGGTAGCCAGATTGACCTCGTAGGTAGCGAATCAGAGCCAGTTTTTCAGACCTTTTCTACAGACACCTCTATATTTTTTCGCCTCAGAACAGACGCTATTGTTCAGGACGAAGCTATTGGCTCTTGGGCTATCGGTTTTGAGACTGACGGGGATCCTAGCACCCTAGAGTTTAACATTGCGTTGACTGGGATAACTCGTGCCATAACTGTACTCAGAAACGACGGCGGCGACGCTGGAGCTGATGCTTTACTCAGCGTCGATACTGGAGTAAACACAAGCTCTGGAATTAACTTCCAGACCCCAGCAGCCGACTCGAACATTCAGAACACAGCGGATGGCTTCGTAGATATCGCCATGTCATGGAGCTGGTTGGAGACAAATTTTGGAATCACCCCTACAACGGTATTTCAAGTCTCTGCACTTACTGGAGACCAGTATCTCTCTGTAGTCTACGACTATGACTTAGCTGGGACAGATGACTCTGGTGGAATCGGAGACATATCCTCGGTATTCTCCGATGAGATGGTTTTCGACAGAGATGGCGACGGCATCTCAGACAGAGAGGAAGAGGCTATAGGGACGAGCTCTGATGACATTGACTCTGATGACGACGGGTTATCTGATGATGTTGAGATAGACATTAGCCTGACTGATCCACTCCACCATGACAGTGATCTGGACGGGCTTTTTGACGGGCTGGAGTACGGTTTAACAGACCTTGAAGTTGGCCCTGATACCGATGTGACCGCTGGTCACTACTTTGAGGACGCGGATGCCGACACCACGACCGACCCTAACCTAGTTGACACAGACGGAGGATCTTGGGAGGATGGCGGTGAGGATGTAAATCTAAACGGTAGGATAGATAAATGGGAGGGCGACCCCAACGATCCTAGTGACGATGGTGATACCGACGGAGACGGAATCCGAGACGGCATTGAGGATGATTGTGACCTCGACGAAGGTTTAGTGTTTGATGATGATTCAGACAGCGATGGAATATTTGATGCCGTTGAAGGTGCTGGCGACTACGATCAAGATGGTACCCCTGACTTTTGTGACGAAGACTCAGACAATGACGGAATTCCAGACTCAGTGGAAGGTGCTATCGACACAGATGAGGACGGGATTCCAGATTTCCACGATGATGACTCCGACGGAGACGGTGTCAGCGATGAGGATGAAGGCCACGCTGGAGACGAGGACTGCGATGGAATCCCCGATTACCTAGACTCGCAGGATGACGATCAGTGTGATGAACGTGAAGATGAGGGTGAGGGAGATAGCTTTGGCAATCTTACTGGCGGAAGTTTCACTGGGGGTGCTTGCAGCACCTCTGGCGGTAGACCGAGCCTTATACCCCTACTGTTTGTCGCTGGTATGCTAATCAGCAGAAGAAAACGCGCTCTTTTTTTCCTATTAGCACCCGCAACTGTTTCTGCGGCTCCCATCGATGAGCAGGAGTCTCAGGCGGGCGCGGAGATTAACGCTCAAAGGTTTCGACCTGTACTTGGCGAAGGCGCCATGTTCACAATCGGCGACGCGAGAATCGGCCGAGATAATGACTGGGGTTTGGCGGCGACACTCTCATTCGCCAAGGACCCATTTATATATAGATACGACGAGCCGACAGTAAACGGGGACACTGAATACCCAGTTCTGTCTAGTGTCGGTACTGCTGACATAACTGGTTTTGTAAACATCTCAGACTTCCGGCTAGGCTTTGTCCAGCCTATGCATTTATTAGCTAAGGGACACAACACAAGCGGTGGTTCCCTTGGAGACACACGCCTAATAGCTTCAAGATCGGTCTTCTCGGAGAACCTCACTAATCTCGCTGTCACCGCTGAGGTAAAACTACCAATGGGAGACGAGACCGCATGGTTGGGTGACTCGGGTAGCTCTGGGGGGGCAAGCTTGGAGGCATCCTGGGGAGAGCAAGACGGGGTGCTGATCGCGGCAAACGCTGGTTTTCACACAGGCTCCAATGTACTAATTGGAGATGTCACATGGGGGGCTCAGCTGCCCTTCGGCGCAGGAACCTCTATACGCGTTGACAGCGGGCTTGATCTAACCCTCGAGGCAAACGCGACCTTAGTCCTAGGTTCGAACGAGGTTGGTAACTTTCCAGCAGAACTACTCGGGGGACTTCACTTTAGAATCAACCCAACCACACAGCTACACTTAGGCGGTGGTGCTGGAATAACATCAGGCATCGGTTCCCCCGACTGGAGAGGCGTTGCCTCAGTAACGTTCAATACCCCAGCGCCAGTTGTAGTAGCAGACCAACAGACCCCTAATTCACGCCCAGTATTAGAGAATGATATTGATGGAGACGGGGTTGTTAACGACCTATGCCCAGAACAGGCCGAGGACTTCAACGGCGTTAACGACACTGATGGGTGTCCAGACGGGGACCTTACGCCGACAGCTGTGCGAGTGTTGGACCAAGCAGGTAACCTTATAGTTGGTTCTGTCTTCCGAATAACTGCGGGGCCTAGTACTGGTTCGTGGACTGTTCCAGAAAACGGTATAAACCACTCTTTCGTCCCTGGTACATACACTGTCGAGACGACGGCCACTGGGTTCACACCAGCAGTTACTGAGGTAGTGATTCCTGAAGGAACCAACTATGCCGCGGACATAAGGCTAGACGCTATGGTCGACCCAGGCGTTATCCGATTATCAATCAAAGACAGTGAGGGTATGCCCCTCCCCGCGACTTGCCGCATCCTCGGAAGTGAGCTGCCGCCGCTTCAGGTATCGGCTGATGGTGTGGGAGAGTTCGAGGTACCCGCGGGGGCACACAATATTGTAGTTTGGTCTGATGGTTTCAGGACATCTGAAAAAGCCATAACCGTTGTCGCCAATGGCACATCATCTGTGGACGTAGTCTTAGAGGCTGGTCGTGTACAGATTGATGGTGACCGTCTCCGAATATTCGACAAAATCTTCTTCGAAGTAGACTCGGATCAGATTATGCGCGACTCCTTCCCGCTCTTGGACGAGGTAGTGGCCTTATTATTAAATCACCAAGAGATCGCAAAGATATCTATCGAGGGGCACACTGATGACCAAGGCGCTGAGGACTACAACCTCAACCTATCCCTCTCCCGAGCAGTGGCTGTAGAGCACTACTTAGTGGCATCGGGTGTACAACCGGCCCGACTTGAAGCCCGCGGCTACGGCGAAGGCAACCCAATAGTACCTGGTACATCCGAGGAAAGCCGCTCCGCAAACCGTAGAGTAGAGTTCCATATTCGTGAGTGGACTGAAGAGTAGAGTTCATGGGTTAAAGATCTATGCTTGCAAGTTTACCTATAGATAGTTTAAAATAGGATCATAAACGTACTTAGTTCACTGAAGCGGGGCGATGTGCCACCAATAGACGATATATCACCTGAGGGGCTGATGGATTTGGACGACATGTCCGAAACCACGATGAAGCTCACTCTACCGAGGAAAAGTAGAGCTCATCGCATGACTATTCCCACCCTAAGGGTGGTCGCTGGTCCTGACATGCTGCGCTTTTGCTCGCTATCTCCAGGAGAAGAGCTGCTTATTGGTAGAGATGAAAACTGCGGATTGTCTCTGACAGATGCATCGGTCTCTAGATACCACGTGAGAGTGGCTACAATGCCTAACGGAGACACTACTATTCAGGACCTAGGCTCTACAAACGGCACCGCTATCAACAGCCTGTCAAGCAAAAGAGGTGTCCTGCGCCCTGGCGACCACCTAGAAGTCGGGGCTGTATCACTGAGACTGGACCTTCTTGGCTTAGATGAATTGGCTCATTTAGCTAGAATTCAAGAGCGCCTAAATGCAGCGGACAGAGATGCCTTGACTGGTCTGATGAACAGGCAATTTATCGATGATGGCCTGCCGACCTTGGCTGAGAGATGTGCCAACGCAAATGTCCCGATATCTGCAATATTCATAGACTTGGACAATTTTGGCCATATCAACAAGAAGTATCAACACCACGTAGGTGACCAGGTACTACAAGCAACGGCTAGGCTTATTCTTTTGTCTATACGCGATAGCGATCCGTGTATTCGTTATGGAGGTGAAGAGCTCCTACTTCTACTGCCTGGCGCAAACGAAGCGACAGCGGCGGAGGTTTCTGAGAGGTTAAGGGCTACGATCGCTGGACATGACTGGGACAGGTCAGCAACAGGGCTAAGAGTAACAGCGTCTATTGGCCTGTCAGAAAGGCGAATAAAGGAACCTCTGGCGGAATGGATATCACGGGCTGACGCCGCGATGCTTTATGGCAAAAAGAACGGAAAGAACCAATGCGTAAGCGCTAGCGCCCTTGAGGCGTAACGGACTGAGGTCTTGAGACTCAAAGGTCCCATGTGGGGCCCCAGATGGTTCCGAGGACGTGGACTCGCAGCGTGGGGGTTCGCTCTGGCGCTCATCGCACTCTCTGGGTATGGGATAAGTTTGGCTAGAGAGCTAAACTCTGATCTAAAAGAGACAACTGCAACGGAGTTAGCTGAGACACTAGTACAGTTATTCGAGTCTAGTACCGAGGAGCTTTCAAGAGACTGGCTCGAACAGATTTCTGGTGCCAATGATGTCGAAGACCTATACAAGACTGAGCTAAAGATCAGGGAAGAGTCTCAGCTCTTCGACGCCCTCTACGTCTGGTCCAAGGACAACCCATCGGGAATGTTCGACTATCCCAGGCTTCAACAGAGTGACGATGAATTAAACCCAGCGATACAGGACTGCTTGCTCGACTCTGCCACAGACAGCATTCTTGGCTTGGGGTATGGCACTGCTGTCTCACTCGCTGGATGCGTGAACACCTACTCATCTCTCAAGTTATCGACCTCCGTGTTCTCAGCTAGGCAATACATAGAACAGGGAAGGGCCCAAGAAGCCCTGGATATTTTGGACGAGGTGGTCTCAAACTCAAGCGAGAATGACGCTAATCTTGGCTTTGTCTATGATGGAACAGGTACGATGGAGCTTCTCATTCAGGCTGAGATTCTACAAGCCACTTCATACATTCAGCTTGATCAGCCACGCTTAGCTCTAGATATCCTTTTGAATTTGGCGAATGAGATCGAGAATCAAAACGGAGCAGCACTTCTGACACTGGGACCGATCCTGCAGGGTGAGATAGTGCCTCTCATCGCAAGTGTCGGTGATATGAACTCTATAAGGGGAGCGACTGAAGTATCAAGTGCCGTGCAGCGAAGACTGCTGGGGTACAAAGAGCTTACACGGCGCATGGACCAGGATGCTCCTGCTAGCACTGCACCACTAGCTACAGCCTATAGCATGGGTGGACAGCTACCCTTTCTAATCGCGTATAGCGAAATAGATGGTTCGTTGTACAGCTTTACAGATGAGGAATCAGAGCTAGATCAAGCTGGAGGTTTGAACGTAAAAGATGAGTTTCAACCTATTAATGCAGCGGTACAGATTGACCTATCGGAGCTGTTGGATTGGTTTATTGTCCTATCATCTACCGTCGACCAGACAGCTCACGAGTACCTGGCGATAATCGATAACTACGACAACGTCCTAGCTGGTCCAGACGGTGAGGTAGACTTCATTGGCGAGGCGCAATTTCGTTCGCTTCTGCCAAACCTAACGCTAAAAATAAACTCCCAACATCAGACCGACAACGCGGAACTCTACAAACGACAATTCATAATGCAGACTCTACCTATCTTCGTCGCAGCATTGTTGGGTATCATGGCTCTAGTCGTTAGAAATAAAGCCGATCAGCAGGACAAGAGACTAAGACTTAGGCAGACGGAATTCGCTACTAGAGTGACTCATGAGTTGAAAACCCCACTGGCTGGTATTCGACTTATGGCCGAAAATCTGGAAATGGGAGCGGTTGATGACCCTGAGCTAGCGAAGAGCTTCGCTGTGAGGATTGTTGAAGAGTCAGATAAGTTGACGTCGCGTGTGGAAGAGATCCTATTGATCGCTCGGTCGACCAATATCGAGCCGACCACTCCAGTAGATCTCTTTGATTTGGTTGCAGAACTAACTGATGAATGGGAACCTAGATTTGATGACGCTGGTATAGAGCTGCGGGTAGACATTAACGAAAGCGCTGTAATTTTAGGAGACCCGCCTATATTGCGAGACGCTATCTCGAACATGCTAGATAATGCGATGAAATACAGGTCTTCAGACGTAACCAGCTTCGTGTATGTCTCCCTAAACAAAACTAAACGAGAGGCCGTATTAACGGTCAGTGATAATGGTATTGGGGTGCCAGAGACGATGCACAGAGTGATATTCGAGAGGTTCGCTCGTGTAGAGGGTCCCAAACGAGGAAAGGCTGGTGGCCATGGGCTAGGCCTATCTTTTACAAACGAGACCATAACCTCACACCAAGGCTCAATTGAATGCCGCTCCAACGAGCCTAAAGGGACCTCTTTCATAGTAAGGCTTCCATTGGCATCTAGAGCGGTTACAGATAAGTTATTGGAGGGCTAAACATGAGCCAAACAACAACCAGCCGAGCCTCGATATTTGTAGTCGAAGATGACGAAACTATCTCTCTTGGGCTACAGACTGCCTTTAGGAACGAAAATTACGAGGTGCACGTATTTGACAACGGAGAGGCAGCTGTGGCGGCCGCTCCAGATCTAAATCCAGACTTAGTGCTACTAGACATTATGCTACCAGGAATGGATGGACTCTCGGTTCTGAGGTCTCTTAAAGCCAACAAGCCATCGATCCAGGCTATCCTATTGACCGCTAAGTCCGACGAAATAGACCGTATATTAGGGCTTGAGATGGGGGCTGATGACTACGTAACCAAACCCTTCTCAGTGAGAGAGCTCATAGCTCGAGTAAAGGCCCGGCTACGAAACAGACATATAAGCCCAGAACAACCTATCCAACAACTGGAAGCTACAGACTCATTTTCCAATATCCAGGTAAATCTCAGGAAGAGGGTCCTATCAAAGGGAACCACTGAGTATAGGCTAACCACTCACGAAGCTGGTGTTCTGGCCTATCTAATGAAAAACGAGGGTAAGAACGTCACCAGAGATGAGCTGTTACAACAGGTATGGGGGTACGCTCCAAACATGACTACTAGAACCGTTGATAATCAGATCTTAAAACTGAGGAAGAAGATCGAAGACACACCGTCAGACCCTCGCCATATCTTAACTATTCACGGGACTGGTTATAGATTTGAGCCTTGATCTGCAGCAGTGTGAATCAACTTACCCTTAAATGGCCCAGAGTTTCTGACTAGGATGACATTTGGGAGTCCCTCCACTAGATCAGTCATTCGCTCTCCGAAACTCTCTTCTCCACCCAACGATGGAATTCCTAGCCCTAGCATGACCATCGTTCCTTCTGCGGAGTGACGCCTTATTGTCTGTTGTACACCCTCTCCCTCACGGCGAACAACCACAACAACATCTGCGTCAATACGGGTCTCTTCACATACAAGTTCGAGGGAATCTCTAGCCTCTTGAACCTCCTCAAGAGAGTTAACAGCTGTCTTTATGGTAATGACTGCCCTCCGCCACCTGCGATTCTGTGTCAGCAAGTGAGCCATCAACAACATAAGGTCGCCGTTATCCTCACGCCCTGACCACCACACATCAATCCTGTGAAAGACCTCGGCCTCGTCGCCAGCCAACCTAACAACTAACAGAGATAGCCCAAGCTGATCCAATCTCCTCATTACCCTAAGGGCGGAGAGCGGAAAACTACGCTCTGTTCTAGGCCAGCGCAACATAACCGTGTTTGACTGCACACCTGCAATGCCGTTGGCCTGTGCAACGGTGATGATACCCGTCTCTAGGTCTGGTACTACGTCCACCTCACAGAATGCGGTGATACCCTCTTCTTGTAAAAGCCTATCATTAGCGGTCGCCTCTAGATCGGTGTCTTTCATCTGATCAAAGTCACCCACCTTTAATGTAGCGACCGTAATTATGCCTCGGTCCTGTGACAGCCCAGTAGCGAGCTTAATCTCATTCAAATCCTGGTCGACTTTGCTAGAAAACACCAGAATATGGGGACGCCAATTTCTAGGGTGTTCGGCGAGACTGCGCTGTTTCAAAAGTGCCCATCTAGCTATAGCTAGGTGCATCCCTGCCCTCATATCTCCCCAGGTGGTCCTGAGTGACCTTCGAGAGAGGTAGACATAAATCAATGCCTCTATAACGAAAGCTACTACAGCGGCCGATGGAGAAATCAGGAACATCATCGAGAAGCACGCTACAGCCGCAGCTAATGAAACCACCCAATTCACACGCATCCTCGGTCGGAAGCTCGGGTTCCCAACCAAGGTCTCAATTGCCGCGACCACGTTTATCATCCCGTAGGTGGTGAGGAAGAAGAGTGTCACAACTGTTGCCACAGCGTTCAGATCACCTAAAAGAACGGCCAAGAGTGCTACTACTCCCGACATCCATGTCGCTATTTTTGGCTGGCCTTGGGACAGCTTACCCAGACCTGCAGGGAGTATAGTGTCGTCTGATAGAGCTTGGAGCGTTCGCGGTGCAGCTAAGACCGAGCCCAGTGCACTAGAAAGTATGGCGGTTATCAACCCTGGGAAGATTAACATTGGCACAGCTGCAACAGATAGCCAAACTAATGGATCGCTATTTAGCGCCTCAACATCGCTATGATGCGCTAATGCTAAAGGTACAAATATATAGATCAGGAAGCCAACCAAAACCGCCGATATTGTACCAATCGGCAGGGACTTCTCGGGATCTCTTAGATCTCCAGATAGGCTTAGGCCAGTAAGTATGCCCGTAACCGCAGGGAAAAACACAGCAAAGACATCCCAGAATCCATTTACAGTGACGTCGTTATACGATCCTTCGGCCACAGCTATTGGGGCACTCCAGTCTGCACCCCAGAGAAGAGAACCAATAGAGAGGGCTACAGCTATAAGTATAAACGCCTGGGACTTTAGCGCAAAGGCTGTAGACCTGGCCGCTCCTAAAGTTATTACAATAACCAGGCCCGCCGCCGTTATCTGTATGGGTATTGATGGCCATATATACTGAAGCGCCTCGACCAAGGCGTAGCAGTATAGCGTAATAGACACTGCCTGAGAGAGGTACAGTGGCAACCCAACAGCTCCCCCCATAGCCAGGCCTAATGATCGGCTAACCAGGTAGTATGCACCACCGACACCAACCTTTTGGCTAGTCGCTAGGGCAGAAACAGACAAGGCTGTAGCTAAGGTAACTAGGTTGGCTAAAAGTACGATTATTATGGTAGAGCTCAGACCAGCGTTACCGACAACCCATCCAAACCTCAGGTACATTATAGCGCCAAGGATCGTCAATACAGAAGGGGTAAAGACCCCCATAAATGTACCAAAAGCAAGCTTCCCATTCTCTTCGGGGCTGCCCTGTTTTTCGACGATGTGACCAGAGGTGGTCATCAAATTACCTTATCCACACACTTGTCTAAATAATCTAGCAATAGCCTTAACCTACAGGATTGAAGAGACAAGGAAACCGAGTGGAACCTAACGCCAATGGAGAGATATCGGGATAGAGACTAATGAGTTTTATCTAATATAAAGGATGTAATGAACTTCTCCGAAACTACAGTGTCTGTGAGAGGCTTAGACCTTCAAATTTGTGAGTGGGGAGCTGGGCCTACAATTCTTTTGCTGCACGGCTTCCTAGACCAGGGCGCAGCATGGCAACCAGTGGCACAGTTGCTCTCAGAGGCTGGGTACAGAGTAGTCGCCCCAGATGCCCGAGGACACGGTCGGTCGGGGCACGTCAGCCATGGAGGTAACTACCATTTCCCAGACTACCTGTCTGATTTAGACGAGATCAATCGCTCGCTGGGATTAGGAGCAGTTCACCTAGTTGGCCACAGTATGGGAGGAACAGTTGCCTGCATGTACGCTGCCACTCGGCCTGAATTAGTCCGAAGCTTAGTGTTAGTAGAAGGCCTAGGCCCACAATTCGAGACACCGCCTCAGTTAACTAAGAAACTAACGACACATCTGGAACAGCTCAGAAACCCTAGACCTCACAGGGTAATGGAGAGCGTAGAGTTAGCAGCTAAGAGGATGTCTCGCCTAAACAGAGGGCTCTCCGACTCACTAGCTTTGCTATTGGCTAAAAGAGCCACTGTGCCAGTAGAGGGAGGTTTTATTTGGTCATGGGACCCTATGCACCGAAACAGGCTTCCCTCTGTATTCCTAAAAGAGCCTTGGCTAGAGCTTCTCGGCAACATCACAGCTCCCACCTCACTCCTTTACGGTGGGCAAAGTCCATATATAAAGCTTGAACTAGCGCCAAGAGAGGATGCGATTTCACCTACTCGCGTCTCGACTATAGATGGAGGCCACTGTCTACATACTGAAGCACCCACACCAGTAGCGATGGAGGTCCTCAGGCACATTAGGGAGACAACTTGAACTGGGTGCCTTTCGAGAGGATAGAGAGTTGGACTAAAGGGTGGCGCGGATTTCTTTCCCTTTTCTTTCTGGTTCTGTGCGCGTGGTTTCCTACCCTACACGGGGGGGTCAACTCAGTAGATTCGAACTGGTTGGTTAGGGACAACCCACTTCTAAATCTAGAAACTCAGCTCCATACCGTCGAGCTACTAAACACTATTTTCTTGGACCTATCGCTAGACACTAGGCTTGTACTTGGAGCAGAATATCTCCCCATTAGAGATCTAAGTGTTTGGCTTGATTTCAGACTTTTTGGCGATAACTATCACCTCCATCACCTTGTAAACCTTCTCTGGTATTCTCTCTCAGTAGCTGGGGTGTTTGTCCTCTGCGGTAGGTTCTTTGGCGAGGGTGTAATAGCCTGGTTCACAACCTGCCTTTTCGCGGTTCATCCGACACACGTCGAATCGGTAGCTTGGTTAGCCAGCAGGAAGGATTTACTAGGCTTTGCTCTTTTAATAGCAGCATTTCTCTATTTTCTAAGCACTAGACACCGCGGCTCACTAATAAAGATGGCACTCTTTATACCCGCAATTACCTTGGCCTCAATTTGGTCAAAGAACACATCTGTCATACTCCCAGGCATACTCGCGGTTTCATCTGTTTTATTCCTAAAAGCCAACCTGCGTGATTTAAGATGGTGGCTATCTTGGGTTCCCTTGGGAGTGGTCGCTCTAGCCACAACAGCATTAAGTACCTCTCTAGGTGGTCGCGTGGGTATCTACGCAGCACCTAGGGCAGAGGGTTTATTTGAAGCCATATCACTCCAGGGCGCACTGTTATCGCACTACCTCCAGAAGTTATTTTTACCGATTGAGCTAGCGCCTTTCTATTCTGAACCCCAAGCCTTCTCTATGGGTGCAATTATCGGTATTATACTAGGGTGTGCGCTCGTCTTCTCAGCCATATCACTCAGAAAACGCTCACCAGTTTTTACCCTAGGCGTGACGATACTGTTGCTCGGACTACTACCCGTTAGCATGCTGGTTCCCCTGCAAAATCTAGTCGCTGACAGGTACCTCCTGATTCCATCTTTAGGGTTCTGCCTAATGTTAGGCGCCACTATCCAGAACCTTAGTTCGAGTTTTCCGAAAGCAGGGCCTACTGCCTGCACCGTAACACTCTTACTGTTTACAATTCAGACCCACACCCAGAGTACGTTGTGGCGCGACGAAGGAGCGCTCTGGACGCACAACATTGATGTTCAACCGCAAGTCCAGAGAGGCTGGACTCTATTAGCTAAAAACCAAGAAGCTAACGGTGATGTAGATGCAGCGATTGAGACACTTTCCCTAGGCTTAGACTCAAACCCTGAGGGTGCTGGGCTATTACAGAGCCGAGGCGCCATCTACATAAATATTGGCCAATTGGATATGGCTGAGAGCGACCTAAGGCTCGCTCTTTCTATAGAACCTTGGAGGAGAGAGGCGGCGCACAATCTAGCGACTGTGCTAATGAAGACCAACAGATTTCCAGAGGCCGTATCAATTGCCAGGAAACTTGTCGAAACTCACCCCCAATACCCTAGAGCCAGAAACACCTATGGGGCTATACTACTAAACGTTGGGGATCTAACTGAGGCCGAGGCTCAACTATTGATCGCCGAATCAATGATCTGGAAAGACGCTGAAGTCGCCTGTAATTTAGGTAGTATTGGCTGGTTAAGAGCACAGGGGGCTGGGGAGGACCAGGCCCAGCGCACGCAAGGAGAAGAGATGGCCAAGGAGTGGTGGGAAGAGTGTTTACTGCGTGATCCAAAGATGGAGTATGCAGCGAGAGGACTTGATGCTCTGTCTAACTTAGGCCAATAGAGTTAGTAGGACTTCATGTTACCCATCTGGCCAGCTACAGTCATAGACAGAACCCTTCAACGCGTGGGTATTTCAGGGAGGTCTAAGCTACCGCCCTGCCCTCTTTGCAGCACCCCCGCCTCTAGGGTGGCCTGTGAACTCAAGCCCCCATATCGCCTACTTTACTGTCCTGGTTGCGACTTAGGATACGTAGATCCAATGCCCACAACCACAGAGCTGACTGAGTTTTATGAAAGTGACGCATATTTCAGCGGAGGTCACGAGGGGTTCGGCTTTACCAACCAGGTAGAGACGGGAGATAAACTAAGAGACAGCTTACTCTGGGGGTGGCCTTACCTTGATGAGTTAGAGAAGATAACTGTCACAAGGGGAAAAATCTTAGATGTAGGCTGTGGGACGGGATTTCGCCTCTCCGTAGCTAAAGCTAGAGGATGGGAGCCAAATGGTGTCGAGCTCTCGGAGTTTGCGGCGGGCGTGGCTAATGAGCGGTATGCCGTAAACGTTAAAAACTGCAGACTATCTGATGCAGATTTCGACGATGACACCTTTGACGCCGTGATGATAAACGCCGTCTTAGAGCACGTACCAGACCCAATAGAGCTCCTTGTCGAGGCAACTCGAGTACTAAAGCCTGGCGGAGGCATGGCGATACTGCTCCCCCACTACGGTTCACCTCGTTCCAAAATGCGCGGTGCGGACTGGAATGAGATCCGCCCTCCAGAGCACCTGACCTTCCACTCCCACGCTTCCATTAGGGTTATGGCCGAGGCTGCGGGGCTCGAAGTTGTAAACATCAGCAGCCACCCGAAGTACCACGTCACCCCCGCTGAACTGGCAGGATGTGTTCCTGGTAAGGCATCGGAGTTAGTGGAAAAAGCGGAGGAGGCCTTAGGGCTTTTACCAGCCAAGCTCCTTAGAGACCTGTTTATCGAGGGCTACCACAGGACACTCCAGTTTCCGCTTATTACGGCTTGGTTTAGACATCCATAACGGCTTGTCGCCCTATAAAGCCTCGGCCCACTGCAATATCTCTGGCCAGACCACCTCTTGAGCGTCTCTGCCCAACACGATGTCCAGGTGACCCCAGTGAATCCCGTCATCATACAGACCGAATTCCCTAAGTCGTCGATTATCACTTGAACACTGATCAAAGGCACCTCTTACATCCTCAATAGGAGCAAGGCTGTCCTTATCCCCAGCGATAGCTAGGACAGGTGTCCCACTGTCAGCCCAGGCCTGGTGAAAATCTACCTTCTTTGTGGACGCCCAACGCGACATCTGGAGCCAAACCCCTAGGCTAGTCCAGTCACACCCGAGCCTTAATCTCTTAGCCAAAATGTCTCGTTCCATAGATCCTGGCCACCAACCTGAAACAGGTGAAACGTAGCCCAACAGATCTGTAACGGGAAAGATTCGACCAATAAACCCACCGATACTACTAGTCTGAACCCTAAAAGAGCCTCGAATTAATGGAGAGGCTGTAGTCGTCAGCCTACAGACAGCCCTCATGTACTTGTTACCTTTACAGAACTCATAGATAGCGGCAAGACCAACGACACCTTTCACAGAGGTTCGTCCAGCTGCGGCGTAAGCCACCGAACCACCAAGGGAGTGTCCAATGACCACGATATCACCTGAAAAGTGTTCGATAACGGAGACAAGGTCATCAACGTAATCTTCAAAAGTAACCCTTGAGGATGCTGTTTCTGAGCGACCATGCCCTGATAGCTCTAGGCTCCATACCTCTGCGCCGCTCAATGCCAGCCAATTTGAGAAGGATCGCCCTGGGCTATCCCAAGTGTAGCGATTTTGGGCGAAACCATGAACTAATAGGACACGAGTAGTGCTGTCAGATGATGCTAATGTTCGAGTGATTGATAGGTGCCCTTGGCTACCTCCTGACCAGATCTCCTTGGTAATCCTACCCTTCAGGTCACCTTGGACAACATCTTCAGGGGGTTCGCTGTGGCTCAACTTCACGAGCTAATGTCCAAATCTAAAGTGTTGTTGAGGAGAGTGCTGCAGTAGCCTCTTTCACAATATGAGCGTTACCGATTACCAGCTCAGTTCTCTCGTGAAGGGAGCCTGCCACCTTATCTAGAATGTTGACCGAGCCATCGGTAGCTGCACCACCCGCCCGCTCACAAATATAAGCCAAAGGGAACGCTTCATAAAGAAGCCTAAGCTTACCTTTAGGGTTCTTAGTGGTAGCGGGGTAGAGAAATAGTCCACCCTTTAGAAGGTTCCTGTGGAAATCTGCAACTAAGCTACCAATATAGCGCTGTGACATACCTCGTCCTGCCGCGTTCAAGGTGTCAACATAATCTGCGACCCCTGGCGCCCACATAGAACGATACCCCTCATTTACGCTATATATGTTTGCTGTCTCACCAAGACTAATGTCTTTGTGAGATAGGAAAAACTCCCCTACACTTGGGTCTAGGGTGAAGCCATTGACGCCTGTGTCATTTGTCGCGAGCACGAGGACAGTACCTGAACCGTATATAATGTATCCCGCAGCAACTATATCTCGCCCAGAGCGTAAGATGTCCGCCTCTGTCGCAGTACTCCCCTCTTCCGACTTGCGATTAAATACAGCGAAGATTGTTCCAATAGTAGCGTTGACATCAATGTTAGAGCTACCGTCGAGAGGGTCCATAGCGAATGCGTAGCGGCCCGAATGAAATTGAGGTGGGGTGACTGAGATCCCCTCATCCTCCTCAGAGGCTACTAGACAGGCTACACCCGCATGCTCTAGCGCAGTTTTGATGGTGTCGTTAGCGTAAATGTCGAGCTTCTGAACAAACTCTCCTTGAACATTTTTGTCACCAGTTCCACCGATCATTCCTGCCAAGCCCGCTCGGTTAACCCTAGATGAGATCATCTTGGCCGCCAGAGTGACCTGCTTTAGCAAAGTCACGAACTGACCAGTCGCGTTAGGATGGTCACGGCTAGTCTCCATCAGAAAACGATCAAGAGTAGTGCCCTCTTCAAAGTGATTAATCAATGTCTCTACTCCTTTGTCATTGGTAGCTTAGACTCTTCAACCACCCTTGCTACAAATTCATCTAGTGGGATAGAGCCTAGATCTCCGTGATCTCGAGAACGAATGGAGACTGTGTTCTCCTCTTGCTCACGCTCCCCAACAATGGCCATATATGGCAGCCTCTGGCCATGGCACTCTCGAATTTTCCGCCCTATCTTATCGTCACCCATATCTACACTGACCTTCATGCCAGCATTTGTCAGGGCATCTCGAACTCGGCCACCGTGTAGGTTTGACTTCTCCGACACTGTGATGACTCGAATCTGCTCAGGGGCCAACCACATTGGGAATGCGCCCGCATAGTGCTCAATCAAGATTCCAATGAACCGCTCAAATGATCCAAATATTGCCCTATGAATTACAACTGGAGTGTGGGCTTCGTTGTCTGCACCAATATAGGAGAGTTCAAAACGGCGAGGCAGCTGAAAATCTAGCTGAATAGTTGCACATTGGAACTCGCGACCAAGTGCATCTAGGACATCAAAATCAATTTTTGGGCCATAGAAAGCACCGTCACCCTCGTTTAGCTCATATTCAACACCTGCGCTCTGAAGTGCTGTTATTAGAGCGCCCTCTGCCTGATCCCATAGGTCATCGTCACCCAGTTTCTTTTCTGGCCGAGTAGATAGCTTTACTTTGAAGCCAAGATCAAACGCCAAGTAAATGCGCTTCACAAGCTCTAGTAGTGAGCTTACTTCTGACTCGATCTGTTCCTCTGTACAGAAGATATGTGCGTCGTCCTGACAGAACTGCCTCACTCTAGTCAAGCCGCTCAAAGCGCCGCGAAGTTCATCACGATGCAATACACCTTGGTCGTGGATCCTCAATGGAAGCTCGCGATAGCTACGCCTTGTCGCGCCAAACATTAGCATGTGGCATGGGCAGTTCATGGGTTTAAGGCCCATTACTCGGCTACTGTTCGAATCTTTGTCTTCTTCGGACTCTTCTCCATCCTTGAAAGAGAACATAGCGTCTTGATAGTGAGCCCAGTGCCCCGAAGTCTCCCACAAGCCCTTGTCGAACAGCATAGGTGTTCGCACTACATCGTAACCCTCAGTGATTAGTAGGGAGCGCATCGCCTCAGAAAGGGTGTGATAGAGGTCCTCTCCCTTCTTTAGCCAGAAAGGCGCACCAGGGGCATAATCATGAAACATAAATAGCCCGAGCTTTGTACCCAATTTTCTATGGTCGCGCTTTTTGGCCTCTTCGATCTTGTACATGTACGCATCGAGCTCATCGCGAGTTTTCCAGACAGTCCCATAGATCCGCTGAAGCTGCTCGCGGCTTGAGTCTCCTCGCCAATAGGCGCCAGACACCTTTAGGAGTCTAAAGTGTTTACAATTGCCTGTACGCTGTACGTGCGGGCCAGCGCATAGGTCAGTAAAACCACCCTGATCGTAGAGAGAGATGACTGCGTCATCTGGAAGCCATTGTACGATCTCAACCTTATATTTCCGCCCCGTATCACTGAACATCTTCAAAGCCGCTTCACGGCTAATCTCTGAACGTTCAAACTTTGAATTTCTCTTGACGATCTTTTTCATCGCCTTCTTAATGGAGGTAAGATCCTCCTCCGTGATAGGTCTGTCGACCTCTACATCGTAGTAAAATCCATTCTCGATTGCAGGCCCGATCGCGAAAGACGTGCCTGGAAAAACCACTCCTATGGCCTCTGCCATAACATGGGCCGTCGAGTGACATAGAGCATGTTGCCTGTACTCCTCATCGCTCGAAAAAGACTCTCGCCCCAACTCATGCTCAAGACCTGTTTGATGCTCTGACACTATCTCTCTCCGAACTTAAACAACCGTTGAAAAATCATACTGTTAGACTAATCGCTGTCTATTCCGTCAAGGCGCTACAGTCGAGGTGTTTGGCTATGACTCTTTGACAGGGTAAAGAGGCTTGAGTTGAAATCGCGAGTCGGCTACTGTGCAGTACCCTTAAAGACGTCAGCGATAATTAGGAGACCAGATGGGAGTGACACGAAATTTACTAAAAGGAGCTTTCAAGTCCGTCACAACAAAATTGATGGATCAAGTGGGCGGGAAACTAGTTGCGAACATCACAGACACCTCTTCCGACGCACCAGACGCATACTACACACCAAAACGGAATAAATTCGCCGAAATGGTCGCGGAAGAAGCGGCAGAAGACGAATCAAACGAACCAGTCAATACTGAGGAAAAATAATGAAGTATACTTTCGCCTTACTGATCGCTCTTGTTGGGTGTGACAGAACCCCCGCTATGGTTGACGTCGATGATATCAGCGCGAACATGGTCCTTCAGAGATATAACGTGGTCTGCAAAGGCCTTGAGATGAGAGATGCCTGGACTCGCGAATATGCTACTAAGCAGCTGGTAACTGTACGAGATGAAGAGTTGCCAATACAGTGTGTCTGCGATTTCGCAATAGACGAAGAGACTGGAGCTTGGGACGAATCCATATTGAAAGGTCTAGCGAACTCTGGACGCAGCGATATGGCCGAATGCTTTCTCCCAGCTATGTCGGATCCACGAGTAGAGAACAGAGCAGAGCTCATCACCGCTTTAGTAAACACTGGTGCGTCGGTCATGGTTGAGCACATGGAGACTATAATCAACGACGACAATGAGACTGCGGAAATGCGTGCAGAAGTTGTCGCTTCTCTCGGATTGTGCGAGACACCCGAGCGCAAGGAGATGATGACTCGACTAATGCTTGAGTCAGATGCCCCTCAGGTTAGAGCTTCTATTGCTGAGCGTTTCATATGTGATGAGTCCGAAGAACATATAGCAACTATGGTAGGTGTCGCGACAAACGATACGGAGGGCTCTGTACGAGCGGCTGCTTTCAAATCACTGGATAGATTAGATGGCACAGGTTCAGTAGACCTACTCTGCGACGCGATGATGAACGACGAATCTCCAGAGGCCCGAAGAACCGCTATCGAACTCTTCCGCGCTCCGCGTAACAGCCGAAAGGGTGAGCGTGAGACCGCGTGTCTTAGAAGACGAGCTCTAAGTGAAGAAGAGAGCCCGTCCGTTAGAGAGGCTTTACTCGACTCGTTGGGCTCATCGCCACGACAAGACGCGGCGGATGTTCTCTGCGAAGCTATACCGTTCTGGGTCGCCTCTTACGTTGAAGACACACATCCTGACAGGATGGTAGGGACAAACATTATATTCGCTCAAAACGAGCGGGACTACCCGAACACTCCAAGCTGTCTTCGACAAGCTTACGCACAACGTGGTCGCTATACCTGTAAGGGCACACAGTATGTCGCAGCCTGGGCCAGAGAGGTTGGGCAGAGCGTGTCAGTCCCAGACTGTGACGGACAATAGGCTCAACCCAAGTTACAGACAAATGCGAACGTGAAAGCGAAACAAAGAAAGGACATTTTTTAGATGGCATCTCTATTTGAAACTATTCAGGACGAAACTAAACGACGTGCAGTTATTGACGATAGCAAGGCTATCATTGAGGCTGAAGTAGCGACAAAAGGCTTTATTATTAAGAGCGCATTTAAGATTGTACGAGGGATAAAGCCTGGGTTTATACCGATGGCTATCAATAACCTTATAGACGACTTTGCTCGTGAGCTAGACCCGCACTACAACGCCTGGAGTGACGCAGGAAAGAACGGAAGCCTTTCAGCTTATTTCACTCAAAACGGTAACCAGATATCTCAGGATCTACTAAAGGTTACTGACGGTCGAGCGCAAGATGCCAAGCACAAAACAGTAAAGAAGACTTACGGCAAGTTAAGGCCGAAGGCTGTCCAACACGTCAAAGCTGCTTTGCCTCGCGTGGCTAACATGCTTGAAAAGCACGTGGAATAGTTGCTTAGGCCCTTTGCATCAAAAAGCTACCACCCAGTTGTAGCGCTACCAAGTGATGTCATAGTCTTAGATCTATCTGGGGTAGATGCAATTCCGCACAAGCACCCTTGGACTATCGGAAAATACAACGAGATTAGAGGTATATACAACCAGCCAATGTTTGGTGGCGATAGGGTTGTGCACCTCGGGATTGATATAGGTGCTCCAGTTGGAACAGAGGTTCACGCCTTCGATGAAGGAGCCATTTACGCCATAGGAGTTAACCCAGCTAAGGGGGACTATGGTCCCACCTTGATAACCGAACATCAAGTCGATGGTCAGCGACTATGGGTGCTGCACGGTCACTTGTCTTGGAAGTCAATAATGCACCACAAGGTTGGAGAGCCTATCTCCCACGGGCAGGTGATCGCCGAAATCGGGAGCGAGGCTGAGAACGGAGGCTGGCCTCCTCACTTACACTTTCAACTCTCCACTCAGGCGCCAGAAGGGCATGATATGAGGGGCGTCTTTACGTTAGAAGAGGCTATTGAGGCTAGAGCTGTTCACCCTGACCCACGAATAATACTTGGAGATATATACTGAGCCGATATTTTACGGCTCTAAAATCACCAAAGTTGACAATATAGGCAGGCCACTCTGCCCTTCAACACTGGTGACCCATTCGCCATCTGCTGAGACAATAAGAGCCCCAATATCTAACCAGCTCTTATCGTCATAAGAAGCCACAACAGCACTCACCTCTGAGCCTGCTTCCCAGCCCCATGTATTAGCCAACCTGAACTGTAAACTTTCGCCAGCAGCTTTAGTCTCCCAAGGTTCCAGATACCAAACCCCTGCTATAGTACCTGGCAATGTGACTAGGGACTCCCACGCCCACGATGTGGGTTGAGATGCTGCCGCCATCTCTGGACTGTTGAACCCCGTGTCTATATTGTCAAAGCCCATTGTTACATAAAAAGAAGGGAGCAACTCCAATTCAGAAGCAACCTGTGGAATCGTTACGTCTTCACCGAGCTCCTGCATTTGAAGGTCGACTACATTCTCACTCTCTGCACCAAGACTCAACGGAAATAGTATTGTTGGCCAGTGCTCATCAGGCATTTCCACATCAAAAGCTACATCCTCTTCAGCGATTCCGTCAAACCTGTAACTTCCATCTTCCCCAGATGTTTCGATCCGGCAGAAAGCAGAACACATGGTCACTCGCGCTCCACTTACAACCTCTCCTGTAGGGCTTGTTATTATGCCCTCGACAAACCCACCAAGTTCGGCGCCAGTTTCACCTGTGTCTACGATTGTATTTGTCCCGTTGGTGTCACCAGTATCATCACCACCCTTTCCACACCCTACAGATAAGAGCGCTAATGCCGCTAGGCCTACATGGCTGCGAGAAGAAGAAAAAGTGAATGTAAGGTTTTGAATCATAATATTTGCCTCTATTAGTAAACTTGCCATGACTATATCACCGAGTTCGTTAAGATGCCTGAAGGTTTACGGTCATCAATTAATGCTACCTCTCTAGGTTTGGTCTCTAAACTGCCTCAACTTCCCAATTAATAGCCAAAAGTAGACTTATCCACAGGACTTAACCCTACTTGTGGAAAAGTAAGATTCACAACCTGTCAAGTGACAATAGCACTTTGTTTATTAAAAAAAATTATCCCGTAATTACAGGTACTTGTACCTATTTACTGGGACTTACGAGGTTTCCATAATACCTATGGAATTCTTATGCACAATCGTAGGTACGGCGACCGTAAATCGCCTAATTCTCGAAGATTGACACTTTGTGCGCAATTTTTGCGCACGGAAATTATCGACTAAATCGAGAGCGCTGATTTAGCTAGTTTAAATGCGATCTTTGACTCTCTAAGGATCTGGCCAGACCTCACGCTTCTCACAAATCTTCTTCTAACGTATGAGGTCCTAAGATAAAACGTTCGATATGCAAGGGAGGCCATACTTTGTAATTCGGAGTCTGTGAAGTCCGGGTGTTCAAAAATAGCCTTCTTGGAACTATGGATTGAGAAGTCCCAGTCGTGGCCCTCTTTAAGATATTGCCCCCATCTTTCATACAGGGGAGTACCTGGAAGGGGCATAGTGATTGAGAACTTAGCGTAATCAACGTCTAGGGAAGCAGCGAACTCAGCCGTCTCGTGGGCTGTTTTTAGACTCTCACCTGGGAGCCCTATCATAAAATAACCCAAGACCGTAAAATCGTACTTTCGGGCCCATGCCGTCGCCCTTGCGCCCTGGGCCACCGTCGCGCCCTTCCTAATGCTCTTTAATATTTTATCCGAGCCTGACTCGAAACCGAAGGCGACCAACCAACATCCAGCCTCTCTAGCCACTCGGAAAAACTCCTCTGAAACATTCCCAACCCTTATCCCGTTAGTGCAGGTCCAGGGCATATCAAGCCCCGAATCAATCAATGCATTACACGTGGCTATAGCTTTCGAGGTAATGGTGGTAAAACTGTCGTCGACTAGATTGAAGGATTTAAAGCCAGCGGCCTTAGCATGCGCCACCTCGGCCACCATTCTCCCTGGACTTTTAACCCTCCACGAGCTTCCAAAAACACCCTTAGTGCAATAGACGCACTGAGCTCTACAACCTCGAGAACTCTCAAGATCTGCCACAGGTACATCACGCGCTACTAGGCTAGTTGTCTGATATCTAGATAGATCGAAAAGGTGCCAAGCAGGCAGAGGCAACGTGTCCAAGTCCTCGACCAAGGGTGGAGGTGGTACGGATGAAGTCCTGGTGACTACGCCAGGAATTTTGGAGAGGTCCATATTGGACGCCAACGATCTTATGGCAGCCTCCCCCTCCCCTACAACAACGCAATCTATTGCCTCCTCTTCCAGGCTCTCTTCAGGCATTGTAGAAGCGTGCACCCCACCCAAAACAACCTTTGTATTGGGGATAGTAGATTTCACAATTCGGGCTAACTCACAGGCGGCGCTGTAAAGAGGAGACCGCGCAGTCAACCCAACAAGCTCAGGCTTAAGTTCCAAAAGTCGCTCTCTAATGTCCGTTAATGGAGTGACTTCCAGGTCCCAAACTACGACATCATGACCATCAAGAATAAGCGCTCCTGCTAGAAGAGCCAAATTTAACGGGGGCGATCTCGTGATCGCAGACGAAACTACGGCACCTATATAATAGCCACCCATACTCGGATTTATAAGCAGAACCTTCATCGTTTATATCTTATCACCTTTTTCGACACACGAACTACTTCAAACAGGGTAAGTTACCTATATTGAAGATTAGACGCGTAATCTGGAGCACAAAATGAAGATTAGATTGGATCGAGTAAATAAGGGAGCTAGTGAGAATGCAGTCCACGTATGGGGGCCTGATTTTGAGAGATGCGCCCTGGCCGCAGAGATTGCTGGAACTCCCGTTGTACGCCTAGAGTCTGGTGGCTTTTTCGCGGAACACGCTGGCGCTCTAGTGACTCTTCTCGATTCTGGTAAATTTGAAATTCAACACGAGCTACTCTCATGGGAAATCGTAAAGTGGAGAGAAACTGGGCGTGCACTATTTAGAGATGCTGTCGTTGACCTAGAGGAGGAGGAGCACTCACTCGATCCTGCCTGGGGAACTGCCGACATGTCCGTGCAACACGGAACCGCACTAGAGAAGCTAATCGGAGAGACATCACAGCGACTAAAACTGGTGCTAAGTGATGATATTTTGGTAATGTGTTGTTGGAGAGTTCTCGACAGACAGAGGGGGCTGCTCACAGCACAATATGGACTGGGTCACGAAGACAGTCACTTCGTCCAGCCAATAATTGATGCCGTCGGCGTGACCGGCGACGAGAAAACAAGGATTGAGCAACTTAGGATCGCGAGTTTGGCCTGGTGGTAACCCCCTCCCTCAACACACTGGCTAGAAAGGAGCTTGAGCGATCTCAAAAAAATGCAACTGGTCAGGTTGATATCGGAGCGGTTCAGAGAAACGACGAAAAACTCTATGAATTGCGGGAACTGGAACTAACAGAGGAAGGGTGGCCAACTCAGCTTCCTAATTTGAAGCGCATCGGTCTGATTTCTGCGGACAAGATCTCCACAACCTGGGAGTGCTGGTCTATCAGCCTATCGCAGCGGGTCCTTGCCAAGGTTTTGAGGCCAATATTTAGCAAGGACCCTGTTTGGAGGAGACGATTTTCGTCGGGGGCTAGCTGGTTATCTACTTCGGCTAAGCTCAATCAGGCAGTCCCCCACCTAGATGGAAAGTGGCCTCACGTCATCTTTCCGATAGAGGGAACGCTCCTCTCGGACTGTTACTCAGACTCGGATTCAGACAACTCCATAGTCGAATCTAGACTTTTAGCTCAATGCCTATTGGCTGGACTGGAGGGTCTAGGAGAATTGCACTCGAAGGGGCTCATTCATGGCGCGATTACACGTGACTGCATTGTGCTGGAGAGACAGAGGGCTAGACTTATATGGCTAGATAGCTTTGCCATTTCTGGAGGTCCTTCAAGTGACATCTCTGACCTTGCGCAGAGCCTAACCACCCTAGATCCTCAAGGAGTTGAACCACTTGGGGCGCTTGTTGGTACCTGGATCAATGAACCTCCTCCCAATGTTGAAATAGCAAAAGCGCTCCTTGTTCGCACGCTTGCCGCACACCTGACCTCTAGACGGCACCAACTCATATTAAGATCGCGAATTATGAAGTGTAGAGGTGGAGAGGCTCGACTCTTGAGAGCCGTAAAATCGCTCTCAAAGGCCCTCTCCCCACCAACAGGTAAATTCTGCCTTAAAGCCGACGAGGATGGGATAATGGTCGTCGCAATAAGTGATGGTGAGAGAGTCACTGGCGGTGGAGTGGCGTCAATGCCAGCAAATTTCATCCCGACAGTTTTTAGCCCTGAAAACGGTATTGACCCGAGTGCCAGTAGAGTTCTTCTGCGGTCTTGGGCCACTCGAAGAAGCGGTAACCAGCCCCTACAGGCAAAGGTCATGGCAGACCTTGGCGGTGATAACAAAGGGGCCGAGCAACTATGCTTATGGCTTTCTGCCCAGGCTAGACTACGGGCTGCTAGGAAGCTCCTAGAGCTATAGGAACAAAAGGGGCTTCTCTCCGACTAATAGGTATAATCGACGCTCAACAAGTAGGCGCTACCACAATCAGCACCACTGATAGACTCAACCCAAACCTCGTAGACACCAGACTGATCCGTTAGGTCGAAGGAATCAAAGAATTGGACTGACACCTCTCCACTCCCAAACTCCTGGCTTATATGACCAACTGGCTGATCATCTTCGGACTCAATCCTCTCAAGAGTGATTAAATAAGTCGAGTTTTCTGGAATATTAGACAGAGTTGCGGTAACGGTAAAGTCTTCCCAGCCATCGTCTAGTGTGAACCTGAACTTATCTATGTCATCATCGTTGTGAAGGAAACCAGATAATGCGTATGATTCATCGTCACTTATTTTGCCCAATTCGTACGCATATTCATCGTTAGGCTCCCAGTCATCATCAGCTTCGGCGTCTTCATCGGTCTCTTCGTCACAGTCATTGTCGAGCCCATCACATACATCAAGAGCCTCGGGGTAGATTGCGGCGTTATCGTCATCGCAATCACCCTCTTCTTCAGTGAAACCATCTTGGTCTATATCCGTCTCAACGACTGTGGATGTACCTGTGTCTGGTGTAGCAGTATCGACACCGCCCGTGTCTATCTCCAATTCTGTGGAAGCCTTAAAGCTGCAACCTATTGAAAAGAGGATAATCGTTATGGGAATAATTGGTTTCATCGGGATACCTTAATTTTGTGAAAAAAAGTGAGCAAATAGCTGGACTAGAGCTAGCGGGTAAGCAGATTATTGTGACTGGGGCCTCGGGCTTCATCGGCTCTTACATTCATAAGAGGCTACTTGCTCTTGGCGCAACGGTCACCTCAACGACTAGAGGTGTGGCGAGTCTACCCAATCCCGGGTGGGTATGTGTAGATCTTTTGGAAAAGGACAGGTTTGAAGAGCTATTAATCGCCCATAGTGCTGATGTTGTATTCCATTTAGGTTCCCCCGTAAACCCATCACGTGACGACAGTCTAACAGACACAATGGAGCGAGGTATTGTGCACACTACTGACAACATAGCCAGAGCCTGCCTAGCCAGAGGGGTACGGTTAGTTGTGGCTGGTACATGTGAGGAGTACGGTGATGCTAAAGCTCCGTTCAATGAAGTTACCGCACCGAAGCCTGTCTCTCCCTATTCGATCGCTAAAGCCAAGATGAGTCGATCAATAATAAGGAGCTGTAAAGAAGATGGGCTGAGAGCCACTGTAGCCAGGCCTTTCCTAACATATGGACCAGGGCAAATTAGCTCTAGGCTGATCCCTTCCGCCATATGCGCCGCAGTAGCGGGAGAACCCTTCAATATGACAGCGGGGATACAGACACGCGAATTCAACTACATCTCTGATATTGGTGATGGCATTATAGCATGTGCTAATGAGAAGGCTGAGGGGCACATTTTCAATATTGGAGGAGGTACAGAGGTCAGTGTTATCGAAGTGGTGAGGCGTATTTACAAACTTTGTAACGCAGACATTTCACTAATTAATCCAGGTGCTCTTAGTACCAGAAGAGGTGAAGTTGACAGGTTCTATGGTGACCACGAAAAGGCCCGTAATATCCTTGGTCATTCACCAAAAATAGGTCTAGATGAAGGGTTGAAGGCTACAATAGCCTGGTGGAGAGCCAGATGAGCCTCATAAGAATTGAAGAGATAAACATTATTACCGATGAACGAGGGGCTCTACACAAGCTGCTACCTTTTCCTGTTTCTGGAGAGGTCTACATGGTCGTTACAGCGCCAGGACAGATCAGAGGAGAACATTTTCACTCGAAAATGGAGGAATGGTTTACGACGCTGTCAGGAGAGGGAGATTTATCGGTACAACTACCAGAGGGTGGGGCCATAGAGACGACCACTATGGTACCTGGCTATCGATATCTTGTGCCACGAGGCGTTGCCCATAGACTGACAAATACAGGAAAACAAGACTGGACTGTTCTTGCTGGCGCTGAAAAGGGCTATGATCCTAAAGACACTATAGAGCACAGGCTCCAATGAAGAGCCTCTCTTATACACCACTAGTTTGTATAATAGCTGCTGCGGCGGCGGTGTTTCTAGACCTACCATACGCCATAAAGCTTATCACTGTATTACCTGGGCTATTTATCGCCCCTGGCTGGGCTTGGGCTAGGAGAATCAATGCCTCGTCTAGCTGGCTTTTGACAACGGTTCACGCAGCTTGGATCTCTATAGCCTTAACGGTGATAAGCGTGACTCTTGTCAGGCACCTTGGGGGCGGTGTTTTAACCATGTTCACCGCCACCATATTATTCGCTTTATATGGAGAGCTATTAGCTCAGAAAGTTACCAGGCAGGATCTGTTGCCAATATCAAGGTCAGGTGGCCCTATAGCAGGAATCTTTGCTTTATTAATTCTTGTGATTGGGATGGCATTGGGATCGAACCTAAACCAACCACTCGAGCGTTGGTGGTACAACGCAGAGGCCATGGGAGAGTGGGAGCCAGGGGCAACTATACTACTCCCAGAGGTATCAGAAGAATCTGGATGGACAAAGGCTAGGTACCTGGGAGAATACGAAAATTCAAACACCCCCATATATCTGGAGAGCGAGGACAATAGTGGAGGCAAGCTCAGTGGAATAGAGTTCGACAATGGACAGGGGGTTATCTGGGTCGCCGCTATAGGCGACATTGGTATGGAGTTATCTGTCACCTCTTTCTACGAGGGCGAACCTAACTCTACAACAAGCAGTAGCGTGGAATCTGATGTCACCGAGGAGCTGGAAGAGGGTCCTGTCCCTAGATACCTCTCCAGAGGCGTAGCTGCGGTACCAATTAGGGGGCCTGCAGAGGAAGTCATTGTACAAACGAGCGGAGCAGGAGAGGGCTCGTCCATAATCTTAATGCCTGGAACGGACGGAATATGGGGAGCCGACCACCTAGGTGAGCTTCACTTCGTCCACTACTACCAGATATTAAATATCGTCGAGAACCAGAGGTGGGCATCGGAACTTTACGATGAGAGGCTATTGACAATTAACCAGCCACCTCTCTGGTCTTATGTGTTGGCAGTCCCAACCCTTCTAGTAGATAGTGATCTACCTGGCGCCAACGGGATGTTTCTGTTCGTCGTCCTGCTTGTTGGACTAACAGCACTATCCGTTATTGAGACCATTGCACCATCTGCTCCTACAACCGCTTGGCTAATTCCAGGCGTATATGCTGCGGTTCATTTCAAACTTATGTTTGACCCTGGATCTACAAACTTTCCTGACTCCCTCTATTCAGCTGCGCTTTTAGGAGGGGTTGGAGCTCTCTTTCGGGCCTCTAAGAGTGGACAAGGTAGAGCGTGGGTTGTCTGCTTCGCTATGGCCGCTGGTGCCCTTAGATACCCAGGGGTTGTCATAACTACCCTCGCAGGGGTGCTTATGTGGCTCATCGCTAAACGTTCAGCATGGGGAGCTCTAAGGGCCCTATGGGTTTGGGTAGTCTTGCTTGGTACCTTGGTATTTGTCGGAGCCTGGTTCTTAGGACACTTAGACCACTTGGTCTTTACCCTCTGGTTCGAGACTGGTCCTGAACACTACCATGGGGACTACAGCCTCACATCCATATTGCCAAGGGTTCCAGAATTCTTCTACAAGTGGAGCACCTATCTAGGGTTCGGTAGTTCATCGGTAATAGGTCCGATTATAGCTCTGAGCGCAGCAGCCTGGTTGATTGCAGCCAATAAGACCTCACGATGGTTGATTGTTACAGCGCTCTGCTACGGTGCCCTGCTCTCTACAATTGATCACTCACCCACCCACTACTTCTTGCCGCTTATAGGTCTATCGGGCCTCTCCGTCGTAGCAGCAGCCTCCACCCTTACGGGGAAGTTAGCGAGATTGTCAATCCCAGCCGCATTTGTATTGTCTGGCTTGCTGTTCTTAGTCACAGGGAGGGTCTAGGGTCATGAGACACTTAGCCAAAGTATTGGTTTTGCTGTTTCTGGTAACAAACTGCCTGTGGCTATCCAAAGACAATTTAGTGAGGGACGGTGATGAAGAGGGCCACGTTGGAGCTGCTGAGCTATTCCTGTTTGATCTAGAACAAGGCTCTTACGGTGGCGCTATCCACCGAGCCTTTATAGCTGACATGGGGGACTACCCATCTCTTTATCCCGCAATCGTTGGAGCTTGGTGGTGGCTTCAAGGCGGTGGAGATCCCAGTCGACTGCTTGTGCGAGGGGTGAATCTTGGCTTCCTACTGCTCGCGGGCTGGGGGGTCTATCTAATAGCGAAGAGCTCATGCTCCCGCGACTTAGCGCTGCTTGCCGCGGCCATATCTATCTTCGCCCCTCTATCCCTTGGTGCTGCTAGGCATTTCATGCCTGAAGGTGCGCTAGCTGCGGCAGTAGCGCTAACTGTCGCAGCAGCGATAAACCAAAGACAATCCCCTACTACCAAGAGCGCACTACTTCTGGGGCTAGCGATTAGCGCTGGAATGCTTACGAAACAGACCTTCCCTTTGTATGTGGCCATCCCCGTAATCGCCCTTGTTAAATGGCGCCCCTCAATACTGTGGTCACTCACATCTATAGCCGTCGCGGCTCCTTGGTATGCCGCAAACATCTCCCATCAGCTGGAATACACATCAGCATCTGCAGAGTACATGGGCGGGTCATCGATTTTCGGCCACTTGGTCTACTACCCAAGCACACTTATCACACACTCATATGGACCTGTATGGGCGGCATTCATAGCTGTGTGCCTTATGGCCTCGCTAAAAAGCGATAAGAGAAAAATCGCTATACAAGGGCTTTTATGGCTTGTGGGCGGAGTGATACTGCTGACCTTGGTACCAAAAAAATATGAGAGGCTGCTTGTGCCATTATTACCAGCTTGTGGGCTTATTATTGCCGCTGGTATCGCCGCAAAACCGAAACTACTCATGTTATCTCCACTGCCCCTTTTATGGAGCATGTGGGTATCTTTTGGATCAACCTTCCAGCCACCCTCCCCTATCGCTGACTTTGAGCCAGGCTGTCTTCAGGTCTGGATCCGCACACCTGAAGCCGCAGGCATGGGGTTTGATCCGATCGCAACAGCTAGCAGGCAAGTCCAGGTAAAAAGCATAAGGGTTATTGATGGACCACAAGTACCATGCGATGTACAGACAACATTTGGCTGGGAGTATCACCTCGGGCCGCACCTTAGACGTGTAGGTCTAGACACTTCTCCAGACGGTGAGAGAGAACTAATCGTTGATTTTCGAGGCAACGACCACCAGGTCCCACTGCTTAACGAGAGCTATTCGATTGATTTTGCCTACCTGGTAGGTCAATAGAGTTGAGAGTCTCTTGGCTAATCCCCTTTCACAATGCCAAGCCTTGGCTCCGTGAAGCGGTAGATAGCGTTCTTTCGGAGTGTACAGATGATGACGAGGTCATCTTGGTTGATGACGGCAGTAATGACGCTGGAGCTAAGGTATTACCTTCAGACTCGAGGATAAAGCTAATTCGCCAAGAATGGGGGGGGATAGTCTCTGCACTTGAACGAGGACGGCTAGCCTGTAAAGGTGAATATATAGCCAGACTGGACGCAGATGACATAGTGCTCCCAGGTCGGATTGAGGCACAATTAACCGCACTTAATTCAGACATTAACCTTGGCCTTATTGGTGGTAAGGCTAAGCTCATCAGCCACCTTGATGCCAACAACCAAGGTATGGCTATATATGTCGATTGGGTAAACAGGCAATTGGACCCACTACCACAAAGGCTCGTCGAGAGCCCTCTGTTTCATCCAGCAGTTACAATGAGAGCTACGGCTATCAATAATATTGGAGGTTATAGATCTGGTGCTTTTCCCGAAGATTACGATCTTTGGCTGCGATTTGTCGAGGCTGGTTATCAGATTAGAAACCTAGATAGAGAAGTCGTCTCCATAAGAGATCATAAGGGTCGACTGACAAGGACGGACAATCGATACAGTAAGGCTAGCTTTACCCATTTAAAGCTTCAACATATGGATAGATACATAGCTCCAACACCAAGGCGCATTGCTATAATGGGAGCTGGTAAAGGAGCCAGGCCTTGGATCCGGTGGGCAAGGTCTGCAGGCCATGAGCTATCCGTAATTATGGATATAAAACCTGGCGGAGTTCGAGGCAGTACTCCTGTAGTTGCCGTGGACGAGCTCGCTCACGCGGAGATAGACCTCTTAATCGTTACGGTAGGAGCCAGAGGAGTTCGAGATCAAATACGGTCACAAATCCATAGATTAAGGCCTGATTTAATCGAAGGTAAGGGGTGGTTTGCCGTGGCTTGATTGGTGATCTACTTCAGAATTTGTGATATTATACGACCATGACTGAGAACCAAGAGAACACTGAGACAGAGGCTCCCGCGGAGCCAGAAAACCCACTCGCTGAACTGCAGAATAACCAAATGAGTCTTCTCGCTGAGTTTTGGCACTTCATCAAGCATGAGAAGGTATGGTGGATGGCCCCAATAATACTGGTTCTTCTGTTTATGATCGGCTTTATCGTATGGGTAGAAGCTAGCCCAGTGCTACCATTCATTTACACCCTCTAAGGGTCAAACCTGTAAGCTAAGACATACGCTTGGCGCGATCAATCGTAAGGGAACCCTGATTGCATGGCTCCCAATAGCTCGCCTTCCCCCTCACAAGCGGCGCATCAATTAACCGGCGCCCCATTAGCTTTAGGATCACGGCCACGGGGAAGATAGCTATAAGGTAGACTATAGACATTAAGAACTTGTTCTGAAAGCGAATCAGAGCATGGATTCCTCTCTGCTCTGCATACCAAAGTCTCTTCATAAATATCAAAAGCATACTAATTAACACCCAAGGTATTGGTCGAACCACTGAACCTTTATATCAGGAAAGTGCTCCAATATCTGAACTTTATCGTCGATAAAACGTTCAACTATCTTCCACGCCACTGATGATTATATAAAGTGCTCCAATATCTAGCTCTTAAGGAAGAGCGTCAATTATTCCGAAAACTCTATTCGAAAAAATACGGACATCTCTAAACTCAAACTGGGGAACCAGTCTAAAACATATTGGGCTCTGGGCTAATAGATACACTATTGTTCATTAGCGTAATAGCCATTGCTTCAAAGGCTATACTGCTGAATTCCGCCAGAGCGAGCATCCCCATCATAGATGTACGATCGCACGCATATTCTAGAATAAAATTACCCCGTTCATGCAATATCGAGACATTATGGGCGACATCATAACTCCTGCTCCAACTGAAAAGCGGTGATTAGCCTCACAAACCAGTGCATATACAGGCTGTTCGTGATAGCTCTAAAACCACAACAAACACCTAGGAGCTGTTGTCTTGCTTACACTATTAGCTATCGCGCTCACACCCAATGTATCAGCTGCCGAAGTCGTCTGGGATGGACACTATCGAGCTGACGCCAACGCCTTCCAGACACTTTCCTTGTCTTCGGATAACGAAAACACCGAAGGCTTCTCGTCAATTGTCGACCACCAGCTGCAGCTACGACCGACTTTTGCTATAAGCCAAAATCTAGCATTCCATACTCAGGTCGATGTTTTGGCTCAAACTACCTGGGGATCCAGCGCTGATACATACTCGGACGCTCAAGGTGGATCTATCCCGTCAGTATTTGCGGACGGTGTAGACACCACTAGCACAAACATGCGCCTAACGAGAGCATGGGCTGACGTATATACCGATTATGGGCGACTCAGGTTTGGGCGTATGCCTCTTGAATGGGGAGCTGGCATACTTTTAAACCCTGGTACATCACCATACTCTGAGTACGGCGATACATCTGATCGCATACAGTTCACTACGCTCTTAGGAAGCATCTACTTAGTAGCTGCGCTCGACATAGTCGATGAGGGCTTCTACGGAGTCAGTGACGACTTCCAGATCGCAAACGCGGCGTTAGCCTATCAGACTGAGACAATAGGTATTGGACTGTTGAACCGATACAGATACCAACCATCCTCAGACTTCTCATCATACACTGGAGATCTCTGGGCAAAAGCCAACTTGGGGACCATCAACGCAGAATTAGAGGTGGCCCTCCACATGGGAGGCGGTGACCTCAGCACAGGCGAAAATGATATCTCTGTATTCGCCTGGGGTGGAGTCCTAAACCTATCTACAATCGTCAGCCAATACGTTGTCGGCTTAGAGATCGGTGTAGCAACTGGTGATGAGAACCCAAATGACGATGAGATAACGACATTTACCTTTGATCGTGACTACAACAGGGCATTCCTTATGTTCGAGGAGCCTATGCCTGTAATGGCCGCTTCTGTAATGAACGAGACTAACGGTGGACGAGATTACGATGCAATGCGCACTGGCGAAGGGATATCAAACGCCCAATATCTAAGACCATATATCGGTTTTGCCCCTATGGACGGGCTCGCAATAGAGGCCTCAGCATTCTTGGCTAGAGCTGATATGCTCCCCGATACAGAGCTGGAGAGAAGCTACGGGAGTGAGTATGATCTTACTGTCTCCTGGGCTCCATATGATAAGTTTACGCTCACAGGTACTGGGGCTGTCTTAACCCCAGGAGGCTACTACAGTGAGTATGAACACGACGAGCTCGGCGGAGGATTTGGAGACATCACCTACGGTGGGAGACTGATGGCGACCGTTGACTTTTAGGGTCTAGCTCTCCCATAATTACAGGAGTTACTTATGATCAGAATAGGTGTAAACGGTGCCGCGGGCCGAATGGGAGCACTGCTGGTTAACAAGTGCATAGGCTCAACAGAGCTTTGGTTAGGTGCTGCAACCGACCGAGGGAGCTGGATCGGAAAGGATGTAGGCAGGCTCGTAGGAACAGACTCCACTGGCCTAACGATAAACCCTGTAACCAGCCAAGCATACAGTGAGTGTCAGGTGGTCATAGACTTCTCCCTGCCCGAGGGTACTGGAGAGTTAATTCATGCATTGAGCGGGCAAGGGCTAGTAGTAGGTACCACTGGATTATCAGCAGAGGTTACTGACGCTATCGCCGTATACGCGCGTACGGCTCCTGTTGTGATGGCTGCTAATTTCTCAACTGGTGTAAACGTGATGTTGGGTATGGTCCGAAATGCAGCCAAGATGCTTCCCGACCACGATATTGAGATCGTTGAGATGCACCATAACCAAAAGCGTGACTCCCCATCAGGAACGGCACTGGCCCTAGCTAAGGCCGCTAAAGCAGGGCGTATTGGAGCTTCACAGGTCATTCACGGCAGGAGCGGTCACCTAGGTGCTAGACCGAAAGGTGAGATCGCCATCCACGCAATTCGAGGCGGTGATGTAGCGGGTGAGCACACAGTCTATCTAGCTGGTGACGGAGAGAGGATAATGCTTGGCCACCTAGCCACTTCAAGAGCTGCCTTCGTCAATGGAGCATTAGTAGCCGCCACTTGGTGTGCAGATAAAGAGCCAGGCCTATACGGCATGGATGATGTTCTAGATCTAAAATAGTCTAAACGTTTGGGGAGTGAATGTAGTGGCAGTCTCTACATAGGTCATTAGATGGACGCCCTTTACCTCTAGAGTCCCTGCGATGGACCTCAACGCCGCTGCTCCAAATCTGTGACAACTTACCATCAGTAACTGAGCCAACTCGGTTCCTTAACTCTCGATCCCAACGACACATAGTGACCTTACCGTCCCAGGAGATAGTAGGGCTTTTTTCTGGCCCTAGGCACTTCGTAGAGGCCTGTTCTTCCATCGACTCAAGATTCACATCGAATATCTCGGCTAATTCAGCGAGGCGTTCGTTGGCCTTTTTGGTCCCTATAAAATGATCGTGGTCACTTCTCTGGAACCATATTGCATCCCCGCTCTGTGGTGGCCTTCCGATAACAATTGGTGGAGACCTTAATCGATCTGTCCACCTCTCGACAAAGGCGTGAAGATCTATCATCTCATCGACTAACCATGACGCTACGACTGCTATTTTTTCATGTCGGACTGAAAGCAGATAATCAAAGTTCCGCAAAACCTCTGATTCACACTCTCCCACGCCATTACCGTGTAGGATCCATGTCTGGTTCACGTCATACCTACTAGCCACATCAGCGATCTGAGTATTTAGGAGACGACCATCAGTTACGATCCTTAACTCTCCAAATAGCTCTCGCTCGACCATAGCTTGTAGAATATCCTCTAGAACTAACACGAACTCTGGGTGTAGAAGTGGCTCACCTCTCCACGAAATCTCAACAACCTGAAAGCTCATACCAGTGGCAGCCATATCAGCTAGCACCCGTCGCACAACCTCCCGTCCCAAAAATCCGCGACCAAAATCAACATAGCCTCTATCGCGTAGTTCATACCATCGGAAAGGGTCCTTCCAGACCTCTTTCATAGATACAGGTGACTTTGAGACTAAGTTCTCATAATTTCGTTTTGCTGCGCGATTATCAGTTCCGCGCCAAGGTGCGCTATCAGAAAGCTCTAATGTAAGCTTTCCATCAACACGCTCCTGTTTGGGCACCCTAATGCTCGCAACCTTTGCCTTGAGCGCCTCTAAAGCCTGCCTTCCTCCCCTACTCCCAAGCTCAATGCCAGAATCTGAACTCCGCCTAAGGTAGCAATTCTGAACACATGGGGTGGAGCACTCCTTTACAACCTGCCTACGTCGCTTTAGCTCGCTGCTATGCCAGATCTGAGCTAGGGTCTGCTCACGAACATCACCAAACTTACCCTCTAGAAATTCTAGGTTACCATCACACATAATCGCAGATCCATCCGAGTGGATATACAGTTCCTTAAAACCAGCCCAACAGGGCGCTTCTAATGGTTTGAGTTCACCCCTGGCATGGGTGGGTATTAATCTTAGATCGCTGACACTATTCAATATACGAAAGTTCTCACCCTGAGACTCTACTCTCAAAATCAGCCTATCTACTAACGAATTCAACTCCTCCATTCGCTCCATAGGGATAGTCAGGTCATGGGCACTACCATCATTCCTAAACAGGTTTAAGAGCTGAACTCCGTCAAACCCCCTCTCCTCGAGGTCATCCAAAAGTTCTTCCAGTGTATCTAGGTTCTTGTTGTGAATCAGAGTATTCGCCATGATCTTTCTAACGCTGTTACCAGCCTCGGCGTCCGCATGACGAATATACTCGTATCCAGCTAGCGCCTTAGCAAAGTTACCCTTGCCGCGAATCTGATCGTTAATATCTTCTACCCCATCAAGACTTATGTTGAAATGTAGTTTCGACTCGGGTATCTGAGCGATCTTTTTGGCTCTTGCGCCAGTAATCAAGGTTCCATTTGTGGTGAGCGTAGTATAAAAATCCTGAGATGCTGCGTATGCGAGAATCTCCTCTAGATCCCTGCGAACAAAGGGCTCACCCCCTAGAGGATTTAGGATCTCTACCCCCATAATGGCGGCCTGATCGATAATGCTTTTGACCTCTCGCACAGAGAGCTCATTGGGTGCATGGTAACAAGTAGTACACATTGTACACTTTAAATTACAACTCATCGTGAGGTTGATACTCACCCAGTCTGGCGGCGCCAACGAGCGGTTGAGCGCTCGCGACAGGTACATTTTTATGTCCCTTGTCAAATTAGAAACTGCCATACTAAACTCTCTTTAGCCTACAAAATACCTAAAGTCGCGATAGCATACAAAACATGAGTGAAAAGTTTCAAGTATTAGTGCTGTTTCACGGCTGGATGCCAGACCCTGATCTTCCCATGTCTGGTGGAGCACTCAGGGCATGGCACCACTCGGAAGAATTAAAAGCAGCAGGGCATGATGTAATCCTATTGTCCCGAGAGCAGGACAATAAGGCAGATTGTGATGAAGGCTTTCGAAGTCAAAGGCATCTTTTAGCCATAGTTCGAACTATAAAACCTGACCGAATCATCTGCGTACAACCCGAAATAGCGCCGTTATTGACGAACCTTGGAATCCCAATTGCCGTCGATTTTTACGCTCCAAGGCTGCTAGAGGCCGCGTTTGAAGATGGCACAGAAGCTGAGGCCGTAAATACATTACGAGCCTTAGAGGCCTGCGATTTCCCAATTTTCTCTAATCCGAGACAGCGTTGGTTCTATCTTGGCCTTATGGCCATGTCTGGCTTCGATGTTACCAGCCAGTGTGGCGCTATTGTGCCACTAGTCTCTCACCCAGGCCCCAAGCGCTCTACTCCAAAATCACCAGTTTTCGTGATGGGAGGAGTGTCCTGGCCGTGGCAGGATCCATCCGAGGCTATAGCTATTGCTATCAAAACATTCGAAAAATTAGACAAAGGCGAACTACACATCTACGGAGGCCCTCCAATAATTGGTGACTCTGAAGTAGTAGACCTAGCAGAAAAGATTCCACCCAGTAGTCGACTCCACTTCAAGGGTGTCGTCCCCTACTCAACCCTACAGGCGGCTTACTCAAAAGCGACGGCTGCTATAGATATCATGGCCCCAAATCCTGAAAGAGAGCTTGCTGTATCTTTTAGGCAGATGGAATACCTAGGCTGTGGGCTAGCCATTATAACTGGCAAAAACCACGCAATATCAGAGATGATTCATGACTCGAAGTCGGGGTGGACTATCGAGACAAGTGAACTAGCCTCGGTTTTGACTTCGATCATTGAACAACCTAAAACCGCCGCGCAGTTCGGAAAGAACGCCAAGAAACTCGGAAAGTCACAATTTTCTAGGGCCACCTGTGAAGCCCCTCTAGTCAAATGGATAGAGAAAGCCAGTGTTAGGGAGCGACTAGAGTCACCCCTTGTCGAATCAGCAACTCTTATGGCAGAGGTGGCAGCACACAGGGTTAGGGCGGAGGCCGCTATTTCAACCTGCCACAAGGCCGAACTCGAACTTGAGACTAAGCGTACCGAGGTTGCGGACGCAAATATGACGATCCGTACGCTAACAACAGCAAATACACGCCTAGCTAGCGCCATAGATGAAGTGGCTGGTTTTAAGAGAGAGGCTATTGCCACTCTAGGAGCAAAAAATGCGGCGGACAGCTCATCTCTAAAGGTCCTAAGGGCGGAGAACGCCCGTATTACAGCGGAGCTAGCCAAAAAGGCTGCCGAGGGTGAGGGTCTCAGGCGGGAGTTCGAACGCCTCAAGCTTGACCTAGCCGCTAGCAGCTCCAACGCTAAAAACCTACAAGAGCAATTGAGGCTTACAGCCAAAGACGAGGCTGACATAAGAGCAAACCACCAATCAGCCACTGCTAAACTGGAGAACGCTGTATCAGAGACTGCTCGCCTATCGACAGACCGCACCACCATGCAAGCTAAGATATCTCAATTGACGGTAGAGCTGGATAAAAGCCAGGCTGAGGCCTCTGCTGTCTCAGGACAGCTCCACAAACTTGAGATTAAGGCCGCTGGCCTAACTGCAGAAAGAGATACTCACAGAGCAGAGCTAAAGAAGAAATCTACCGAAATAAAGAGGCTGCAGACAACAGGAAATTCAGACCGTAAAGAGGCTCAATCTGAGCTTATTATTAGAGACGAACGAATAGAGGAGCTATCTGGAACGCTACACAGGTTAGAGGCCAAACTGGAGGCTAGCCAGGCTAAAGTAGAGTCGCTCACTGGAGATCTGAATAAAAAGAGCAGAGAGCTTTCAGATAGCTTGGCCGCATTCCACAGAAATTCCGTAGAGTTGGAGGGAACAAGCAGCGAGCTAGAAGTTCTACAGGCAGACCTAGTCAAAAAGAGTACTGAGCTGGCAGAAAGCCTACCCCTATTGCACAGAAACGCAGCGGCATTAGAGGCTGCAGAGGCACAAGTAGACTCTCTAAATAACGATCTAGACAAGAAGACCCGAGAGTTAACAGAGGCCAACAACGAACTACATCGAATTCATGACAAAGCTGGCAGGTATGAGTCCGAATTAGACCGGGTAAACAGGGAGCTTGCTGCCCTTAAAAAAGAGAACGAGAGGCTTTCAAGGAGGAGGCTTTTCTGATATTACTGAGGGTATGAGCGGCTATCTATCCGGACAGGTAAAAACTACATGAATGGTTCAGAGTAATTATAGTATTACGAAAAGCAACTGGTGCCTTGTGGAGGCACCCCATACTCACCTTGGTGTTTTCACTATGTGTTATCGGTGGAGTCTCAATGACAATAATATGGTCCCCTGAGGATTGGGGGCTCACTAGGCAGGTTTTGGGTGGGATTTTTGCAGGTGCTGGCACTGGCTTCCTAGTCACAGCCCCAAACCTCTTTGAGGAGGTTTCAGAAGAGGTTTTAGAGGGTCATGAAAACGAAGTTAGGTCACTCTAGCGCTAACTGGGATAAAGTACCTAATATAAGTCGAGGTTGTACAGATGGTTGAGGCTAGTTGGGAAATTTTGGCACAATTGGCTCCGTGGCTATTTATAGGCATGGGGGTGGCTGGTGCACTTCACGGACTGCTGCCAAAGAATTTTGTTAGGCGACACTTAGGGGGTAAAGGGGGTGTTGCAAGAGCTGTAATGCTAGGAATACCGCTACCCCTTTGCTCCTGCGGGGTAATACCTGCAGGCCTTGGTTTGAAAAAAGATGGCGCAAGCGACGGAGCGACCGTAGGTTTCTTAATCAGCACACCACAGACAGGTGTTGACTCAATATTGGTGAGCGCTTCGTTCCTAGGCTGGCCATTCGCTCTTTTCAAAGTACTTAGCGCCGGCATGACAGGCCTAGTTGGTGGCTGGTTGGCCAACTCGGTCTCAAACAACCCAAGCACGATTATAGAAGATGCTGACCAGGGTGGTAACGGTAGTTATAGCCTCTCAGAAATGACAGGTCACGCCGTTGAGCTTCTGCAGTCCATATGGGGCTGGCTAATATTTGGCGTCCTTGCTTCGGCTGCCATTGGTGTATTCGTACCCGACGGCTTTTTTGAAACCGTGTCCTCCTACGGGGGGCTTGTAGCGAGCTTAGCGGTACTTGCTTTCTCACTACCACTCTATGTCTGCGCTACTGCTTCTGTACCTATAGCAGCGGCCCTAGTTCTTAACGGGCTGCCTCCAGGTGCTGCACTGGTCTTCTTGATGGCAGGACCAGCCTCCAATATGGCTACTATAGGGGCGATATATGGCGCATTGGGAAAAAGGATTTTAGCGGTCTACCTAGGCACAATAATTGTGGGCAGTGTCGGGTTAGGTATGGCCGCAGATTTTATTATTGATCCAGAAATTATTGCTCAAACAATGGAGCATCACCACACCTCGATGCTAGGACACATCTCAGCAGTCGCTCTGTTGCTGTTCATAGCTAAGTTTGCAACCGAAGATATACTTAGGTTTATCTCTAACAGAAAGGTCGTTGATTCAAGTGAACCTAAGCTTGTAGTTGGTATCAATGGGATGACATGCAACGGTTGTAGAAACTCGGTTGAAACTGCGCTGAAAAAGTTATCTGGAGTTAGCAATGTGGTTGTAGAACTCGACCTAGAGCAAGCCACTATTCATGGTGAGGTGGAGCTAGATGCGGTAATGACCTCAATTGTTGCGGCTGGCTTTGAGGTGAGAGGTAAGATCTCTTGAACAATACTTCCGTGCCTGTGCTCTACTCGTTCCGCAGATGCCCTTACGCCATGAGGGCAAGGATAGCACTGCTTTACAGTGGACATACTGTTGAGATACGCGAGGTTGTCCTTAGCGACAAACCGAGCTCTCTTCTAGAGTACTCGAACAAGGCGACGGTACCTGTGTTAGTCCTTCCCGACGGGTCTGTAATAGACGAGTCTCTTGATATCATGATCTGGTCACTCAGACTTAGCGACCCTGAAGGATGGCTGGCGCCAGACTCTAATCCCCTAATCGAGCGATTTGACCATGGATTTAAAGGCCACTTAGACCGCTATAAATACTCAAACAGATATGAAGGCGCTGAGTCAGAACTGGAGCGACAACTCGCACTAGAATATCTAATTGAGATTGAGTCACTACTTCAAGCTAATAAGTACCTAATGGGGGAAAACCTAACCTTGGCCGATGTGGCTGTAGCCCCGTTTATACGACAGTTCGCTAATACAGACAGGACCTGGTTTGAGGATCAAAAGATCCCAGGGGTACAGAGGTGGCTCAAGGGTTTCCTTGAATCAGAGCTCTTCATAAGCTGTATGACAAAGTATTCAAAATGGCATGAAGGCGACCAAGTCTCATTTTTTCCAAAGCTAACTATGGAAAGGTAGGCAACTCGTCACCTGCCACCCATGCGGTCAGGTCAGCGAACCAGTCTTCAGCCGCCGTTATTAATACCAACTCATCAGTACTTATAGCGTCCACCATCTGAACAATCTCTACAGCTGTGGTAACGCCGTCGATGTCAATCAATGTCGTAGACTTTTCGACGGTTGTTAGAAACAGAGTCTCCTCACTCAAAGATGATCGGCTGGCAACAATATCTGGATCGTCTAAGGAGCCCTCTATTACATCTTGGCGCCACTCAAGATCAAATTCAATTTCTATCGCCTCTTGTGCGACATTATTTATCCTAAACGAGTGCGCAAAGGCATCGTCTATTCCATCTTCAACAGACCAAACGTCTACATTACGCCTGTCTACGAGAACCTCTGGCTCCCTCAACGCCTCCCACACAAGAGTTAGTGGTCCGTGAACATACCCACGACCGTGCACCCAGGGCAATCCGTCTGTGCCCGTCACAATATTCAATACCTCTGGGTAAACATCACTTTCAGTCTCCTCTGGGTATTGCGCAGTATTCACCATCACTGGAGTTAGGCCATCTGGGAAAACCAGCGGGCCACCATTAGAGCATGAGACATACAGAGGACAGAGCAATGCCATCGAGAAGAAAGACCTAAATTTAGCCGACAACGTGTATGCTCCTGATCCGTTCAAAGGAATCCTACAACGAATTGAATTGCTCTTACAATCCCCCAATGTTTAGATAATAAAAAAAGGCAACTATTCAGTGAAGACACCAACTCTTGAAACCAATCGAATAATTCTTAGAGCGCTGAAGGAAAGCGATTCGGCGGCAATCCAACAATATTTTCCCCACTGGAATATAGTTCAACATCTAAGTACTAGGGTACCCTGGCCTTACCCTAAAGATGGCGCGAAGCATTTTACAGAGGCGGCCCTAAAGTCAGTCGAGGCTGGAAAGAAACTTATCTGGGCTATCACCTTAAAGGGCTGTAAAGACGAGTGTGTCGGTATAATCGAGTACCATTTCGAAGACTCTGATGTTGGCAACAGAGGGTTTTGGATCGCTCAGCATCTACATGGCCAAGGCCTAATGACAGAGGCGATCAGCGCCACGCAAGACTACGTCTTATTCGAACTCAAGGTCCAAAAGTTTCGAGTTGCTAACGCGATAAACAATCCTGCATCTAGACGAATAAAGGAGAAGACTGGTGCCGTTCACATAGGCACCGAGAAACTCGAATTTCACAGCGGCTGCAATGAAAAGGAGATCTGGGAGATCACTGAATCAAACTGGCGAAATTTTACTACAAAAGGGAATAGGTAGGTCTAAATGTGTGGGAGGTATCAGCTATTAATACCTTTCAGAGATCTCGTGGCTCTCTACGGGACCCAACTTACAGTTGAATTCCTAAATGGTCTGGATTCAACAGAAAGGAGTTCGGGGAAAATAGTTAGGATTAATTGCCGCCCAACTGACGACGTTCCAATTGTAAAACTAGAGGGTAACGCACCCGTAATTGTGTGGGCGAGGTGGGGTTACCCTAAACTTTGGGAAGAAGGTAAGACTAAGGAGCCGTGGAAGCGACAACCGCTAATAAACACAAAGGCAGAGACAGCACTTGATAAGACTACTTGGAGAGAGTCCACGATAAGGAGGAGGTGCATTATTCCAACCACAGGCTTTTACGAGTGGCTAAATATAGATGGTGGGAAATACCCACTGCACTTTAGGTCAACTGAAGCAGTCTGCTCTATTGCAGGTATATGGGAGGAATTTTATATCCATGGGAGACAGTCCACATGCCTTTCGGTGATAACTACCGATGCAAACCAGAGCGTATCGGACATACATGGCCGTATGCCACTCATCCTAGACAAGAGGGACGAAACCGACTGGCTTGGGACCAAAGACCACTCAAGACTCATGTCCATCCTTGCATCCAAACCAGCCAACCTATCACGAAGCCCTGTATCTACCGCCCTCAATAACAGCCAGAGTAGAGACTCTTCCCTGTTGGTAGCTGACTGGAGTGAGGACGAGGTTACCACAAGACAAGGCTCTCTATGGTGAGTCGCTCAAGATTTGCTGTTGCCACGATAGGTGTGCTTTTAATTGCGACCTTTCTCACCACTAGGTGCGGTGTTGGAGAGCGCGACGAAAATTGGACCGCTGAATTGACTTGGAGCGGTAGGGATCAAAACACCCACATCTCGATTGAACAATTCTCAAGCGCAGAAGTTTGCCGCGCCTGCCACACTCAATATTATGAAGAATGGGCCTCTTCAGCCATGGCTCACTCGGTCGACTATGGCGAGTTCCTCATAGATCTATTTAGGGTAGGCCTTGACGTTAGAGGAGCTCCATCGGAGGATGTTGACCAGTGCCTAGAGTGCCACGCTCCCCTTGCGCTAATAGGAGATGCTTACGACCGTGACCTGACAAACCCGATTGTTCGTGAAGGGGTTACTTGTGACGTATGTCACACCATAAGTGAGGTTCACGCTAACGACTCACCTGGAGACATCGTTTGGGACCCTAGCGGCCCCAAGCGCGGACCCTTATCAGGCAGCTTAGACCCTCCACCAGATGGAGAGGTGACAGCTGCAATATCACCATTTCATGAGACACAGGAGATGCCTACTATCGAATCTTCGGAGATGTGCGGTGCATGCCACATGTCCGTATGGCCAACTAATGGCCTACCTATCGACTGGACCTATCCAGAGTGGCGAGAGAGCGCTTGGGCCGAAAGAGGTGTCACATGTCAGGACTGCCACATGGAAACATACACGGGTCAGGCTGCCCCGGGTGCTCCCGTTAGAGACACCCTACATCGGCACAATTTTCCAGGGAGGGATGACCTCGAAATGGTCAGGTCAACAGCGAGCCTAGACATTGATCTAGATACCGTAAGCGATCCAATTGTGCTAACGGTCACTGTCGAGAATCGCGCGGCAGGACACGCCTTTCCAACAGGTAACGCAACAGCTCCTAGTGTTGTTTTAGAGGTATATTTCTTAGATCATAACGGTGATACGATACAAAGCGAAACAAGACACTATAGGCTGCAATACGTAGACTCCAATGGAAATGTCACATCTGACCCCACTAGCGCTGCTGCTCTTTTGTCGAACACAACCCTACTCCCTTTTCAACCCCAAACCGAGCGGTTCACTATACCGAGGTCACCAGAACTAGCGGCGACCAAAGCTAGGCTTGTCTACCACCCGTGGAATGACCAGACCTCTCACCGAGAGCTAATTTTAGAATTCACAGGCCGTTATCTTCGAAATGGGTTTAGGCTCGAACGGGTGCTTAAGAACATGGGGGCTTTATTAGGCACGACTACTCCTCCCCGCGGGACAGAACCTATTGAGGTCACCTCAATAGATTTACCCATCCAAGTACTGGAATAAACCACCCAAATTAAATTGGTCTTGAATATTCAAAAAGCCTGAACTAAAATATAAATTGTAATGGGTAGAGGCACATAGAAAACAAGGACAAAGGGGCGTTTTGACCAATGCTCAGTATAATGGTCACTACATTTATGGCGTTTTGGAGCACCGCTGAGGCCTCTGAGGGCTGGGGTGAGTATACGTACTACTTAGGTGATCTCCACGCCCACAGCGGCGCCAGTCTTGACGGAGGTTCATCCGACCTCGGGGATGAACATGAGACTTGCGGCGCCATCGATGACATAGTCGACACCGCCATCTGGAACGGTTTAGACTTTCTAGCAATGTCTGACCACTCAAACGGAAACCCCGCGTCGACTGAGGTGGACTATCTGTTTGTGCAGAGCACAACGCTAGAAGGACACGCTCCAAAAGATGGGTTTATAGTGCTGCCTGCGGCAGAGGTTTTCTTTACATTAGGGCAAGGCCAGAGGCTCGGTCATAAGAACTTAATCCTATTCGGCAGCGACGCTGAATTGGAGAGTCTAACCTTGCAAGATGCTCAACCAGTTGGGACAGCTAACTCAGTAATCAGTGACTGTGACCACATTAGAACCTGGATGAATCAAGTTCAGTCAAACCTGGGTCCAGCCTTAATTATACCGCACCACCCTGCCCTAAAAGCGCCGATGCCAACTGATTGGAGCTGTCATCACCCAGAATTTTCGCCTGCTGTGGAGATCTACTCTAGACACGGTAACAGTGAGTATGAAGATACAACTTACGACATCCCTTGGAGCGAAATCGAACACAACAGCACAGTTCAAGCAGCAATAGACCCTGACACATGGAATCATAGACTTGGATTTGTCGGCGGGACTGACTCACACGACACAAGGCCAGGTAAGGTTTGTGCAGAAGAAGGTGATAACCCAAACCTCTACTGGGGGGGTTTGACAGTCTCGGTAATTCCTAGCGATGTTGAGTACTCAAGGAAGGCTATATACCACTCAATAGTTAATAGAGACACCTACGCTACTAGCGGACCACTAATACCAGTCAGTGCAGAATACTACTCGGGTGGTGCCTATCTTGGCTCAATGGGGGATGAGGTTGGTATTCCTAATGGGCAGCCACTTAACGTTATCGTCGAGACTCCGTACTACCATAGTCAGTTTGTATACGAGGTTGTATTAAGGTCTATAGGCGAAGAGATCCCAATGGTAATGGTCGAAGATGGGGAGTGGTCGGTCATGATAGCTGCTGATCAAATACCACCGCTTCTATACCCCGTATTAAAAATCAATGGCGCTGCATGGTACATGGAGCATGGTGGCACCTGCCGTGACGGTGGTGATGACGACACAGAGCGTATATGGCTGTCACCAACTTGGTTTGAGCCAACCACAGGGGATCTAGACAACGACGGAACCACCTGGGAAGACGGTGATTGTGACGATGGAGATCCTAATCGTCATCCATACTCGTTCGAATCTTGTACTAATGGCGTAGATGACGATTGCGACGGTAAGATCGATATATTGGACTCGGACTGCTACCTTGATAGCACCACTGTCACTGAAACAAGCCCACCTGAGCCATATGAACCGGATGTAGACCCGTCTATAGAGGAGATCGGCCCAACAACAGGAGGCGCTCGAGGCGAAGCTGCAGGTATTGACACTCCAGATAGATATTCTGGGGGATGTTCATCCTTAGGTCTTATGGGTTCCTGGCTCTGGTTTATCGGTTTCTTGCCGCTATTAATAAGAAGAGCCGCTGCTTAGATTTAGCCTCCGCTGACACGCCTTGAGTAACCATCGAGAAGTTCTGTCATTCCGCGCTCTTTTAGCCACTCTCCCACAAACTCCGTGGGCGTATTGTACCAATTTATGCCTCCACAGTCCCCACATGGTGGGTGGGTTGAAAATTCACCGCGAATATGTGCTAGGCGAACCTGATCTGCTTCAGTACTGTTCCACAATTCCATGAAAGTATGTTCTCTGAGTGAGCCTAAATCAAGCTCCCCTTTTAGATCTACGCAACACATCATTAGATGCCCATCATGCCTAATAACAGGGGTCATCCAGAGACCAGGACACGCTTGCCTACCTCCAGAGCCCTCTGATGTGCTCTCCCACGGTCTACTACTCCATAGGCACAGGGTTGCGGCTTCGCCATCACCACCAACAAGCCCCTGTTCAGCCACGGTCTTTTCATAAAGCTTGTCGGCCGCCAGTTGACCCTCACCACCAGCGCCTACTGATAGCCGCTTAATCATAATCTCGTTGTGACCCTTACCTCCACCTAGGCACTGAAGTGTTCTCTGCCAGTAATCTACAAACTGGCCAACCTCATGAGAATTACCGTTCTGAAGTACAAATTGGAGCTGTATGTTCAGACGGACATCTTCAAAGGGCAAAGCTGCCCTGGCTCGAATAAAATGGCGAATATTTCTTCGCACGCGCTCCAGGTGATCCGCACCCTTTACCAATTGATATGTCTCTGGGGTCACAGCATCTAAAGTAAACACTATCAATAGCGGTAGATCTCGATGCCGTTCATATAATTTTACTAGCTGGTCCATCCGCTTGGGTGTGAGAACAACGGCGTTAGTGTCTATTCTCAGATAACCAACTAACCCCACCATCTTCGCCATCGCGTATCCTACCATTTCCTCCAGGTCCGGGTGTAACGAAGGATCGCCAAGCCATTGGAATATTATGTGATCAAACTTTGCCCGATCTCTAGCCAAGTTGTCTATAATATCTCGGTAAAGTTCGAGATCCATGGAACCCTTAGGGACGTCATGGATCGTCTTAAACCCCTCCGCATGAGGGGTGCACATCTTACATTTTAAATTACAAAAATCGGTCGGTTCTATCTGCAGTACGCCGAAATTTTCAAAATTAACGTCCATAGTCTGTCAGCATACCGTGTAATGCGTTGACCCGAGCGTCAACACGTGCCAAATATAAGCGTCTGGAGGTCAAATGCGAACATTCACATGTATCAAAAAAACAATGGGTCCAACTAACTTGACTAAAAAGCTAGCTATAACCGGGGCGCTAATGGCCTTTATGGGGTGCAATAACCCTTGCCAACAGCTCTGTGATGAGGTCGCGTCATTCGCGACGGAATGTGGATATTCCATAACAGACGACCAGGTCGATCAATGTATGGACGATCACGCCAGCGATCAACTCCGTGACGGGACATCAGAGGTGTGCGCTGAATATAAAGATGAAATACGCGAAGAGTGGACATGTGATGATGTCGCGGTCTACTTCCCAGAATAGATAAAGCTTACTAGGATTAATTGAAAAAAGTGAAACAGCCCTTCCAGCCAGAGATTTTTGGAAAATATTATCTAGTTGATCGCATTGCGGTCGGTGGAATGGCGGAGATATTTAAGGCGAAGACTTTCGCCCAGGCAGGCTTTGAAAAACTACTGGTGATAAAAAGAATCCTCACTCGCCACACCGTGAAAGAGGAATTTGTCACGATGTTTATCGACGAGGCAAAGATCACCGCAAAACTACAGCATCCAAACATAGTACACACCTATGACTTCGGTATACTTCAAGGAAATGCGTATATCGCTATGGAGTGCATCGAAGGTAAAGACACAAAACAGCTTCTGAGCAAGTTGTCTAGGAGGAGGAAACACCTCCCAGAAGAATTTGGAGTCTTTATAGCCCATCAAATGTTGACTGGCCTAGAGTACGCCCACGAAAAGATAGACAGTGAGGGTGTTCCTGTAAAGGTGATCCATAGAGACGTCTCACCTGCAAATATTCTAGTATCCTACGAGGGAGAGGTGAAAGTTGCGGACTTTGGAATTGCCAAGGCTCGGTCCCAGGCTGTTGACACTAAAGATGGGGTTCTGAAGGGTAAATTCGAATATATGAGCCCACTGCAGGCCCAAGGAAAACAGGTTGACCACAGGACGGACATCTTTTCTACAGGCATAGTCCTTTGGGAGATGCTTACGGGCCGCAGGCTATTTAAGACAGACTCTGATGTAGCAACCCTCGAAAAAATCAAGGCTGGTAACTATCCACCCCCTTCTGCACTCAACCCCAGAATATGTGATGAACTAGATGCGATCGTCAGTAGGGCCCTTACAGTCAAGGAAGAGGACCGATACCAGTCAGCTAGGGAGTTCGCAGACGCGCTAGAGGGGTACCTATACCCGTCCACACCTAGCTCAATACAGAGGAGCCTAAAGAGTTTCATGGGTCGTGTCTTCTCTACAGAAATATCTAGTGAGAGGGAGGCACTGACAGCGGGTAGTATCGTCGCTGCTGAACTTCACGCACAGCCAGAGACTCTCTCTCTTTTAGACGATTGGGACGACGACCTAACGCTTTCCAAACCTAAACGTTCACTCACCATTTGGGCTGTATTAATTGGCATCATCGCTATAGGCGGGATTACCTTCTGGGCCACAAGGGCACCGGAGGCGCCCCCAGTAGCGCCCGTGCCAGATGTGGCTCGAGTAACTCTACACCTTGAACCAGAAAACGCCGTGGCTGCAGAGGGTGGAACGGTGTTGGGTGTGGGGCCTGAAATTAGAATAGAAGATATGACTACGGGTAGCCACATGGTGACAGTCGAAGCTGAAGGTTTTATCTCTGAGACCGAGCAGGTGTTCGTTGTTGCGGGTGAACACCTTGTTCAAAGGATTAGGTTACGACCTTTAGTTGTTGAAGAGCCAGTAGATGAACTAGACACAGCTCAAAGCGGTGACGACCAGCAGCCTGAATAGGAGCCGACGACAGATATGTTTTCACGACGAACAAGGCAGAGCCTTATTAGGCTTGGAGGAGTTGCTATTTCCTTAGCATCACTGTTCGGGTCAAGTTTATGCTACGCAGCAACAACTCAAGAGGCGACAAGGCTTCTTAGAGCAGGGGATGAAGAGGGCGCAATGTTCGCTGCCCGAGCTGCAGTCGCAGCAGATATCACAGATCTAGGCGCACACGAAATAATTATAGATATTCTAATGAACCGTGGTTTGGGCTATATAGCCGAGTCAGCCTATAGCGAGATGGCCGCTGGCAACCCGACTCAGCCATGGGCTTGGGCGCTCTACGGGCGAGCAGCTACTACAGCAGAGTCAGCTACTACCGCATACCAACAGGCCCTTCAACTCAACCCGCACTACCCTCCTGCTTGGGTGGGCCAAGCCGATATCTATAGAGCGCTAGGAGAGACCAGTAGCGCTAGGGCTGGTTATGAGAGAGCGATAGATCTGGCTCCAGATAGTGGCGCTGCCTATGTCGGACTAGCAACACTTCTTCTTGGAAACGACGCCTCCTCTGAAGCTCTAGAGGTCTGTCAATCATCCATGGCCTTGGTGCCAACCAGCCCAGAATGCTACCTCATTTCAGCGGACCTGCTACCTTCATCTGCCATACACTATCTCGAAAGAGGGGCTGGCTTTATACCTGACGATCCTAGGCTGTTTACAGCCCTTGGCGACGCCCTTATGAGGAATGGCAGGCTGGATGACGCAGCTCACGCCATCGGATCTGCCCTAGATATTCACCCAAGCTTGCACGCTGCGCTGTGGAACCGCATGGTTCTCGAAGAGTTACAGAGTGGCAAAATAGATATGGATGCATGGCAGCAGATAACAAGAGCTAGAATACTCCAATCATCAGCCCCCATCGCCGCCACAGACCTACTTAGGCAGCTATTTGAAAGTTACCCTGACTCCGCGCTGGTCGCACTTGCACTAGGGAATCAACTCGCCGCTAGTCGATCAATGGCCGAGGCAGAGACCGCCCTTACTAGAGGCTTGGTTGTTGACATTGATAATGTCGACATAAATGCCTCCCTAGGTCTTCTGTACCAATCCCAAGGCAGATATAATGAGGCGCTACCCCTGTTGAGGTTAGCAGCTACTTCTCGACCTGATGACCTATCGCTCCAGTTGGCTTTCGGCGTCACGACTGCCAATGTAGAGGGAGCTAGGGCCGCAGCGTTGATATTGGCCGAAGCCGCCCACAGGCACCCTTCGGATCCAAGAGCAGCGATGGCATTGGCTACCCTGCTCTCTCAAAATGGTGACAAACAGAGTGCCGTGACTGTACTCGACAGGGCGGTCGGCTACTACCCTGAACCAGATCTACTGTTGGCGCTGGCGGCTGCATACAGAGATGTAGATGAGATCCAGATGGCAGCGGCAACCCTTCGACGACTAGCTGAATATACAGGTGACGAGACATGGCTAGACGCTGCAAACAGCTTAGAGAGCTCGGACAACTAACTTCCCGAGAGCAGGCACTAAATGGGCGGCAGATAGAAGCCTAGCACGAATCATAAACCTAGCTATCCTAACTGGGCGAGGACCCTTAGCTATTACCTTGTCCTCGGGGTCGCCTCCAGCTGCGTCACTAATGACCTTTACAACTGAGAAGGGTATACCATTAGAAGCCTTAATGACACCTGCAGCCTCCATCTCACAGACATGAAAGCCACGCTCAGCTAATAGCTCTCGCTGGAGGTTTGTAGTCACGGCCTTATCTACAGTGACAACGTTGACTGGTCGCAAACCACCTACGATTTCTGTGGGCCGATCAAGCCCACCATCCAAGGACAAGCTCTCGGCACAGATAAGATCGCCTATTTTAAGCTCATCGACTAGGCTACCACACGTACCAAAAGAGACAATTCTCTCGACACTATAACCAGTCGTAGAGAGGCTATTCATAGCTTCTCTAGTTGCATACTCAGCTTTAGATGGACCGATACCGCTGGTCAATATCGCTACCCTAGAGCCCCGTAAATAACCAACATATAGGCCTCTATAGATCTTTGTCCTATGGACCATCGCAGCCAAAACTGGTTGGGTCTCGGCAGCCAAGGCTCCGACAAGAAGTGTTAGCGTTTGGGTCATAGTACGAAGTTATACTATATCGCCAACAACCTTATCTCTCCAGGCACTAGGTCTGCCCTGTGACCGTTACCGACCCCAACATAGGGAACGAAATGGCGGCGTCGGTCAAAACGACCCGACATAGCTAACGGCGCCAAATCAGCCGTTATCGCGAGGTTTTTGTCCAGCGACCACTTAATTAATAAACTACGCCAGGCCTCTTCAAGGTGAGCATTATCTGGCTCTTCATGGTCCATCTTCGAGCACGGTGAATCTAGCGCCACCCTCACCTGAAAACCCGCTAATTTGGTGCGAATGTTAAAGTCATATTTATAAACAAAAGAGCCTTGGAGGTTACTTGGGCCATCTAAACTCTCGTCAAAGCCCCCGATCTTTTCAATCAGTGTTCTACGGCAGGCGAATAGTGTCATATCTTTCACCAAGGCATATTCGTGACTGCCTTGCTCTCTCGGGTTTCCTGGTGTCGCGACAACTACACCGATATCTGGCCACTGCTCCAGATGCCCCAGAAGCCTATCTCTCCAGCCCAACTCAAAAGTGTGACCCTCTTCGCAGAATATTATCGAATCGCCCTGTGCCACCTCTAAAGCTCTATTCCAGCCAGCTGGTTGACCAATATCGTGAGGCATTTTCACAACTGTTACGTCCGACTGCTCATTAAGCCATTTCAGTGACTCTTGGTTATCGCCCATGTGAACGACTATCATTTCGACTGGTCCAGCCGAACACTGACGGGCTGAACTGATTGAGCGCTGAATATATTTTGTGTCTCGTTTAGCCTGAACAACTAACGAGGTTAGTCCCTCTCTGAGTTTGTCTATACCGTAAACGGCTTCAGGTTCGATACCACTCGCACTTGCCGCTTGTCCGACACTATAGGCATGCCTTCCGATTCTACCTAGCATCTCAGATATATCATCCTTAAATGTGCTAACTCTTTGGCCGTAACTGAATGGTTTAGAGGCCAAAACCTTAGCACTCTTCATTACCTCAGAAATCACCCCACGTTCAACCTCAAGCTCACCGCGCAAAGCCATCCATGTATCAACAGAATATGGGTTTCTTCCCTCTATTGATTTAAGCTTGCTCATCTGACGGAACCTGCGGCCTGTAGCTTGGTGCCTGTGCCCCATGGCTAAGCAGTGTCGATAATACCCTTTTAGGTCCATCTTTAGCTCTCTGTAAGCCCTAAACCTTGGATCGAACTTTACGGGGACCTCAAATGCGTTTTCTACCGCCGCCTCCATATCTCCACTCCAGAGTGCGTCTGGACCAGTTGCCTCAAGAGCTGCTAACGCGACGGAGAAATTACATGTTGGTAAACCACCTCGCTGGCTCCTGTTGTCGTCACCAAAAAACGGGTTGTCCAAAAGTCCACTCTCAGCCAGAGCAGCAGACAAAACAGTCTGGCGGCTATCGGGAGAAACCTCAACCGCTCCTGCTATAGCGGTCGCAACACCAGACTTTCCATGTATACCTAAGTGACCGCTAATAGTCGCTGACGCGAGCAAGACAGGGCCATCAAGAAGTAGCGCTATATCACCTTGGCAGCTCTCAATCGCGGCCTGAGCATCAACAGCGACCTTTATGTTAAAAGGCCTTGGTACGCGACATATCTCCGTGACCGAATCTATATTATCAGTCGCTTGAACTACTAACTCAAATACATGAGGAGGGATATCGGAGAGTGCTAGCCAATCTAGAGCTGCTACAAGCCCATCGGCGCTAGACACCCTCATAATCACCGACATCTCTGGACGAACCTCCACTGTACCAGCAGTGGCGCTCTCGATTCCCAAAAGACATAGAAGCTCGCGAGCTGTCTGATTATCTGGATCAGACTCTAAGACACACCTTAGAGACTCTACTCCTGAGTGCGGTCTATCTAAAGAAAACATTACCTGAGCAGAGTTAAGTCGGGCCTCGATGGATTTGGGATCGAAAGCCAAGGCTATCTGTAGGGCAGTGGAAGCCTCTTCGACATGATGAGCTGAATGAAGAGTCACACCAAGGTTAGACCAACACTGACCATTTTCAATGTCTCTAGAGAGCACTTCGATAAATTCTCTCTGGGCACCCATCTTATCACCAGCACTAAAGAGCATCTCTCCGTGGGCTATGTTCGCTGTGGCAGAGTCAGACCCAGAACTTTTCATCCCTGGATCTTTGTCCTTGAGTGAGCTCAAAAACTCGATCCCTTGTGTGGCAGCCCACAACCGCCGCTCAATATGACTTCTGTGGGTTAAAAAATGCTGCTGACCTGTTCGGTTAGCGGCAGACAGGAACTTGGCTATTGATGAATAACTAGCGTCCTTCAAGGCCATTAGACCGAGGAGCACAAAGGCGTCTCGCAGCCCAACAAAGCCGTTACTTATGGACTTAGACCTATCGACAATAGACTTCAAGAGAACAAAAGCTTCTTCAAACCTGTCCAACCCAATAAGAGCTTCTGACTGACCCAATAATCCAACAGTATGTCCAACTGATCCGCTGGTATTCTGTGCCGATGACTCATCATATAGGGACAAGGCCGACTCATAATTGCCTGCGATTAGATTAACAGTGCCCAAAAGTCCCTTGGCAGCGAACGATGTAGCGCCAGGCATCACCTCATCACTAAACACCCTCCCTTTCAAGGAAATAGCTTCAGACAGAAGTGCGCTCGCCTCATTTAGCGAAGACTCACTCATCTCTCCCCCGCTCATTTCAATTGTATTCTGAACGTGAAGGAAGAGGACGTTCGGATGGCGAACCCCCCACTCTAAGGCAGTGGATGTTGTCTGAAATGCCTCTTCTGTACGGCCGACAACAAAGAACAGCCAAGCTCTAATCGAAACAGTTGAGACAATGGAGTTATACAGTTTCCCTTCTGATTGCTGGGACTTAATAGTGGACCATGCCCTGTCAATCTCACTAATGGCTTTTTCCCTCTCCCCTGCTCGCTCTAACTCACGTGCAAGATAGGTCCTGGCAACGAAATCATCTGGAGACATCATGCAACGCCTCTGAAGGAGCGATCTGTTTCTATGGTCCTTGTTCTTTGACTCAACAACCTCGTTTACAGCACCAAAATGAACGATATTGGCTCTGACAACCTGAGTCTTTCGGTCTCCCTCTAGCCACTTACCGACACTCTCGTGAACAACGCCCGCCCACTTCAGATCACTATCCATTCGCAACAGGCGAGGTAACAATACAGGCTCACCAATACGACTCTTACCAGCAACAACATCCTCAAAGGAGGCCTCAAGTTCGGTCGCGTTGTGCAAAGGCAACATTCCGCAATGGAACTCAACTCCTGAATTTACAGCTTTACGAATAGCCTCAAACGAACCACTGGCCAACCTCTCATCCGCATCCAGCACTAGTATCCAGTCTGATGTAACGTGCCCGAGAGCTGCATTTCTTGCTGCAGCGAAGTCACCCGTCCACCTATGCAAAACCACAATGGCCCCTGCAGCCTCTGCTATCTCAACACTCCGATCCACGGACCCTGTGTCTACTACCACGATCTGATCAACCAAACCTTTGACTGATTCAATCGCACCAGGCAGTAGTTCTTCTTCATCTTTTACGATGATACAGAGGGATATTGAGGGGCTAGCCATTCAGACTCCATACTTTGAGTGGTAAGATCTCAAAAGTTGAATCGGCCTGTCGAACATACCCTTTAGGGCGAATTACCATATAATGAATAATAGTAACGGAGTTCGCGATGAAATCGGTGCGGATAGACAAATGGCTCTGGGCCGCTAGATTCTTTAAGACTCGCTCCAAGGCGACTGCTGCATGTGTAGCAGGACACGTCATGGTAGACCACAAGGTAGTAAAGGCAGCTCATAAGGTGGTGATTGGAGACAGAATCCAAGCCTTAACTCCAAGGGGAGATGTAATATTGGAGGTGACTGGGATGGGTGACAAACGGGGACCTGTTGCAGCAGCCATGGCCTTATACAGCGATCACACGCCCCAAGCCCCAGAGAAACCAATCTCCCCAGTCATCAGAGAACGTGGCTCTGGTCGCCCAACCAAACGTGACAGAAGGCTAATAGACAAACTGTTGAGTGAGTAGGGCTTAGCGAGCAGACTCCCACCTCACGTTGACCTCACCTATCTTACACTTTTCGTTGAGGGTCTCTCGTAACAGCGAATAGTCAATCACTACCACTGGCTCTTCACACAGGGCGGCTAGGAAACCTCGACTAGAAGAAAAATCGCTCCTGGGAAACAGTAGAGGTGAATCTTCTCCGATCTGCCAACTACCCTCTAAAACAAACCATGGTTCTGGCGTGACGGGGTATACAAGCGACGACTCATCTAGGTCATATAGGCTTAAAAAGCCCGTGCCAGCGACGTGTATAGTGAGTATCGCTGACTCGAAACCACGAAGTGTCGCCCCCTGAGGGAGAGCCCTAGCCCCGCTAGCCTGATGAGCCCCTATCGAAATAGATACTGCGTCTGGATAACCAACCATAGTAGGAGTTCTGATGGCAATCTCATCGGACAAGAACCCTCCTTCCGAAAGAGGGTTTCTAGAGCCACTGTTGCTCAAAGTCAAAAGAGTTATGCCTACAAGAGAGACTATCAAAACAGGGACAGCATAAAGCCATAACCCACGCCTAGACTCTTGTACGAAAGGCCCATAGGCGGCTTCGTATTCGTAGACATCCCTTAGGGTCAGGATTCTGCTAGTAGGTGGTAAGCCCTTAAGCTGCAAGCCCAAATTCAGCTCGGCCCTATGAACAGCCGCAAGACTATGGTCGTGCTCAAGTTCACCCCTGTTCGCTTCTGAGAGGTCCTCAGGGCGTATGCCTATCCAATCCCTATACAAGGTACTCCCCCATCAGATCTCCCCCTTTAAACCATTGCGAAGGAGATGCCTCGAACCCGCTATTTGACTTAGAATCTGGTGCGGCCGCACATCAACTATCCTAGCGACCTCTTTAGGGGATAGTCCGTGCGCATAGTAGAGCAACAGCACAGACCTAGCCTGTACAGGGAGTTTTGCCAGAGCCCGCTCTATCCTAGCCTGCTCTACATTTTCCCCGCCCAAAGAATGTGCTCCTATGCTAGCACCACCGAAAGCTGGAGCCTCCACTTCTATACTAGGAGCCTTGTTTGCGGCGACTGAAAGGTTATGGCAAACGCTAAACAGGTGAAGCCTGAAACTTCCATGGAGCTTCCACCCCCTACACCTCAGCCTTGCAAACGCCTCCATTACAACTCTGTCTGCAACAACTGGATCAACACAGAGGCGCCAAGCGAATGAGGTAGCCTGCTCAATGTAACGGTCAAACAACCAATTAAAAGCCACGTCGTTACCAGCTAGAAACGACTCTGCAAGGAGAAGATCGCTCGACTCTTCTGTAACTTTCTCGATGCCTACCATTCTCAGCGCGTTCCCCATCAAATATCTACTGCTTCGCAATAATCACATAATTACGAACAGTATGCCAAGCCTTATAACATTGACGCACTTAGCAATGTACTGTAACTTAGGCCTATGAAGTTGATATTAATAGCGCCACTCCTATACGGATGTTCATCCGCGTCAGTCATCTCTGGTTTTCACATCGCCTACAGTGACTGCGGCCCAGATGACGGCGAAATTACCACTATTGATCTAGGGTTGACTAACCCTGAATGTGATCCTTCGACCCTATTGGATGGAATAATGAGGATCTCAATATATAGCGGAGAGGTAGGGTTTGGTGACAGGTTCACTATTGGCCAAGATATGTCAGCCATATGGTGCAACAGCAATATTTGTGAAAACGTCGTGAGCGGAAACTTGGAACTAACGGCGTTTGAGGATGGGATAGCAGTCTCTGGATACTATGATTTAACTCTAGAGGATGGAACCGCTTTTGCTGGAGATCTCGGGGCGGAGTGGTGCGATTTCGGCCAGGTTATGTGTGGATAGCCCAAGAGTTAGGTTCAGAGAATAGCTCTTGGACAAGCGAAGCAGTAAGGGTGTGACCTGGCATAAACGTCCTAATAGTCCCAGCAAGCCTACTGTTTAATATTGATAGATCTCCGAGTAAATCTAGGGCCTTGTGCCTCAACACCTCATCCTTTGCCTTAAGTCCGCCAACATTAACTACACCATCATCACTAAAGACAACAGCGTTGGAAAGGTCACCGCCCTTAGCCAGACCTGATGCCTTAAGATCAGAAATTTCTCGTTCAAAACAAAATGTGCGAGCCCAAGCTATTTCTTTAGAAAAATAGTCGGCGCTAAGGTCAAACTGCGTCTCCATATTTCCAAGTAGGGGGTGGTTAAACACTGTTCTTACATCAAGAGACAAGACTCGGCTGGCAGGACCAGTCGGGGGAGAAATCTCAATCCACCTATCACCATCTGTTTTTCGAATTGTCCTATTTACAATCAAAAAGCGGGCTTTTTCGCTGTATTTAACAAGACCCGCGCCTCTTATTGCCTCGTCCCAAAATGTAGCTGAGCCATCAAACACTGGAACTTCTGGACCGTTGACCTCTATAATCACATTATCGATATTATGGGCAAACAGCGCCGAAAACAGATGCTCAACAGTCGTCAACCTAGCACCCGATATGGATAAAATAGTAGCGTAGCCCCCTACTCTGAGCATAGCAGCCGTAACCCTTTCGAGTCTTGAGCCGACTATATCACCTCGCCGCACCAGCCACCCTGTGTCTGCCTTGGCAGGCCTAAGAACGACCGAGCAGACCTCTCCGGTGTGGAGGCCTACACCTGAGGCCGAAATCTCACATCTAATACTAGTCTGGTACAACTATCTGTCTGCCCGAGGTGGCAGACCTATAACCTGAGCCCCTGCAGTTATATTGTGACCTTCGAACCATCCTCGATCCATCTCGATTGCGAACATAGCTGGTGCTAATGATGGGGTTGTCTCAGTACTAAACGGGGCCATATCGGAGATATTGATTATGGCGCCAAGCTCACTAACAAATGCGATTGATAGGGGTATCTGGGTGTTGGCCATCCAGAAGGTGCGCATCGCCGAGTCGGGATAGACAAACAACATGCCACTGTCATCATCTAAAGACTCACGAAACATCAATCCTTGCTGCCGCGAGCTCGGTGTTGACGCCACCTCCACTGCGAACTCTTGCCCACCAATTTGAAGCGTTGTTACTTCGAGCCCAGATCCTCCTGTGCTTGCCATATGTGAGCAAGCTAAAACTAATAGCAAGCTCAAAACAGCTCCTCCTGGGAAAGCACCTCAGGCTCCACCTTAACAGGTATCTTCAGGCCCATATGTACTAACCCTCTACTCGTTACTATTCGGCCCCTAGGTGTCCTCTGCATGAAACCTCTCATTATGAGGTATGGCTCGTAGACCTCTTCTATAGTGTGAGGCTCTTCCCCAATTGCTGCTGCTAGATTTGTTAAGCCAACGGGTCCCCCGTCAAATTTGTTCACTATAGCCTCCAACACGCGACGGTCCATCCCGTCTAACCCCTCGCTATCAACATCTAGGCGACGCAGAGACTCCTTGGCAATGCTGAGATCGATTACTCCGTTGCTCTCAACCTGAGCGAAGTCCCGTACTCGCCTTAAAAGCCTGTTGGCAATACGAGGAGTTCCTCTAGAGCGTTTCGCCAACTCCAGTGAGCCCTCATCTGTGATAGAGAGACCTAACCTCTTTGCAGACGAACGTATTATCTGGTCCAGCTCACTTGGCTCATAAAATTCGAGAGGGCACTGTATGCCAAATCTAGCTCTTAAAGGCGACGTTAATAGACCCATTCGAGTGGTCGCGCCTATCAAAGTAAACGGCGGCACTGGTAACCGGACTGACTGGGCACCTGGCCCTGAACCCAAGATCATATCTATGTGGTAGTCCTCCATCGCAGGGTACATTATCTCCTCGACCGCTCTCTGCAGCCGATGGATCTCATCAATAAAGAGCACCTCTCTAGGCTCCAGGCTGTTCAGGATTGCGGCTAAGTCACCTCCCCTCTCCAGAGTTGGTCCTGATGCAGTGCGGATTGGGACACCCAACTCCTCGGCTATGATGTAGGCCATTGATGTCTTACCTAACCCTGGCGGTCCAGCTAAAAGAACATGGTCAAGAGCCTCTCCCCTATCCAAAGCTGCTCTAATATAGACCCTTAGGTTAGATTTCATCTTGTCCTGGCCTATGTATTCATCAAAGTTTTTTGGACGTAAGGCTGGATCTATGGACTCCTGAGACCCTTCATCATGGGCTCCCTCAACTAATCGGCTCATACTCCACCCCCCGCAAGAACCCGCAGCGCAACAGAGAGACGTTTCTCAATTGGACCCTCTGCCATATCTGCCTCTAACAAATGGTTTATCGCGATATCTATTTCGCTTTTTCTGTACCCCAACTGAGCCAAAGCCAGCGGGAGTGGATCTGCGTTTGCACGTCGAACCTGAGTAGCGCGACCTGGTACTATATCAAACCCCACAGATAGCTTGCCTTTTAGCTCCAAAGCTAGCCTTTTGGCTGTCTTTGCACCTATGCCTGGGGCCTTAGAGATGACTGCTATATTCTCACTATCGATCGCCGAGGCTAGCTCAACCAACTGCAACGCACCCAAAAGGGCAATGGCAGCCTTTGGGCCAACCCCTGAAACTGACAATAGAACTCTGAAAGCATCACGATCGTTTGTGTCGTGAAAACCAAAAAGAGAGATATCATCCTCTCGCACTTGGGTCTGTATAGAGAGAACTACCTCTCCGACATCGGGAAGGGCTGACAACTGACGGTTACCCATCCTCACGTGATAGCCAACACCACCTACATCTATGACGACAAAATCTGCCCCCCTATCAACTATCTCGCCCCTTAATCGGCCTATCATTTAGCCCCCTTGAGCATGGCATGGTGTCCAGCGTGAGCGTGGTGAGTGATCGCTATAGCGATTGCGTCTATGGTGTCGTGGGGACCAGCTACCTTATTACCCAGCAACATCTCAACCACCCTACCGATCTGACCCTTATCTGCTCGACCGCTTCCAGTTACGGACTTCTTAACCGTCATAGCATTATACTCGTAGACCTCTACATCAGCCTGAGACGCTGCCAATAGAGCAACTCCTCTAGCCTGACCTAACTTGAGAGCAGACTCGGATGACTTGTGCTTGAAGATCGCTTCAATGGCGATGACATCGGGTTTGTGTATAGTAATCTGAGCTACAAGGGTTTCATATATCTCTCGCAGGCGCTGTTCCATTGGCGTAGCGGGCTTGGTCGTGACTGCACCACCAGCGACCAATTTATACTTCCCCCTAACCTTTTCAACGAACCCGAAGCCTGTCGTCCCGCAACCTGGGTCTATTCCAAGAACTAACATATAAGATATTTGGCCGTT
>Ga0115011_10000162_pt1 | contig 61657 bp, 66 predicted proteins | sample TroAtlMetagenome_2_FD_88705 | JGI IMG/M metagenome (GOLD analysis project Ga0115011, IMG submission 88705) | Marine eukaryotic phytoplankton communities from Atlantic Ocean - Tropical Atlantic ANT8 Metagenome | ecosystem: Environmental > Aquatic > Marine > Oceanic | place: Tropical Atlantic... | reverse complement strand
GGCGCTGGCGTCGACATAGACGTGGTTGACACCCTCAAGATGGCCCAGCACGGCCACGCGGGCCTCGGTCTGCACGCGCTCGACCAGCGAGCGCCCGCCGCGCGGAATGAGCAGGTCGATAGCCCCGTCGAGGCCTTGCAGGATATGGCCGACCGCCGCGCGATCGCGGGTGGTGACGATCTGCACGCACTCCTGCGGAAGCCCGGCGTGCTTCAGCCCCTCCGCAAGGGCGGCATGGATGGCGAGGTTCGAGCGCAGGCATTCCGACCCACCGCGAAGAATGACGGCATTACCGGCCCTCACGGCCAGGGCCGCCGCATCAGCGGTCACATTGGGGCGGCTCTCATAGATGATGGCCAGCACACCGATCGGCGTGCGCACACGGGCGATGTCCAGACCATTGTCCGGGGTCCAGCGGGCGGTTTCGATGCCGACGGGATCGGGAATGGCCGCGATCTTTTCCAGCGCTTCGATCACCCCGCCCAGACGTTTTTCGTCGAGCGCCAACCGGTCCATCATGGCGGGGGCCATGCCCTTGGCCCTTGCGGCCTCGAGGTCGGCGGCATTGGCCTCCAGCACCTCGGCGGAGCGTGCCTTGAGCGCGCTGGCCATGCCCGAGATGGCGCGGGTCCGCGTCTCGGCCGAGGCGAGGCCCAGTTCGCGGGCTGCAGCGCGGGCCCTTCGGCCCAGAGCCAGCATCTCGGCTTCGAGGGTGGATCCGGTGGATGTGTCGGGTGCGATCTCCGCAGTCTGGGTCATGGTCATTCCTTTAAGGTCGGGCCGTCTCCGTCAGTTTCAACCCCTGAGGGGGGGTTCGGGCTTCGTCAGCGCAAGGCGAGGTCGTCGGCGTGGATCACCACCGGACCGCCGGCATAGCCCAGGGCGGCCTTGATCTCGGGCGACCGCAGGCCGGCGATGGCCGTGACGTCGGCCGCATCATAGCGGACCAGGCCGCGGGCGACCTCGGCCCCGGTCTCGTCCAGAACCTCCACCGGATCACCCTTTTCGAAACTGCCGTTGGCGGTTACGACGCCGGCGGCCAGCAGCGACTTGCCCCGTGCGAGGGCCTTCAGGCAGCCGGCATCGATGACGATGTGGCCGCGCGTGGCCAGAGAGCCCCCGATCCACTGCTTGTAGGCCGCGCGGACCGTCGTCGATGGCGCGATGAGGGTGCATCGCCGGCCTTCCTCGATATGCTGGGCCCCGCGCTTCTTCGAGCGACCGGCAGCGATCAGGGTGGCGCAGCCCGCCTCGCCCGCAATGCGGGCCGCCATCAGCTTGGTCGCCATGCCGCCGGTGCCTACGCCGGCCGCCGCATTGGCTCCGGTGGCCATGGCCTCGATCTCCGGGGTCAACGCCTCGATGTAGGGGATGTGCCGGGCGTCCGGGTTCTGGCGCGGGTCGGCGGTATAGACCCCGTCCACGTCGGACAGCAGGATCAGCAGGTCAGCGCTGATCAGCTGGGCCACGCGCGCGGCGAGGCGGTCATTGTCGCCATATTTGATCTGGTCGGTGACGATGGTGTCGTTCTCATTGACGATCGGCACTGCGCCCATGTCCAGCAGGGCCCCGACCGTCGCACGGGCATTGAGCCAGCGGCGTCGCACCTCGGTGTCGTCGCGCGTCAGCAGGATCTGGGCGGTGACGATGTCATAGGGATCGAAGACCGACTCCCAGGCGTGCATCAGCATGGACTGGCCGGCCGCCGCCGAGGCCTGCTTCTTCTCCAGCCCACCGCCCCGCGCCCGCGAGCCCAGTCGGCGACGTCCGAGGGCGACAGCGCCAGAGGAGACCACCAGAACCTGTTTGCCCTCCTCGCGCCAGTCGGCGATGTCGGCCGCGAGGCCCTTCAGACGGACCATGTCGACGGTATTGGTCTTGCGGTCCACCAGCAGGGCAGAGCCGATCTTCAGGACAATACGGTTGGCGGCGGCAATCGTCTTCGCGGCCTGGAGGGGCCGTTTGCGGGTCAAGGTGTCCATTCCTCCGTCGTGGGCGACGCCACGTCGTCAGGCAGGGCGTCCTCATCCTCGATCTCGCCGCGCGTCCGCCGGACCTCGGCCCAGGCTGCGCGCAGCAGTTCGGGCACGCCCTCTCCGGACACGCCCGACACGAGGAACGGCTCATGGCCCAGAACGGTTGCAAGCTCTGCCGTTTTCTCGGCGCGCAGCTCGGGCGACAGGGCGTCGATCTTGTTCAGGGCCACCAGCTCGGTCTTGTCCGCCAGACCCTCACCATAGGCTTCCAGCTCGGCGCGAATGGTGCGGTACGCGCCCGCCACATCGTCCTGGGTGCCGTCGATCAGGTGGATCAGGCTGGCCGAGCGCTCGACATGGCCGAGGAAGCGCGTCCCCAGACCCGCCCCTTCGCTCGCCCCCTCGATCAGGCCGGGAATATCGGCGATCACGAACCGCTCGCTGGGGCTGAGATCCACCACCCCCAGATTGGGGGTCAGGGTCGTGAAGGGATAGTCGGCAATCTTGGGCCGGGCCGCGGACGCGGCCGCGAGGAAGGTCGACTTGCCGGCATTGGGCAGGCCCGCCAGGCCGACATCGGCGATCAGCTTCAGCCGCAGCCAGATCCAGCGTTCGCCGCCCTCCTGCCCCGGATTGGCGTGACGCGGCGCCTGATTGACCGGCCCCTTGAAGCGCACATTGCCCCAGCCGCCGTTGCCACCGCGCAGCAGGCGTTCGCGCATGCCGACCCGGTCGAGATCGAGCAGGACGGTCTCCTTGTCCTCATCCAGCACCTGGGTGCCGACGGGCACCTTGAGCACCACATCCTCGCCCTTGCCGCCGTGCATCTGGCGGCCCTGGCCGTGGTGGCCGGTCTGGGCCTTGAAATGCTGCTGATAGCGATAGTCGATCAGGGTGTTCAGCCCCTCGACCGCCTCGATCCAGACATCGCCCCCGCGACCGCCATCACCGCCGTCCGGACCGCCGTTCGGGATGAATTTCTCGCGCCGGAACGAGACGGAGCCCGCCCCGCCGTTGCCCGAGCGGATATAGATCTTGGCCTGGTCGAGGAACTTCATGCCCGGCTTATGACCCATGAGGACGGCAAATTACAGGCGTCTTTAAGCGGATCGAAAGCCGCAGCCTGCAGGATAGGCGGCGAAATCACGGGGGATCAGAATGATCTCGACCACCTTCCACCTGCCCGTTCCGCCGTCCCCGGCCCTGCGATTGGCCCGTGCCGGGACCGCTCAATCCCCGGCTTCGTCGACCTCGGCAAAGGCTGCGGAGCCGGCCGGGAAGGCCTTCGAGATCACGGCGACCTCGGGCAAGGAACAGGCCCGGGATCTGGCCTGGAAGCGGCTGGAGCGGGTCAAGGCGCGCATGGACGCGCTCAAGCTGATGGCGAAGATCGACCCGAAGACGGCCCTGAAACTGGCGGCAGAGCTGGCGCGGGAGATGAAGGGGGCGGTCAAGGCCTATGCCGACGCGGGCGGGCGACATGTCTCGACCGGCGACCTCGCCCTGATCCGCAAACAGGCATCAGACGCCCTGGAGGCCCGCGAGGCGGCGGCAAACGCCGGACTCGACACCATGGGAATGGACGCCCAGATCACGGCACTGGGTGCCCGCGAAAACGACGCCGTGGCTGACCATGGCTTCTTCGAAGAGGTCAAACGCCTCGTCGCGGGCCTGAAGAAGGCCCGTCAGGACATTCGTGGCGAGGCGATCACGTCGCACAACCCGCCCTCCGAGGACGAGTGGAAGGCCGCCGACCACGATAAGGCCGAACTGGAACGCGAGATCGACAGGGCCGCCTCCGGCCCTGCCGTCTCGATCCGCATCTAGGGTCTATTTGCCCCAGACGCCGTAGGGGTCCGACCACTCCATACCCATGGCTTCAGCCACGGCGGGATAGGTGATCTGGCCGCCCAGCACATTCAACCCGCGGGCCAGGTGCGGATCCTTCTTCAGGGCGTCGAGACCATGGTTGGCCAATGCCAGGCCGAACGGCAGGGTGGCATTGTTCAGGGCTTCCGAGCTGGTGCGCGGCGCGGCCCCCGGCATATTGGCGACGCAGTAGTGGACGACGCCGTCGATCACATAGGTCGGGTCTTCGTGGGTGGTCGGCTTCGAGGTCTCGAAACAGCCGCCCTGGTCGATTGCGACGTCGACCAGCACCGAGCCGTTCTTCATCTGCTTGAGGTGTTCGCGCTTGACCAGCTTGGGCGCCGCCGCCCCGTGCACCAGAACCGCGCCGATCACGACGTCGGCCTTGATGATTTCCTCCTCGATGGCGTTGATCGAGGAATAGCGGGTGATGACCCGGCCGTCGGTCAGTTCGTCGATCTCACGCATACGCGGGATGGAGCGTTCCAGCACCACGACCTCGGCCCCGAGACCCAGCGCCATGCGGGCGGCGTTGAAGCCAACCACGCCACCGCCCAGCACGGCCACGCGGGCCGGGGCCACGCCGGGCACGCCGCAGAACAGCAGGCCCATGCCGCCGTTGTGCTTCAGCAGGGTCTCGGCCGCCGAGAAGACGGCGATCCGGCCGGCCACTTCCGACATGGGGGCCAGCAGCGGCAGGCCGCCGTTGCGATCCGTCACCGTCTCATAGGCGATGGCCGCGCACTTCGAGGCCAGCAGGCCTTTCGTCTGCTCGGGATCGGGCGCCAGGTGCAGATAGGTATAGAGGATCTGGTCCTCGCGGAGCATTTCCCACTCGACCTTCTGCGGCTCCTTGACCTTCACGATCATGTCGCTGTCGGCGAAGACGGTTTTGGCGTCCGGGGCGATCTTCGCGCCCGCCAGCTTGTATTCGGCATCGGTAAAGCCCGCGCCTTCGCCCGCCCCGGTCTGGACCAGCACAGAGTGACCATGGGCCACATATTCGCGCACCGCTGTCGGCGTCAGGCCGATCCGGTGTTCATTCTTCTTGATCTCCTGGGGGACACCGACGCGCATGACCGTTTCCTCTGTGTGGCAGGCGGGCCTTTCCGGCCCGGTTCGACGCGCAATCTAGCGGGGGCAGCGACGCAGGTTCCTGTTCATTTTGCAGAGTGAACAGCATAAAGTCGAAGAACCTTGCGTAGAGAAGCTACATGAAGACCGTATCTGCCGTCACCCTTGATGCCATTGATCGCAAGATGCTGCGCGCCCTGCAGGAGAACGGCCGCATCTCGAATGCCGACCTGGCCCGCACGGTGAACCTGTCCGAGAGCGCCTGCCTGCGGCGACTGCGGGCGCTTGAGACCGAGGGCGTCATCAGCCGCTATGCCGCGATCATCAACGAACGGGCCGTGGGCCTGCCCATCAGTGTGTTCGTCACCGTTACCCTGTCATCCCAGGCCGAGGCGGCCCTGACCGCCTTCGAGACCGCCGTCGCCACCGTGCCCGAGGTGGTCGAATGCTATCTGATGACCGGCGGCTCGGACTATCTGCTGCGGCTGGTGGTGCGCGACGTCGACGATCTGGAGCGGGTCCACTCGCACGAGCTGACCCGCATCCCCGGCGTGACCCGCGTCTCGTCCAGCGTCGCCATGCGCACAGTGGTCAAGCGCGGCGCGCTGCCAGTCTAGCCCAGCTTCAGCGTCAGGGTCTTGATGTCCAGATAGTCGTCGATGCCGTGGGTCGAGCCCTCCCGGCCGTAGCCGGACTGCTTCACTCCGCCGAACGGGGCGACCGGCGTCGACATCAGGCCGGTGTTGATGCCGCACATGCCCGCCTCGATCCGCCGGCCGATGCGGATGGCCCGGTCGAGGTCGCGTGTGAACAGATAGGAGGCCAGACCCAGGTCGCTGTCATTCGCCTTGCCCAGCACCGCCTCCTCGCTGTCGAAGGCGAACACCGGCACCAGCGGGCCAAAGGTCTCCTCCTCGCGGAACAAGGCGTCGTCGCCGCCGAAAGTCACGGTCGGCGTGAAGAACCGGCCGCCCCGCTCATGGCGTGCACCGCCGGTCAGGACCTCGCCGCCCGCGGCCTTCACCTTGCGGACGTGCTCCTCGACCTTGTCGATGCCCTTGTCCTCGATCAGCGGGCCGACCTTGACGCCCTCGTCAAAGGCATTGCCGACCTTGAGCTTCGACACCTCGGCCGCCAGCCTCTCGGCATAGGCCCGCGCCACCGAGCGTTCGACATAGATGCGGTTCGGGCAGACGCAGGTCTGGCCCGAGTTGCGGAACTTGCCCTTGATCGTCTCGGCCACGGCCTGATCCAGATCGGCGTCAGCGAACACGATCAGCGGGGCGGCACCGCCCAGCTCCATCGACACGCGTTTCAGTGTTGGCGCGCACTGCTCGGCCAGTTTGCGGCCGACGGGGGTCGAGCCGGTGAAGCTGAGCTTGCGGATCACCGGTGAGGCCGTCAGCACACCGCCGATGGTCGCGGCATCCCCCGTCACCAGATTGAGCACACCGTTCGGCAGGCCCGCCTGATGCGCCAGTTCGACCAGGGCGATGGCGGTGAAGGGTGTCTGGCTGGCCGGCTTGACCACGGCGGTGCAGCCGGCGGCAAAGGCCGGGCCCAGCTTGCGCGTCAGCATGGCGGCCGGGAAGTTCCACGGGGTGATGAGGGCGCAGGGACCGACGGCCTTGCGGAAGGTCAGGATGACATGGCCCAGAGGGCTGTCCTGGGTCTCGCCGAGGATGCGCTCGGCCTCGCCTGCGAACCATTTCAAAAAGCCGTTGGCATAGGCGACCTCGCCCCTGGCTTCCTCCAGAGGCTTGCCGTTTTCCAGGGCCATCAGCCCGGCCAGCCCCTCGGCGTTCTCGTCGATCAGCCGGGCCCACTCGCGCAGGAAGGCCGCCCGCTCGTCCGGGCGCTTGCCGGACCAGCCTTCAAAGGCACGATCGGCAGCGGCGATCGCCCGCTCCGTCTCGGACTCGCCCAGATCGGGCACGGTCCCGATGACGTCGCCCGTCGCGGGATCATCCACGTCGATGGTCGCACCCGTCCCCTTGAACGCCTCGCCGTCGATGAGGGCGTGCTCGCGCAGCAGTTTCAGACCGGCATCGCGGGCGGGATGGGACATGATCAAACCTTTCGCTCGGGGGAGGAGACGCGCGGAGGAACGCCTCAGTCGCCGATCGTATCCAGGTCGCGGCCCTTGGTCTCGGGCAACCAGATCAGGCTGACGATCACCGCGATCAGGGTGAAGACCACCGAATACCAAAGGCCGAAATAGATATTCCCCGACCAGGCCACCAGCGCAAAACTGGCCGCCGGCAAGAGGCCGCCGATCCATCCCGTGCCGATGTGGTAGGGCAGGCTCATGGCCGTATAGCGCACCCGCGTCGGGAACAGCTCGACCAGGGCCGCGGCCTGCGGGCCATAGAGGGCGGTGGCCGCCACGATGAAGATCATCAGGATACCGATGACCAGCGGCATGTTGATCCGCTCGGGATCGGCCCGGGCCGGATAGCCGGCCTCGACCAGCGCCGCTTTCAGCCGGGTCTCGACATCGGTACGGGCGGCCGCCAGGGCCTCGCCGTCCAGACCGCGGCCCTCGACCGAGGGGATGGCGACGTCGCCGATTCTCACCACCGCCAGGGTTCCGGCCGGGGCGGCCTCGTTGTCATAGCTGACCCCGGCATTGGACAGCACCGACTTGGCCAGATCACAGGAGCTGGCAAAGGCGGTCTTGCCGACCGGGTCAAACTGGATGGCACAGTCGGCAGGGTCGGCGATCACGGTCACGGGGGCCGTGGCCTGGGCCTCGGCCAGCGCCGGATTGGCGGCGCGCGTCAGCGCATGGAAGCCGGGGAAGAAGGCGACCAGCGCGAGGATCATGCCGAACAGCATGACCGGCTTGCGTCCGATACGATCCGACAGCCAGCCGAAGAAGACATAGAGGAAGGCCGAGACCAGGGTGATTGCCAGCAGGATCTGGTCGACCGTGCCGACCTCGACCTTCAGGACCCGCTCCATGAAGAACCGGCTGTAGAAATAGCCGCAGTACCAGACCGCCCCCTGGGCGATCATGATTCCGAACAGGGCCAGCAGGACGAACTTGCCGTTTTTCCAGGTGCCGAAGGCCTCGCGATAGGGCGCCCGCCGCTCGCCGCCCTCGGCCTCCATACGCTTGAAGGCCGGGCTTTCGTTCATCTTCAGCCGGATCCACAGCGAGATCACCAGCAGGAAGAAGGACAGCAGGAAGGGAACCCGCCAGCCCCAGTCATTGAACGCCTCGACGCCGACGATCATCCGGGTGAGGATGATGACGCCGAGCGCGCCGATCAGGCCGAACGCTGCCGTCGTCTGGATCCAGCCGGTCAGATAGCCGCGCTTTTCGTTCGGGGCATGCTCGGCCACAAAGATGGCGGCGCCCCCATACTCGCCGCCCAGGGCGAACCCCTGGGCGATCCGCAGGGCCAGCAGCAGCAGGGGCGCGGCGATGCCGATCTGGTCATAGGTCGGGAGAAGCCCGATGCCGACCGTCGCCACCCCCATCAGGGTGATGGTCACCAGGAAGGTCGTCTTGCGGCCGGTCCGGTCTCCGAACCAGCCGAACACCAGCGCGCCCAGCGGCCTGACCACAAACCCTACGCCGAACAGCAGCAGGGTCAGTATATAGGCCGTGGCTTCGCCCACATTCGCGTAGAATTTATTGGCGAGGACCGCGGTCAGGGACGCGAAGATGAAAAAGTCATACCACTCGAACGCCGTGCCGGCGGCCGATGCGGTCACAACGGTCCGAAGTCCCGGGCCCTGATCCGCTTTCGCATCCGTGGTCGTGTGTTCGGCCCCCATGCCGTGCTCCCCCTTGATCATCGGGCCCTCTGGCGAGGCCCTCCCTCAACGGCCATGCTTAACGGGGTTGGGGCGATCCGCAATACCGCCGGGCCGGACCTGCTGCGGATATGACAGACCCCACCGGCAGGGGGAAACCGGTGGGGTCCGACCTTCACGCCAGCCCCCGGGGGGAAAGGGGGCGGAGCGGCGTGGCTGTTCTGTAACGGGGGTCAGTCGGCCGCGTCGTCGGCCGCCTCTTCCACGGCGCTGCCCGCGGCCTGGGTGTCGCGGCCGACACCGGCGATGGTGTTGCAAGCCGCAGTCGTGAGGGCGGCGGCAGCGGCGACCAGGATGAAAATCTTGCGCATGGGGTCTGTCCTTTTCCGGGGGCGCCGGGCGGCGCGGCATTCACGCCCCAGATAACTCCATGCCGGGCGCCGGGTTCCCCCTCTCGCCCCAAACCGTGCGGGTCAGGCCACCGGGGTCAGGAAGGTCATGCGCAAAACAGTGCCGGTCGGGTGGGCGGCCAGGACCTCGGTGGTGCCCCGCAGTTGTTTGGCGAAGGCGGTCATCAGGGTCCGGCCCACGCCGACAGGATCGTTTTCCGAAAGACCGGGACCATCGTCCTCGACCTCAAGCACGCTGGTCTCGCCATCGACCCTGAACCGGACGACCAGCGAGCCGCCGCGGGCCGCGAGGGCATGCTTGAGCGCATTGGAAACAGCCTCGACCAGCCACAGGGCCATGGGGGCCAGCTTGTCGGGATCCATGACCAGGCTGTCGGCCTCGACCCGGCTGCTGACCGCGGGGCCGCGACCGGCCTCGCTGGCCACCAGCTGGCCGACCAGGTCGTTCAGGAACACCCTGGCGTCCGCGTGACGGATGTCGTCGCTCTGGTAGAGCGTCCGATAGATCAGGGCGAGCGCCGAAATCCGCTGGCGCGTGTCGCCCAGGGCCGCGCGCGCCGCGTCATCCGACAGGGCCCTCTGCTGCAGGCTGAGCAGGGAGGAAATGATCTGCAGGTTGTTCTTCACACGGTGGTGGATCTCCCGCATCAGCACGTCCTTCTCGGCCAGGCTGTCCAGCAGGGACTGGTCACGGATCGAAACGGCCTCGGCGAGGCTGTCGAGGGTTTCGGCCAGCACGCGGATTTCCGTGGGCGCGTTCATGGCGGCCACCGGCCGGACCGTGAAGCGGCCCCGGGCATAAAGGGCCGCGACCCGCTCGAGATAGGCGAGCCAGCGGATGACCACCCGCTCTGCGACCAGAATTACGGCGACGAATACGATCAGCCAGGTGGCGAGGGGCAACAGGATAGAGCCGATCGGATTCAGCCGGGCCCAGGACAGAAGACCGGGAGACGGCGCGGCCAGCAGCACATAGACATCCTGGCCGGACATGGCCGATCCAGCGTAGGCCCGACGCTCGCCCTCCCCGTCACGTGCCTCCAGGACGCGGTCATCGCCCGCCCGCATATCAGCAAACCAGTCCGCCAACCGGCCGCCCGGCTCCATGTTGAATGCGGCCGGATCGGTGGCCACCAGAATCTGTCCATCCCTGTCGACGAGTGCCGCCTCAGAGCCTTCCGGCAAGGCGGGATCACGGGTGTCCGGCTGGAGGGATTCGAGGGGGATGACCGCCGCCATGGCGCCGTCGAAACGCCCCATGGGTCGCTCAATCCTGAGACCGGTGACGAGCGCCGGAAAGTCACGTTGGGCCCGCGATAGGGCCCAGTCGCTGCCCGCCCGCAAACGGATGAACCAGGCGCGTTCGGTGACGTCGACGCCGTACAGGTCTCCTGCGCTGCAGACCACCTGGCCGTTCGCGGAATAGCGGACAAGCGTCGCATAGCCTTCCAGCCGCTCCAGAAGCGCGGCCAGTCGCTCTTCGCAAAAGGGCGAGCTGCCCTCGAACCTCAGGGCCTGCAACAGGGTCGAGGCGCCTTCCAGCCGGGCCCGGGCGGCCACGGCGCTGCGCTCGGCGGCCAGGTGCAGGTCGACCCGGCGTTCCTCAGCCTGGTCGCGGAAATTGCCGTTGACCTGAAAGGCGCTGACCGCAAGGAAGATGGCGAGGGCCGGCGCCATGGCCATGCCGAGACGAAACCGGATCCCGTCGAACCTCGGGCGTTTCAACCCGCGCCCGCCCCGACGCCCGGGCAACCGGCCCAGATGACGACCAAGCACCCGGCCCAGCCGTTCCATCCTAGGTGCTGTAGCCGCCGCTCAGACGGTCCGCAGCCCCGAGAATCGAGGCCATGGCGTCGCCTGCCGCCTTGCCGTCGCGATCATAACCGCCTGTTTCCAGGACGGCGAGCAAGGCCTTGCGCGCGCGGCTGACGCGGCTCTTGACGGTCCCGACGGCGCAGTCACAGATCGCGGCGGCTTCCTCATAGGCAAAGCCGCCCGCACCCACGAGAATCAGGGCCTCGCGCTGCTCCTCGGGCAGGGAGGCAAGGGCGAGGCGCAGCTCATCCAGCGCCACCGGCGCTTCGGGGTTGTCGACTGCCACGAGCGTCCGCTCGGCGGCCTCCTGGTCCAGCTGGGATTGGCGCCACGACCGCCGCTTGTCCGAATAGAACTGGTTACGGAGGATCATGAAGGTCCAGGCCTTCATGTTCGTACCCATCTGGAAACTGGCGCGGGCATCCCAGGCCTTGACCATGGCGTCCTGGGCCAGATCGTCGGCCGCCGTGGCGTCGCCGGTCAGGGTTCGGGCAAAGGCGCGCAGATGCGGAATCAGGGTGACCAATTCCGCCTTGAACGCCTTGTCATCGGTCGAGGGGGGCTTCGGTGCGGGACGGGTCATTCGCCATCCTCGCCGGACGCGCGGCTGTCCGCCCGACGGAGGATGTCGAGAAATTCGTCGGGGACCGGTTCATTGACCACCTCGTCGAACATGTGCCGCAGCTTGACCCCGATGGCCTGCTGGCGAAGCCGCGCTTCTTCCAGATCTTCGGATCCGGGATCCTCGACCCGTCGGTCGGGTTTTGATTTTTTAGTCATGAACGGCTGTCTGCCCCTTGAATGCCGGTCGTTGTAAACGTCATCGCGGTCCCCGGGTTCCGCGGGAATCGTCTTTTCCTCACCCGGGGAAAAATGGCGGCGGAACCTTGGCTGTTAAGCGACGTTGTGCCTGCTTGTCACCTCCCCGTGGACGGGCTTGCCGGCCGCGGGTTCATCAGTCGGGAATGAGATATCCATGAGTCTGCTTGCCAGATTGGCCCCCCACCTTCCGTACGTTCGCCGCTATGCCCGCGCCCTGACCGGCGACCAGGCGACAGGTGACAACTATGTGCGCGTCGCACTCGAGGCGCTCGCGGCGGGCGAACAGCAGCTGTCGCAGGACATGACGCCCCGCGTTGCCCTCTATCACGTCTTCCACACCATCTGGGCCTCGACCGGCGCCCGGCTTGAGGATCGCCCCGGCATGGAGGGCGGAGACGAGGCATCGCGCCGGCTGATGCGGATCTCGCCCCGCTCCCGGCAGGCCTTCCTGCTGACGGCTCTGGAAGGCTTCACCCCCTCCGAGACGGCGCAGATCCTCGGCTCCGACGTTCCCTCTGTCGAAACCCTGATCAGCGAGGCCCAGGCCGATATCGATGCCGAACTGGCCACCGATGTCCTGATCATTGAGGATGAGGCCATCATTTCCGCCGACATCGAAAGTCTGGTGAAGGATCTTGGCCACCGCGTCACGGCCACGGCCACCACCCATGACGAAGCTGTCGATGCGGTCTCGCGTCACAAGCCGGGCCTCGTCCTCGCCGATATCCAGCTGGCGGACGGATCGTCGGGCATCGATGCGGTGAAGGACATTCTCAAGGCCATTGATGTGCCGGTGATCTTCATCACCGCCTTCCCCGAACGCCTGCTCACCGGCGAACGCCCCGAACCGACCTTCCTGATCACCAAGCCCTTCCAGCCCGAGACCGTGAAGGCGGCCATCAGCCAGGCCCTGTTCTTCCACCCGGGACGCCGCGAGGTCGCCTGATATTTTTTTCGCTCGCGGCGGGAACCGGGGGCAGCGCCCCGCATTCTCGATATGCGGAGGCAGCGACGCCCCCCCGACAGTGACCGGTACATCCCGGTCAGTTGCCTCCGCGCCTCATTCTCGATGATGCCACTTGAGGGCGGACCTGACCGGTCCGCCCTCTTTTTTGCATCCGGCCCCTCGACAAGCTGATCCACGGGACCATGATGTCGGTTCTGAAAGAAAACCCGGAAAAGACTTCAAGGAGCTCGACCATGACGCGCACCAACCGGCAATGGGTCCTTCGCCGCCGCCCGCAGGGGCTGATCCAGGACGGCGACCTGGAACTGGTCGAAAGCCCGGTTACCGAGCCGGGCGAGGGCGAGGTTCTGGTTCGCACCATCTATCTGTCGCTGGATCCGACCAACCGCACCTGGATGAACGATTCAGAGGGCTATCTGCCGCCCGTCGGTCTGGGTGACGTCATGCGCGGCCTGACGCTGGGGGTGGTCGAGGCGACCCGGTCTGACCGCTTCAGGGAAGGCGATCTGGTCATGCCGATCTCGGGCGGCTGGGCCGACTATGCCGTGGTTCCCGACAGCCAGCTGCGCCCGGTGCACCGTTTTCCGGGCCTGCCGCTGACGGCCAATCTGTCGGTGCTGGGCATGACCGGCCTGACCGCCTGGGCCGGCGTCACCGACGTCCTGCGCCCGGAGCCGGGACAGACCATGGTGATCTCGGCCGCCGCCGGGGCCGTGGGGTCGATCGCCGGTCAGATCGCCAAACAGAAGGGCGCGCGCGTCATCGGCATCGCCGGGGGCGCCGACAAGGGCCGCTGGCTGACCGAAGAGCTCGGGTTCGACGCGGCCATCGACTACAAGAATGAGGACGTCGGTGCGGCTCTCGACCGCCTGGCGCCGAACGGCATCGATCTCAATTTCGAGAACGTCGGCGGTGACATCATGATCGCCGTCTGGAACCGGCTGAACACCCATGCGCGCATGGCCGTGTGCGGGCTGATCTCGGCCTACAACGCCACCCGCCTGCCACCGTCACCGAACTTTGCGCGGATCATCACCCACCGGCTGGAGGTGCGTGGCTTCCTTGTGCTCGACTATGCCCCCCGCGCGCGGGAGATGGTGGCCGAGGTCGGGCCCTGGCTGGCCGAGGGTCGGGTGAAGTGGAAGGTCCATGTCGATCACGGGCTGGAAGGGGCCGTACAGTCGCTGAACCGCTTGTTCACCGGCGACCATGACGGCAAACTGCTGGTGCGCGTCTCCGAGGAGCCCTGACGCGCGGCGCCAGAAGCGGGACCCCGATGAGCGAAGCCGAAGCCTCTGACCCCTTCCGGGTCTGTTTCGAGGATCTGTCGGTGGGCCAGGTCATACCTCTGGGCGCCTGCAGCGTGGACACCGAGGCCCTGACCACCTTCGTCACGACCTTCGCCCCTCGCTGGCCGGTCGAGGCGGGCGCCCCGCCGGCCATGGTCTATGCCCTGTGGACGCGCCTGTTCTCGGAGAAGTCCAGCCATTGGGCCCAGACCAAGGTGCTGGCCGTTGACGGCCTGCGCTACATGCGCGACCCGCCGACCGGAGAACTGCTGCGCGGGCGGATGACCGTCATGGGCAAGGACCCGGTGGGTGACGACAAGGGCATTGTCATCGCCCAGCACGACTTGCTGGACGAGGGCGGGCGGCTGGTCTTTTCCTGCCTGACCCGGGCCCTGTTCGCGCGCAGGCCCTGACGGTGAAACGCCCGACCCGGCGGACCGGATCGGGCGTTCCCGTATCGTGATCGCGTCAGCGACTACTGGATGCGTTCGACCGTAAAGCCGCGCTGTTCCAGCAGGACCTGAACGCTGTCATCCCCGGCCAGGTGCGCGGCACCGACGGCGATGAAGATCACACCTTCGCCGTCCATCATGGTATCGATCTGGACGGCCCAGTTGGCGTTCCGCTTGACCAGCAGGTTCTGATAGAATTCCTCGCCCTCGGCACGCATCTGGGTGACGCCGATATCCTCGAGCGTCTCGACATCGCCAAGGGCCCAGGCATCGACGAGACGGTCCAGCTCGACGGTGGCATTCTCATAGTCGCTCAGCACCGACCGCAGGAAGGCCATCTGGGCGTCCTCGGACATTCCGGACAGGATCTGCAGCTGCTCCTCGATCGTCTCCAGTCCGTCAATCGGCTTGCCGGCTTCCAGGGCGCGGGCGCGCAGCACCAGTTCGACACCCGACTGCGGATCGTAGCCGGCCTTGGTCAGCGGAGCCATGGAAAGGGTCAGGGCCGCCAGCCACGGCCGCATCGGCTCGAACGCGGGGCCGCTCAGGCCCATGGCCTCGGCTGCCGTGTTCAGCTGGGCCTGCTCCTCGGCATTCAGGCGGCTGGACAACGGCGTTTGTCGATCGATGCCGTAGCGCTGGACGAGCGGCAGGGCCGCGGCCTGGTCGTCGGGGTTCTCGATCTCGAACCAGATCTGGTCGGCACTGTCGAAGGCCGCATCGACGACGGGCGAGTTCCAGACGGTTTCAGGGCGCAGCAGGTGCACCGTGCCGAACAGATAGATGGTGGAGTCCGCATCGCGGATGACCCACAGGGCCGGCTTGCCGGTATCGACGGCCTCCTGGGCCAGAACCGGAGCCGGCGCCCCCGCGATGACGGCGAGGCCCAGGCCGAGGCCGAGGGTGGCCGCGGCGGCCGTGCCCATCAGGCGGCGACCAAAGGCGAGAGTCGAGGTCTTCAGATGATCAAGCGTGGTCATGGGTCGATCCTTTCATGATCGGGGAGAGGGAAGGGATTAGGCGGGGAGGACCGCAGTCATTTCAGGCCACGCCGGGCGCCGGCCACGGCCGAGGCGACCATGTAGACGGCCATCAGAATGCCGATCATGCCCCAGGCGGTGATGCCGTCGACCAGCCCCAGCCGCTCGGATGCGGCATAGACGAACAGCGCCAGTTGCAGGGTCCAGAAGGCCAGCGAGCCGGTCTCGACCATCACCCGCCGCAGCATTTCGTCGGCCCGGCGGAACATCAGGATGTTGGCCACCGTCTGCACCGCCAGAAGGCCGAGCACGATGCCCAGCGAAGCCTCGGGCGAGACCCAGTTGGGTCCGTAGATCGGGATCATCAGCATGATGCCGGCCAGGGCCATCACCAGTATCTGCAGCAGGCCGCAGCCCTTGGGCACATTGGCCGGGCGCAGGACCAGAATGCCCGCCATCACCACAGCCATGCCGATCAGCACCACGCCCATAAACAGGTTCAGCGCATCATCTCCGGGCAGGGCCGAGGCGTCGACGAAGCGGGCGGTCGCGGCCCCGACAGCGGCCCCGAGCAGGGCCAGCAAGACCAGGCCACCAATCTTGAGAGCCGGGTGAACAGGGCGGTCTTCAGAAACCATGGGTCAGTCCTCCATAAAGATGGATTCAATGGGTTGTTCAAAGACGCGGGCGATCCTGAAGGCCAGCGGCAGCGAGGGGTCATAACGGCCGGTTTCGAGCGCATTGACGGTCTGGCGCGAGACCCCCAGCCGGTCGGCCAGTTCGGCCTGGCTCCAGTTGCGCTCGGCGCGCAGCACCTTGAGACGATTGTTCATGTCCGGGCCCTCACCGATGCCGCGCCCACCAGAACACCCAGGCAAGCGCGTAGCCGAGGGTCTGGAGCAGCAGGACGGCAAAGGCCCCGCCCTGGACGAGGTCGACCGGATCGTAGGCCGCGAGCGCCGTACTCACCTGTGCCGCATCGAGGGCCACCATGCCGGTCAGCAGGACGACGCCGCCGATCGCGAGGCTGAAGGTCGAGCCCCACCACCAGGCCCATTTGTGGGCCTCGCGGGCGGCTTCATCCAGACCGCGCCACCACCAGCCGCACATCCAGATCACCCCCGCCATGCCCAGGGCGATGACGAAGGCCATCGCGGCGACGGGCACGGCCCCCAGAGACCCCATGATGGCCGCTGCCGCACCGACCACGCCGCCGAACACCATGCAGGTGGCCATCACGGCGACATAGCGAAGCGCGGGGTAGCGCGCGATCCGGGGGGGCTTGGGCGAAGGCATGACAACTGTCCCTGTCTGTTTGACAAGGGTGTTTTACATCACGCGCCGAATAAGTCAAGCACCCTTGTCTAAATGGAAAGGGATGGCGTCTATTCCTCGGTGTCGGGGGCCTTCAGCAGTTCCGGTCGGCTCAGGGCCCGGGGCGAGGCCTCGACCGGCGACAGGTCCGGTAGCTCCTTGCCCTCATGATCGACGTGCAGATCCTCGAACCGGCGGGCCGAGACCATGACCTGGCTTTCCAGCGAGCCGACGAACTGATTGTAGCGCCCGACGGCGGCGTCCAGCGCCTTGCCGACCGAGGCCGCATGGCCGCCCATCACCGACAGCCGCTTGTACAGCTCCTTGCCCAGCCGGGCGACGTGCTCGGCATTCCTCGTCTGCTCCTCGGCGCGCCAGCCATAGGCCACCGCCTTGCACAGGGCGAACAGGGTGGTCGGGGTGACGATCACCACGCGCGAGGCCATGGCCTGGGTCATCAGCTCGGGCTCATGATCCAGCGCCGCCGCCAGAAAGGCATCGCCCGGCACGAACATGGCAACGAAGTCCGGGCTAGGCTGGAACTGGTCCTGATAGGCCTTGGACGCCAGCTGGCGCATATGGGTCTTCATGCTGGCGGCAGTGCGCACCGAGGCCGCGTGCTGGCGTTGCTCCTCGTCGCCTTCACCCTGATCGGCAAAGGCCAGCGGCACCTTGGCGTCGATCACAAACATGCCCCCGCCCGGCAGGCGCACGACGAAGTCCGGCCGCTGCTGGCGGCCCGCGTCATCCGCATTCGAGGTTTGCTCCTCGAAATCGAAACGGCCCGCCATGCCGGCGGCCTCCAGCACATTGCGACACGTCTGCTCACCCCAGCGCCCGCGCCGCCCCGTATTGCCGCGCAGGGCCTCGGTCAGCTTGCGGGCCTCATCCCGCGTGGCCGACGACGCCGTCATCAGCGCCGCCAGCTGTTCCTTCAGCCCGCCGGTCTCCTCCGAGCGCGTCTTCTCCAGCGCCGTCACATGCTCCTGAAATTTGGCGAGGGTGTCGGCCACGGGCTTCAGCTGGGCCTCCATCCGCTCACGGGCCATCAGCTCGCGGTTGCGGAACGTCTCATCGGCACGCTTCAACAGTTCCTCGGCCACGGCCCCGGCCGACTGGGCGGCCTGGGCGCGCAGGTACTCGGCATTGGCCGCCGCCTGATCCTCGAACAGCCGCATGCGGGCCTCGGTCTCGGCGTGCCGCTCGCGCAGCTCCCAGTTCCGGGTTTCGGCAGCGGCGGCCCGGCGGCGCTCCATCAGAGCCCAGGCCAGGGCGATGACGGCGACCACCGAAGCGGCGACAAAGGCAATGAGAGAAGCGTTCATGCTCCGTTCTTTATACGGAGTCGCCGGACGACGCCACGCGGATCCGAGCGTCGGTAGTGGGTCAGTTTGAAATTCAGGCGGCCGGGATGCGGTGCAGGTCTATGAACATGACTGGCTGATCGCGGTCCTTATTCACCACCGTGTTGATCATCGTGAACCCACAGCGCTTATAAAAACCAATCGACTGCTGCTTTGAATCGACGACTACAAACCGACACCCGACAGCCGGACAGATCTGGTTCTTGGCTACCCCAAGGGCGAACTCGACCAACTGCCGACCGAGCCCGCCCCGGTGCCTTCTGTCGACTGCCAATCTCGCAATCTTGATCGCGGGATAGCTATCGTAAGTGAAGCCATCCTCGGCGTCCTGAATGTCATCGCAGGAGCTTACTTCGCCGCAAACGAGCGTTAGATACGCTACGATCTTGCGACCGGCGAATACCCCATACGTCCGACCAAGGTTTCGCCCCTGAAACCTTTTCGCGTCTCGTTGGAGGAATGTCTTGAGTGGTTGAAACGCCTCATCCCCAAGCGAAAGCCCGGTGAGGGTGTCACCGGGCTCCACAAGCCTGAGTTCGTATTCAGTTTGGTCCGCAGGCAATCATCGACTCGGGTTAGCGCGAAGCGTCACTTTCCCAGTCTGTTGAAACTCACGAGAGAGCACAACTCCCCGTTTCACACTTTCAACCGCAGCCGCTTTCGGGCGACCGTGGGTGACCTGGCTGACAAACTTACGCGCATCCTCGCCGGTTAGCTTTACGCGACCAAACGCGTGCGACTGGATAGCCATAGCTACCTCCGACAAAATGACGATCACATTGATCGTGACACCATCTAACGCACGATCAGGTGCTTGTATGCAATCTGATGGATTAAAAATACGACATCAGTGATCCGAGAGCCGCACTATCCGCGCTTCTTATAGGGGCCGCGCTTTTTAGGAGCCTCCTCAGCCGCCTCAAGAACGGCGACCAGATCGGCCATCTCCCAAAGTCTATCAGTAACGCCAGCAGCCATCGCCGGGGTGACACGCAGCGTCTTGTGGATTCGGACAAAGTTGTAATAGGCGAAGTGCAGCGAAACGGCGTTGGCGTGGTTCTCGACCTTCTTTGAGAAGCCGTTGGTTAGCCGGGTGAAGCGCCGCATGTGCATCCGCATCGTCAGGTTCTGCCGCTCAACATAGGACGTGCTGACGTGGGCGGGATCAGGCCGCCCCTCAATGCGCGTCTTGCGAGCAGCCAACATGGGGGCCGGGCTGTAGCGGCCCTTGAAGGCCTCCGGTGCAGAGCCGTAAATCTTCACGAGCTGGGCGAAGTCCACGTCGATGCCGAAAATGTCGCGCACGGCGTTGATGTATGCGCCCAAGCCGTCGGATGTCAGTTGGACGCGGTTTGCGAGGCGACCATAAACGTCCTCAATGAACTCGTAGGCCGAGCCCGCATCGCGGGAGCCAACCAGCCACGACATGACCAGCTTGGAGTCGGCGCAGATGGCCGTCCATGTCCACGTGTCACCAGCGCCCTCGGGGGCCGCTGCGGCACCGGCCACGTTCTTCTGCTTGGCGTAGGTGAATGACCAGATCTCATCGACCTGAACACGGCGGCATTGCAGGTCGCGAAACACGCGGTCCTGATAGTCGCCAAGCGCCTTGCCAGCGTCGTTCAGGAGCCGCGTGACGGTGTTCTTGCTTGCACCCGTCGTGCGCGTCACTGCGCGAATGGACATGCCTTCGCACAGGAGGTGGAGGATGTGAGCGCGTTCTTCGGCTGAGAGCTTGTTCATGCCCTCATTTATAATGACCTTTATGCTTGAGCGTCAAGCATAAAGGGTCACTTTCGATTGCTTGCAACCGGCTTTAGTTGTGTGACTCCGGGCTGCACGCCTTCCCCGTCACCGCTCTGGCCTCGTCGGCCTCGGCTGGGATGTGTGGGTTGCGCGACTGAATCCCCTCGCTGATTTGCATCCCCACCATCATCCATCGGCGGCGCTCCACCGGGGTCGGCCGATGGTGGTCCCTTTTTGCTAGGTCTGTCATCGTCGTCCTCTTCGTCGTCATCGTCTGAATAAAAAGCGTCTGCCGTTAGCGGCAGAACGAATGGTTCGCTCGCTTCGTTCAATCCCACCGGCCCAAGCTCTGCCAAAAGAGTATACATCTCTTCAGACGGAACATCTACATTATTGAACCACTGACGCGCCTCATCGTCGTCAATAATAAAGTCATGTGAAGGGTAGCAACCCACAAGGTGGTCCACTGTGTGCGGCTTAATATTGCGCGACTCTCGGCCTAGACGCCGCCCGTAGTGCACTGCGACATCTAGGTCGCGCTTTTCGTTCCCAACGATGTCAGGGCTAATCTGGCCGTAAACCTGCGCCAACAGATTAGATGTCATGTCGGCCGAGAGCTGAGACGCGAGTTTGAAAGACACGAGGCTTTTGCTCTTCACCTTAATGCTTATCATTAGGCGTTCATACAGACTGAACGCCTGTTCTGAGAGCGCATCGAATGTGGCGCGCGCCAGTAGGCCTGATTTGCGCGCCCCGATTTCGTCTTCTTTCAGCAGTTGCACGTCAAGTGGACCCAGCTCCGAAAAGCTGTCCATGATCAATCGGTGAGCGCCAAGCGCAACCAGCGTTCCCGCGCTCTTACAGCGCCGCGGACAGTAAACCCAAAACTCTGGGTACATTTTCTGCATGAAGCGAGCGATCTGATAAGCAGAATTTGCAAGTCCTCCATTCGTGACGAGGATCAGGATTGCCCTATCGCGCGTCCCGGCAGACGCTTGTGTGACGGCTCCCGCCAACCGGCCAAAGCCCCGGTCATCAATCGGGCCCGAGTAGAGGTAAATGTCGGCGTCATGCACATCCGCTGCCGCCATCGCGGCTTCCTGCAGGCAGTTGTCGTCGCTCTCAGTCATTCTTGTTGCCCCATCTGGCCTGCGCCGCTTTCTGCGCGATTGCCCTTCGCTCATCAGAGCTAAGCTTGTCTGCACGCGCTCGACCCCCTTTTAGCCCCCCTCGACGCCCAAGCAGGACCGCTGCCAGATCGCGTCCGTCTTCCATCAGAACGGGGTTTGATGCATCTCCCGTCGCAAGGTCGGCCACAAGCTTGGCCAGTTGGTTCGGGTCGCGAGGGCGGGATGGGCGCTTCTCTTTGGTCATACTGGCAATATGGGATGCTTGAGCGGGTATGCATAGCCCCTCAAGCATAAGGTCCAATTTCAAACTGACCCACTACCCGAGCGTCGATCACGGTTGCGGACCGCGAGGGAGGGTCGGATTTCGGTCTTCGGGCGGTCGTCTACTCCCGAGCTTAGCGGACAGCAAAGCTACTACTATCGCCGAAGGTTCTAGGTGGTCAGGCTTGGAAGAAAAGTTCGAAGATCGCTCCAGCCTAGGACAGAATTAGGAAGACCAACAAGCCGACCAGCCAAGACTTCAAACCCTTGGGGGCCTTTGTGTCATCGTATTCAGACGTCTGACTCATCTCCGGGCAAAATAGCCCTTACATAGCGTGACACTCGCGGTTCCTTCGGCTTGGCGACGCTGATGTGGCCCAGCATCATGTAGCGCTCAGCGATCTCGGTAAGGTCTATTTTGAGTATCAGTGCGTATCGCCTCATCGAGACGAACATGGACCCTTCAACCGGGGTTGTCTGCATCTCGAATACGTGATCGCTTAGTTCCCCGAGGGCCTTGCGGAAGTCGCTGCCGAAGAGGAAACGGGCCTGCGATTCGGCCGTCATGAAGACAAGAGTCTCTTCGATAAGGTCGCTATCGCCTTTCCTACCGCGTGCGTGAATTTCCCCCAACCTGGCCAGCATTTCGGTGATGGCGGCATCCAAAGCCTTCCAGGCGGCCATTCGACGATCAAAGAGGTCTATAGCCAGCTTGTTCTGAGCGGTGATCCATTGCTGAACCGCCACCCATGCAATGATGGCCGCTATCAGGGAAGGTACCCCCGCCTCTACGATTCTCAAGATCAAGGGCCAGTCTGGTTGCATATTCCCACCGTGAACGGATTACGCCATCTGGTCTATCCCGGTGGAGGCGGCGGTCTCTCAACCGGGCCTGGCTCCGCCTGAGCGTGACCAACTATGCGGATGAGAGCCTGAGTGGTCGCAGGGACACCGAAGACGATGATCGTGAGGATCAATATCACCGCCAACGGGGCCACGATCAGGCCGAGACCGTGAGCCTCGAACTCAGCCCATGCTAGCTTCATCCGGAACGAGTGTTGAGGGGGCGGAGGGGCCGGGGTCGGCTTCGCTTTCAGTAGGGAGAACATCGGACGCAATCCTTCATTGAGAAGTTTTTGCGTCGATCCCTGCGGGCTATGCTCCCGGAAAACATCGGCCGGTCAAGAGACCCGATTCAGTTAAATTTGTTGACTCCCGTAAAGCCATTTCCGTCAAGAGGAATTTGAAATTTCGCCCATTGTCCGGACCGCAAGCTGACGGCGCCTCCGGCGATACTTGAAACAAAACAAATCAATATTGCGGAATCGATCTCAGTAAGGGGGAGGTCGGGATCGGGACCATGTGGTCATAATGGGACGCTCGCTTCCCCCTCCAAGCCGACAGCTGAAGAGTCCTCTTCCAGTCAAACCACCGCCCTACGTCGGACGCCTTGCGCGCATGGCCTGGATGATGGTGCCGTCGTCCAGCCAGTCGAGGTCGCCGCCGACCGGCACGCCGCGCGCCAGGGACGTCACGCTGACCTCGGCATCGGCCAGTCGTTCGGCGATATAGTGGGCGGTGGTCTGGCCATCGACGGTGGCCGGCAGGGCCAGCACCACCTCGCGCACGCCGCCCTCACCCACACGTGCGACCAACTCGCCCAGCCGGACCGCATCGGGCCCGACCCCGTCCAGGGCCGACAGCAGGCCACCCAGCACATGATAGCGCCCCCGGAACGCGCCCGAGCGCTCCATGGCCCACAGGGCGCCGGCCTCCTCGACCACGCAGATCAGGCCGGCGTCGCGCGCGGGGTCGGAACACAGGGTGCAGGGGTCGCGGGTATCGGGGGCCCCGCACACCGAACAGGATTTCACCTTGTCCGCCGTCTCGGCCAGCGAGGCCGCCAGCGGCAGCAACAGTTGCTCGCGCCGCTTGAGCAGCGCCAGCGCCGCGCGCCGGGCCGAGCGCGGCCCCAGCCCGGGCAGTTTCGACAGCAGACCGATCAGCCGCTCGATCTCGGGTCCGGCAGACGCGGCCACCGGCGGATCAGAACAGCTTGGGCATGCCGGGGATGTTCATCCCGGCCATGGGGCCCGCGGCCTCGCGCATGAGGGCGGCATTGGCCTCGTCCAGCTTGCGCTTGGCATCCGCATGGGCGGCGACGATCAGGTCGGCCAAGATGTCCTGTTCGCCGGGCACCATCAGGCTGTCGTCGATCCGGACGCGGGTGACTTCGCCGGGGCCCTTCAGGCTGACGGTCACGAGGCCGCCGCCCGAGGTACCCTCGGCGGTGGTTTCGGCCATCTTCGCCTGGGCGTCCTGCAGCTTTTGCTGCATCGCCTGGGCCTGTTGCATCAATTGGGTCAGGTCTTTCATGACCCCTATCTAGGACGAAGCGGACCGTTCCGACAGGGGGTCAGGGCGCGGGTTCGGCCGGAGCTTTCAGAAACAGGTCGAGGACCTTCCGGTCGATTCCGGCCGCGAGCGCGATCAGGTCGTCGAGCTGGCTCTCGACCACGGCGCGGGCCAGATCCGGACCGCCGTCCTCGCTGGCCGCGACGCCCGCGACCCGGATATCGATGTGGCGATCCGGGCCGGCCAGCACGACCGTAGAGACGAAAACCCAGGCCGGGATGTCGTCCCCGGAATCCGGACCGGCGAGGAGGCAGCGGTGGCCTGTCAACCCGTCAATGGACAGCCGCTCGAAATGGATCACCGGATACCCACCTTCCGCGCCGGCACAGGCCTGGGCGTCCGCCAGCACCGGCCGCCGCTCGGGATCGGGTTCCAGCGCGCCGCTGTCTGTCGTCTTGGTTCCAAAGTCGAAGCCGACGCTGAAGGAATAGTCGTCGCGGTCCGGCAGGTCGTCGAACACATCCCCGACCAGGGCGGTAAAGATGGGACGGAGCGACGGCACATCCACGCCCAGCTCCAGCCCCAGCGCCTGCACGGCCTCGTCCAGCTGACGCGCCATATCGTCAATGGCGGTCCGGTCCTCGTCCGAGATGACCGAGCGGGTGGGCGCGGCCTCCTGGGCGGACACTTCCCCCGCCGCCCCCATCAGCATCAGGGCCGAAAGCCCTCCCAACAGCCAGCCCCGCATACCCGCCTCCCGGATTGAATACCGGTCGAGACTAGATCAGCGATCGGCGTTCGCCCATGGGTCCGGACGCACCTGACAGGTTCCGTCAGGTGTCGGCGTCGCCCTCGGCGTCTTCGTCCGGATCGTCGGGGATGGCCGGCAGGGACACGGCCGGAGCCATGTCGCGGATCTCGCCCAGTTTCGCGCCGGGGAAGGCCTCCAGCACCGACCGGATAAAGGGATCGGCCTCGACCTCGGCCCGGGTCTGTTCGCGGGCGCGCCGCTCCTGTTCGATCAGGGTCTCGCCGCCGCCCTGACCATTGGCGGCCACCAGCCAGGTGCGACCGGTCCAGTCCTTCAGCCGGCTGGCCAGCTTGCGTGCCAGATCAGGCGGTGTGCCCTGCGCCGGTTCGAACGTCAGGGCGCCGGGGCGGAAGGCGACCGGTCGAACGTAGCGTTCCACGTCCAGCTTGAGGGCGATCTCGCGCTTTTCATCGATCAGGGCGACGACCGCCTCGAAGGTCTGGGGATCGGGCAGGGCCGGCGGGGTGGCGACGCGCGGCTGGGTCATCGTCGCCTGTGCACCGCCTCCGCCCCCCGGGGAACCGCCCCCGCGTGGCGCCGGACCACCGCCCAGCCCCTCACCGGACTTGAGGGCCTTCAGCGCCTCCTCCGGACCGGGAAGGTCGGCGGCATAGGCCAGTCGGATCAGGGCCATCTCCACGGCATCGGCGGGGTTGGGCGCCCGGCGGGTCTCTTCCAGCGCGCGCAGCAGCATCTGCCAGACGCGTGCCAGCGTTCCGGCGGAAAGGCCGGCGCCGAGCGCTGCCAGAAGCTTTGCCTGATCCCCCGGCAGGCGGGTCGCGTCCGGCCCCAGCATCCTGGCGACCGAGGCCGCGTGACAGTGCTCCAGCAGATCACCCATGACCTGCACCGGATCGGCGCCATAGCCATAGAGGTCGCGGAACATCTCCAGCGCCTCGGGTGTGCGACCGCCCATGATGGTCTCGAACAGGGCGATGGTCCGGGTGCGGTCAGCGAGGCCCAGCATGTCCCGGACAACCTCGGCCCTGACCGCCTCACCCTCCCCACCCTGGACAAGGGCCTGATCCAGCAGCGACAGGCCGTCGCGCACCGACCCCTCGGCCGCGCGGGCGATCAGCGCCAGGGCATCGCGCTCGATCGCCATGCCCTCCTTCTGGGCCACCCGGCCCAGATGTTCGATAAGGATTTCAGGCTCTACGCGCCTCAGATCGAACCGCTGGCACCGGCTGAGGATGGTGACCGGCACCTTGCGGATTTCGGTCGTGGCAAAGATGAATTTGGCGTGGGGCGGCGGCTCTTCCAGCGTCTTCAGCAGGGCGTTGAAGGCCTGGTTCGAGAGCATATGCACCTCGTCCAGCACATAGACCTTGTAGCGCGCCTCGACCGGGGCATAGCGCACACTGTCGAGGATCTCGCGGATGTCGCCGACGCCGGTGTGGCTGGCGGCGTCCATCTCCATGACGTCCATGTGCTGGCCAGCCATGATGGCCGCGTCGTGCCGCCCGTCCGGCGTCAGCGCCAGAGAGGGCCTGTCGATGCCCGGTGCCTGATTGTTGAGGGCCCGGGCCAGCAGGCGCGCCGTCGTTGTCTTTCCGACGCCCCGCACCCCGGTCAGCATGAAGGCGTGGGCGATGCGGCCGGTCTCGAAGGCGTGGGTCAGGGTCCGGACCATGGCCTCCTGGCCGATCAGGTCCTCGAAGGTCGTCGGGCGGTATTTGCGGGCCAGAACCTGATAGGCCGCCGAGGGGGCCTCCTTCACCGGCGCAGACTCGGGAAGAGGCGCGAGGTCGGGCCCAGACGCAGGCTCGGGCGCGGCCGGCGCGCCGAACATGTCGTCCGTATTGGGGTCGCGCTCGATCGACTCCGCGTCGGGCGCGTCGTCGTCATCCGACGGCGGAATCGGGTCCATCTCGCTCATGGCCCCGTCATAGCCCGTGACGCGATCCCGGGCGAGGCCGGATGACGGTTTTGCTGGGGAGGAGAGGGTGGAGACCGCGACCCGAAGGGGAATTCGTTGTGGCTGCTGCCTTCCGGCCCTGACCAGGTTGGCGAAGCCTTCGCCCGCGATCTCCACCCCCGATATGCGCGCTCAGCCCGTGCAGATCAAGATGCCTTACGGAATGCGGCCGCCGGCGCTATGGATCGCCCATGCCCGCGCCCGTGATCACCGCCTTTTCCGCCTCGCCGCTCGACCGGGGCGGTGATGCCCGCAATGACCCCGACTGGATGGCGGCGCGACGGGCCGATCCCGCTGCCCTGTCGCTGGCGATGATCGAGGGTCGCCCCCGGCTGGAGAGCGTCGGGGGTCAGGACCGCCTCGCATGGGCACCCCTGTCGCGCCTTTTGTCCCTGTCCCATGTCGAACCCGTGTTTCTGGGGCTGTGGAAAGAGGCACCGGTCTTCGCCTGTTCGGTCTCCGAGGCCCGCATGGCCGAACTGGAAAGTCTGATGGGGCCGGGCGATCATCCCGATATGCGCGCGGCCGCCGCCCGCCTGCCGATGGGCGATCTGGCCATGGCGGGCGTGGCCAGAGGGCTGTTCGACTGGCACGGGCGCAATGGCTTCTGCCCCGGCTGCGGGCAGGAAACGCAGGTCGCCTCGGGTGGATGGCGGCGGACCTGCGCCCCTTGCGCGGTCGAACATTATCCGCGCGTCGACCCGGTCTGCATAATGCTGCCGGTCTATAAGGGGGGCGCCGAGCCGATCTGCCTGCTGGGCCGGCAGGCCGCCTGGCCCGCCGGGCGGATGTCAGCCCTCGCCGGCTTCATGGAACCCGGTGAAAGCCTCGAGGAGGCCTGCGCGCGCGAAGTCAAGGAAGAGGCCGGCCTGACGGTCACCCGCGTCCGCTATCTGGCCAGCCAGCCCTGGCCGTTCCCGCACCAGCTGATGATCGGCCTGATCGCCGAGGTGACCGATGACCGGGCCCAGCCCGATCTGACCGAACTGGAGGCCGTGGCCTGGCTGACCCGCGCCGAGGTCCGGACCGTGCTGGACGGACGCCACCCGGATATTCTGGCGCCCTTCCCGTTCGCCATCGCCCACACCCTGCTCAGGGCCTGGGCGGACGGCGACGCCTAGATCAGTCGCCGCTGTAGGCGCGGACACCCCAGTGGCATTGTCCGTCACAGGTCACCATGCCGACCTCGACCGTGTAACGCCCGCCCCGGGCATTCTCCATGATGACCAGCGGCACATCGTCGGGTGCCTCGTCGCGCCCCACTTCCCTGCCGGACGAATCGCGCACGATCATGTCCAGGTCCGAACAGTTCTCGTCGCAGGCGCCGATCAGCACATAGGTGCCGCCTGCTGACAGATCGAAGGTCACGGTCTGGACACCGCCGGCGGACTGACGCCCGACCTGTGAGGCCATGCTGGAGAAGCCCAGCTCGCTCTCGACCTGTTCGAACAGATACTCGACCAGGGCCGCGCCGGTGGGGTCCTGGGCCTGCGCCCCGGTCGGCACGAGGGCCATGGCACCAAGGCCCATGACGGCGGTAGCAGCAGCAAAAACCCTGAACATGAACGCTTTCCTTGCGATTGAAGCCGCAGGTTGCGCCGGTTTCCGATCCGGCGCAACTGGCCAGACCCGAGGCCTTCAGCCAGGGGCGACCCTGCGGCGTGCCTCGGCCAGATCATCCGGATTGTCGATCGACAGGGGCGCATCGGCAATCACCGCCGCGTGAATCCGCAGGCCCATCTCCATCGCGCGCAGCTGTTCCAGCTTTTCGCGGCGCTCCAGAGGCGAGGGCGGGGCGGCACAGAAGGCCTCCAGGGCCGCCCGCCGATAGCCGTACAGGCCGACATGCCGCCAGACCGGGCCATCTCCGTACAGGGTGGAGCGGGTGAAATAGAGGGCGCGGCCCTCGGTTCCCTCCGGCGTCATGGCCAGTACCGCCTTGACCACATCGGGATTGGTCCGGTCATCGGGCCCCGCTTCCGGCGCCACCAGGGTGGCGATGTCGCAGTCAGGGTGGCGGGCCAGAAGGTCGATACAGAGCGCGGAAATCCCCGGGTCGGCAAACGGCATGTCGCCCTGCAGATTCACGATGATATCGTGCCGCCCGTCGGGATCCAGCGCCCCGAGCGCCGCGCGGATGCGATCCGAACCCGAGGGCAGGTCCGGGTCCGTCAGCACCGCCCGCCCGCCGTCCGCCTCGATCGCCCCGACAATTTCAGGATCGCCCGCCGCCACCGCCACCGCCAGACCCGAGGCCCGGGCCTGTCGGCTGGCCCGGACGATCATGGGCAGGCCGCCGATGTCCGCCAGGGGTTTGCCCGGCAGGCGGGTGGCGGCCATGCGGGCCGGAATCAGGATCAGGGGATTCATTCGGAGCTCGATCAGCGGGGTCTTTGGTCGCAGCCGGGCCCGAAACCCAACCGGACAGTTGCGAAGGCGGCCTTACCGTGTCAGAGACGCCCACGCGAAACAATGCCTGCGCCCCTGCCTCCGGCCGACGACGCGGGCCCTACAGATACGGGACTTACGACCGGATGAGCGGCGACCTCGAGTGGAACAAGATCTTTGGTGCGGGCCTGGCCACGGTCTTCACGATTCTGGTGGTCCAGCAGGCTTCCGGCTTCGTCTACAAGACGGAAGCGCCCGAGAAGATGGGCTATGCGGTCGATATCCCCGAGGAGGGAGCCGCAGGCGGAGGCGAGGCCGAGCTTCCGCCGGATTGGGGCACCCTGATCCCGGTCGCGGATCTGGCCGCCGGTGAGGCCGCCTTTGCCCGCTGCCAGGCCTGCCACACCATCAATGCAGGCGGCGCCAACGGCATCGGCCCGAACCTGTATGGTGTCATCGGCCGGGCCGTCGCCGGTCACGCCGGGTTTGCCTATTCGGACGCCATGATCGCCCACAAGGCCGTGGACCCGACCTGGACGCTCGACGCCATGGACCAGTTCATCACGGCCCCGGCGCGCTATGTGTCGGGCACCAAGATGTCGTTCGCCGGTCTGCGCGATACCGAGACCCGCGTGAACCTGATCGCCTGGCTTATGGCGCAGGGCTCCAGCGGCTATGCGGTTCCGGCGCCCGATCCCGCCCGGCAGCCCGGGGGAGCCATTGAGGGTGAAGCCGGTGAAGGCGTAACCGCAGCCCCGATCGACGGCGCTGCCGGCCAGCCGAATATCGAGACGCCTGCCGCGCCGCCGGCGTCGGACAGCGCGCCCGTCGGCGGCTGAGCGCCGTTCTAGATCCGTCTGAAGATCGGCGCGTCGAAGCCTTCGGCGCGCTGATTCGTATCAGCCTCATCGAGAGGCTGTCGACACACTGATCCCATGCGGCCGCTGGCATGAATCAGGGTGTCCCGATCCGTCGCCACGGCCGAGTGACCGGTCCAGCCGGGACCACCGGTCGGGTGGAGCCAGAGAACCAGATCGCCCCGGCGCAGATCGCCGCGTTCGACCGCCTGCCCCAGCCCGGCCTGGCCGTCGGTATGGCGCGGCGCCGCACGCCCGCATGCCATCAGGCAGGCCTGAACCATGGCGGCGCAGTCCATTCCGGCTTCGGTCCGGCCGCCGAGGCTGTGCGGGACGTCGACCAGCGCCTCGGCCACCACCGCCAGATCGGGCGCGAACTCGCCCAGCGGCATGAGGGCGACGTCGCCCACGGCGTCCCGCGTCGGATCGACCAGACTGTTGAACGGCAGGACACCGCCGGGGGTCGCCACCCGATGGGTCGGCATGCCGGACGCCGGAACCAGCGCCTCCGCGGCAATCCAGCCGGTCACGCCATCCCGGCGCGAGCGACCCCAGTGACGCCCCTGCTCGATGATCAGACTGTCGAATGCTTCGCCGAACAGCAGCTGCGAGATGCGATTTCCGTCGTCATCAAGGATGTCGGCACAGGGGCCTGCAGTCCTGAACGCCTCGGTCGCGCGATAGGCCCGGGCGCGCTCGAGCCCTTCGACCGCCGCTTCAGCGAGGTCGGGCCGGATCAGCAGGGCGGGGGTCTGGGCGTGGATCATTCCGGCGGGGCGAAGGCAAATGTGACGATGCACCCTGCCGCACAAGGCCGAAGGTCGCGTTAACGGCCCGGCCCATCAGGACGGGTAGCGCGTTTTCAGCATCTCGAAGACGGCGCGCATGGCCTGGACCTCGCCGCCTTGCGGCCAGCCGGGGCGGCCGCGCGGGTTCCAGGCAAAGATGTCCATGTGGGCCCAGGCGCCCGATCCCGGTGCGAACCGCTTGAGGAACAGGGCCGCCGTGACCGATCCGGCCTGGGCCCAGGCAGCGGAATCGTTTCTCAGGTCTGCAACGTCGCTGTCCAGCGCCTCGGCATAGGGGGCCCAGAGCGGCATCCGCCACAAGGGGTCCTGCACCCGGGCCGAGGCGGCCAGCAGGTCAGCCGCCAGCCCGTCGTCATCGGTATAGAGGGGCGGCAGGTCCGGCCCCAGCGCTACCCGGGCCGCCCCCGTCAGGGTGGCGAAGTCGAGGGTCAGGTCGGGCTCCAGTTCGCCGGCACGTGCCAGGGCGTCGGCCAGAATCAGCCGGCCCTCGGCATCCGTATTGCCGATCTCGATGGTCAGCCCCTTGCGGCTGGACAGGATATCGCCCGGTCGGAAGGCATCGCCCGAGACCGCATTCTCGACCGCCGGCACCAGCACCACCAGCCGTACCGCCAGACCGGCCCGCATGACCGATCGGGCGAGACCGAGCGCATGGGCCGCCCCGCCCATGTCCTTCTTCATATTGCGCATGCCCGCCGCGGGCTTGAGGTTCAGCCCGCCTGTGTCGAACACCACGCCCTTGCCGACCAGGGCCAGCAGCGGCAGGTCGGTGCGGGTCGCATTCCAGTGCATTTCGATCATGCGCGGAGCCCGGGCCGGGGTGGCCGCACGGCCCACGGCATGGACCGCCGGATAATTAGCCTCAAGAAGGGCCTCGCCGGTGATCACGCTGATCGTGGCACCCGATTCCCCGGCGATCTCCCGCGCGATCGTCTCGATCTGCAGGGGCCCCATGTCGGCGGCCGGTGTGTCCACCATCTCCCTGACCAGATCGCAGCTGCGCGCCAGATCCAGCACCCGCGCGCGGTCCACGCCATCGGACACAACCAGCCGGGCGGGAGCCTCGGTCCCGGGCTTGGTGTAGCGGTCAAACGCATAGCTGCCGAGGCAGAAGGCCAGCGCTGCCAGCGCGGCCTGATCGTCCGGCACCCCGTCCAGCCGCCAGACCCCTCCCGGCAGGCGGTCGGCCAGGGCTCGAAGCGCCATGGGCTCAAAGCTCTTGCCGATACCGAACAGCGCCTCGGCGATCTCTCCCCTGTCATTCGGGCACAGCAGCAACCCCCCCTTCTGCCCCTTGAACCCGTTGGCCGTGGCCCAGGCCGCGGTCCGGCCGTCCAGCGTCGCGTCTGCGGCCACCAGCCGGACCGGCACGGCGGCGCCCGCCTCTTCAGAATCAGCAGGGACGAGGACGGGCGGGCGGCGGGACATGGTCTCTCCACGGTCTCTGTGGGGTTAACGAAGGATTGACCGAAGCGGCCCACCCTGACGATGACCGAAACTCTATCTCCGGGACTGCCCCATGTCGCGTCCACTTCTGCTGATCGCCACGCTCGCAGCCTTGGCCGTCCCCTCGGCGGCACTGTCGCAGGACCGCCAGCCGGCGTCCGCCGAGACCCGCGCCACCTATGACCGGATGGACCCGCTCAGCCGCTCGCTGTTCTGGCAACAGGAGTTCGAGATCAATCCCGCCGACCCCGTCGCCGGCGTGCGACTGGCCCAGGCCCTGCGCGAACTGGGCCAGTTCGATCAGGCGGTTCAGGCCGCCGACAGGGTGCTGGTCGTCCAGCCTGACAATGCCGAAGCCATGATCGAGCTGGGCCGCGCCCATATCGCCCGGGGTCAGGCCTTCTACGGCATTGCCGCGCTGGAGAAGGCCCGCGACCGGCTACCCGGTGACTGGCGTCCCTGGTCGCTGCTGGGCGTGGCCTATCAGCAGGTGCGGCGCGAGGCCGATGCCCAGGCCGCCTGGGCCGAGGGCCTGAGACTGTCACCCGACAATCCCGCCATCCTGTCCAACATGGCCATGGTCCGTCTTACCGCCGGCGACCTCCCCGGGGCCGAGACCCTGCTCAGGCGCGCCTCCGCCCGGCCCGACGCGGGATTGCAGGTCAAGCAGAACCTCGCCCTCGTTCTGGGCCTGTCGGGCAATCTGGTCGAGGCGGAGTCGATCCTGCGCCGCGAACTGCCGCCCGAGATCGCCGACCAGAACCTGGCATGGATCCGGCAACGGGCAGCGGGCCCCGTCGCCCCGGCCGGCGGTCGAACCTGGGAGTCGCTCCAGTAGCGGCTTTCGCGGACCGTGGGCCGGCCCTATATTCAGACCATGATCGACGACCTCTACAGCGCCCGTATTCTGGGGCTGGCGGCCAATCTGCCGCACGCCGGGCGTCTGGCCACGCCTGACGGCACGGGCGAGCGCGTGGCCCGTCTGTGCGGGTCACGGGCCGTCATCGATGTGAGGCTCGACGAGCAGGGTCGGGTGGCCGACTTCGCCCAGGACATCAAGGCGTGCGCCCTCGGCCAGGCCGCCGCCGGCGTCATCGGCGAGGCCGCGATCGGCGCCACTCCCGAAGAGATCAGCCTCGCCGCGACGGCCCTTGCTGACATGCTGAAGTCGGGCGGCGAAGGCCCGGCTGGCCGGTTCGAGGGGCTGCGCGTGCTCAGGGCGGTTGCCGACTATCCCCAGCGTCACGCCTCAACCCAGGTGGCCATGGGCGCGCTGCGCGATGCCGTGGACATGGCGCTGGCGTCCCGCGACATCCCCGAAGCCGAGCGAACTCGCCGCGCCGGAGCGGCCTGATCCGCCCGGCCGTCCCTGACCTCGCCCGGAATGCTTGCCCGGGCGGACGATGCGAGGGATAAGCGCGGCGACATGGCATCCGGCGAAACCCTCTATGAACGCGGCGTCCGCGCGGCCCATCGTGGCTACAAGCTGACCCTGTCGCCCCTGATCGGCCAGTCGTGCCGGTTCCTGCCCACCTGTTCGGACTATGCCCGCGACGCCCTGATCACCCACGGGCCGGTGCGGGGCGGGTGGCTGACGGTTCGACGGCTGTGCAAATGCCATCCTTTCGGAAGCTCGGGCTATGACCCGGTTCCGGCGCGGGAAGCCTCCCCTCCCGCGACACCGACAACGAAGACAGACAGATGATCGACCTGAAATTCCCCGACGGCGCCGTCCGCCAGTTTCCAGCCTCCTCGACCGGCCGGCAGGTCGCGGCCTCCATCTCGCCCTCGCTGGCAAAGAAGGCCGCCCTGGTCGAGATCAACGGCGAGCAGCGCGACCTCGACCGGCCGCTCGAGACCGGTGGCGACTTCCGTCTGATCATGCGCGACGATCCCGAGGCACTGGAAACCATCCGCCACGACGCCGCCCATGTGCTGGCCCAGGCCGTACAGGAGCTGTTCCCCGGCACCCAGGTGACCATAGGACCCGCCATTGAGGACGGATTCTATTATGATTTTCATCGAGAAGAGCCTTTCTCGACCGACGACTTTGCCGCCATCGAAAAACGCATGGCCGAGATCGTCGATCGCGACGAGAAGCTGGTCCGCGAGGTCTGGGACCGCGACGAGGCCATCATCTATTTCGACAGCATCGGCGAACGCTTCAAGGCCGAGCTGATTCGCGACCTGCCGGAGAATGAAGTCATCACCGTCTATCGCACGGGCAAATGGCTGGACCTGTGCCGCGGCCCGCACTTCCCCTCGACCAAATTCGTGGGCAAGGCCTTCAAGCTGACCAAGCTGGCCGGGGCCTACTGGCGCGGCGACCATCGCAATCCGCAGCTGCAGCGCATCTATGCGACCGCCTGGGCCACCAAGGAGGATCTGGACGCCCACCTCACGCGCCTCGAAGAGGCCGAAAAGCGCGATCACCGCAAGCTGGGCCGCGCCATGGAACTCTTCCACATGCAGGAAGAAGGCCGGGGCATGGTCTTCTGGCACCCCAAGGGCTGGGTGCTGTGGCAGGTGATCGAGGCCTATATGCGCCGCCGCCTGAACGCCGCCGGCTATGTCGAGGTCAAGACGCCCCAGGTGCTGGACCGCAAATTCTGGGAGGCCTCGGGCCACTGGGACAAGTACCGGCCCAATATGTTCGTCTGCGAAACGGTCGAGGGCGAGGAGCTGAGCCTCAAGCCGATGAACTGCCCGGGCCACGTGCAGATCTTCGATCAGGGCCTGCGGTCCTACCGCGAACTGCCACTGCGTATGGCCGAGTTCGGCGCCTGTCACCGTTATGAACCGTCGGGCGCCCTGCACGGTCTGATGCGGGTGCGCGGCTTCGTCCAGGACGACGCCCACATCTTCTGCCGCGAGGACCAGATCGTCGAGGAGACGGCCCGGTTCATCGACCTCGCGCGCAGCGTCCACGCGGACCTCGGCATGGAGACGGCCTACATCAGCCTCGGCACCCGTCCCGAGGTTCGTGCGGGTACGGATGAATTCTGGGACAAGGCCGAAGCCCAGATGGCCGAGGCTGCCCGGGCCGCCGGCACCGAGCCTATCGTGACCGAGGGTGACGGCGCCTTCTATGCGCCCAAACTCGACTTTGTCGTCAAGGACGCCATCGGCCGCGAGTGGACCTGCGGTACCATCCAGCTGGACTATGTGCTGCCCGAACGCCTGGGGGCGGAATATGTCGGAGAGGACGGCGCCAAGCACCGGCCGGTCATGCTGCACCGGGCCATTCTGGGCTCATTCGAGCGCTTCATCGGCATCATGATCGAGAACTATGCCGGGGCCTTCCCCCTGTGGCTGGCGCCGGTCCAGGCCGTCGTCGCAACCATCGTCTCGGACGCCGACGACTATGCCAAACAGGTGGCGGCGAAGTTCAAGGCGGCGGGTCTGCGCGTCGAGACCGACCTGCGCAATGAAAAGGTCGGCTACAAGGTGCGCGAGCACTCGGTCGCCAAGATTCCGGTCATCGCCGTGGTCGGCAAGAAGGAAGCCGAGGAAGGCAAGGTCGCCCTCCGCCGGCTCGGCTCCCAGGCCCAGGAGATCGTCACGGTCGAGGAGGCGATCCGCATCCTTGCGGAAGAGGCCACCCCGCCGGACCTCAAACGGGGATAGTCCCGTCGGCCTCATCGGCGGGCCGGGCGGGCGGACGCACGGTCCCGATCCGCTCCTCGCCGCACAGCACATGGGCGGCGATGCCGCTGGCGTGCGTGCGCAGCAGGGCTGAGGCCTCCTCAAGCGCTGCGGCGTCCGTCTGGGCCATCAGCGGCTCGACATGGGGGATGCTCAGCACATCGCTTTCGATGAAACAGAAATAGGTTTTCACGGTTTTCCCCTGTCAGAGGAGAGGCCGTAACACGCCAGACGGCGACGCTACGCCCGCCACCCGACAGAGGCATCCGCACTGCCTGCTGCGCGTTCCCCCCCCATGGTGCAGCTCTCCGATCCCACCCCCGAAAACCGTTTCATCTCAACCCTGGAACCCGCGGAAGGGGCTGCGCTCCGTCCCCTGCTGCGCCGCACGACGGTGACAGCGAACCAGACCGTCGTCGAGCAGGGGGCCCCGATCACCGAGGTCCACTTCCCGATCGATGCCCAGTTTGCCAACCTGCTCCGCTATCCGGACGGCCGAACCCTTGAGACGGCTGTTGTGGGCCATGAGGGCCTGACCGGCCTCGCCCCCTTCATGGCCGATCGTCCGTGTGCGTGGGAGATCGTCTGCCGGGCCTCAGGCTCAGCCTGGGTCGCCAGCGCCCAGGCCCTGCGCGCCCTGTCGCTGGAGCGGCCGCGCCTGATGCAGCGCCTGCTGCTGCTCACCGACCTCTATCAGGCCCAGGCGGCCCTGACGGCGGCCTGTATCGCTCTCCACCCCGTCGAGGCGCGCATGGCCCGCTGGATTCTGACGGCCAGCGACCTGTCCCCCAACGACACCCTCGTCTTCCGCCAGGAGGAGATGGGCCTGCTGATCGGCGCGCGCCGGACCACGGTCAGCGAGGCCGCGTCGCGGCTCCGCCGACGCAAGCGGATCGCCTATGGGCGCGGCATCATCCGCATCGTGGACCGCGCGGCGCTCGAGGCCGAGGCGTGCGACTGCTACCGGATGCTGCGACCGCGCCTTGACGCGTTTCTCAGACGTCCCGATACGCCGTGAGTCGGTCAGCCGACACAGGAACCATGGCCTCCGGTCCCTGTTCTCCAAGGTCCCAACCCAAGGAGGACACCATGGCCGAGAAGACCCTGAACACCCTGTTCCACGACACCCTGCGCGACATCTATTACGCCGAGCGCAAGATCCTGAAGTCCCTGCCGAAGATGAAGCGGGCGGCCCAGTCCGAGCAGCTGAAGGCGGCCTTCGAGAAGCATGAGGCCCAGACCGAGGGCCAGATCGAACGGCTGGAGCGGGTGTTCGAGATCATCGACAAGACCCCGCGCGGCAAGACCTGCGACGCCATCAACGGCATCCTCGCGGAGGGCGACGAGATCGCCGAGGAGTACAAGGACAACCCTGCACTCGACGCCGGCCTCCTGGCCGCCGCCCAGGCCGTCGAACACTATGAGATCACGCGCTACGGCACGCTGAAGCGCTGGGCCCAGGTGCTCGGCCTCGACGAGGCGGTCAAACTGCTGGACGAAACCCTGCAGGAAGAGTCGCAGACCGACGAGGACCTGACGAAGCTGGCGGACGCCCGCGTCAATGACAAGGCGCTGCGCGAAGCCGCCTGATGGGCAAGGAGGGACGGACCTGTTTCAGGGTCCGTCCCGTCACCCCGTCAGCCGCTGACGAAGGCCACGGTAAACTTGCCGTCGGTATAGCCGCCAATGCCCCAGGTCAGCATCTGGCCGCTTTCAAAGAAGACCTCATAGGTCTCGACGCGGGCCGCGCCCTCGCCCTCGGCGCTGACAAAGGCCATGTCCCGGATCGGGCCCAGCGACTGCAGGGCCGGTCCGATCGAGGCGATCTGTTCGTTGCAGGCCGACAGCAGGTCGGCGGCCATAAGGTCGGCCGGGCACTCTCCGTCTGCGGCCGAGGTGATCAGCCGCGTCAGCGAGGCGCTGTACTGGCCCTCCTGCGGGGCGTTGGCTTCATGCCCGGCGTGGGCCTCCTGGGCATGGGCGGCACCGGCAAGGGCCAGACTGGCCACCAGGGTCGCCGTCATCAGGGAAAGTCGCATGGGGTATCCTCCATCTGGGTCGCCCGCACGATGCGGCAGCCTCGACCCCCACTCAAGTGAAAGCGCGGTAATGCATACGCTCAAGCAGCGAGCGCCCGCGGCGCGAGCGGTAGCGCCTAAAGCTGCCCTCAAGCAGCGCGTGACTGCGGCGCGAGCGACAGGGCAAGCTAGATGTGGATCGCGTGGCCCAGGGCCCGCAGACTGGCCTCGTGGAAGGCCTCGCCCATGGTCGGGTGAACGTGGATAGTCCCGGCGACGTCTTCCAGTACCGCCCCCATTTCCATCATCTGGGCAAAGCTGTTGGACAGTTCCGACACATGCTGGCCGACGGCCTGAATGCCCAGAATCCGGTGATCGGTCTTCGAGGCAATCACCCGGACAAAGCCGCCGTCGTCACCGGCCTCCAGCGCCAGCGCGCGGCCGATGGCCATGAAGGGGAAGACCGAGGTGATGACGTCATCGCGGCCCTCGACTTCCTGCGGGCCCAGCCCGGCCGAGACGATTTCAGGCTCGGTGAAGCACACGGCGGCGATGGTGACGGGGTCGAACCGCTTGTCACGGCCGGCGATGATTTCGGCGACGAGCTCGCCCTGGGCCGAGCCCTTGTGGGCCAGCATGGGCTCGCCGGTCAGGTCGCCTACCGCCCAGACATTGCGCATCGAGGTGGCGCAGCGGTCGTCGATCTTCACGAACGGGCCGGCCATGGCCACGCCCATATTCTCCAGACCCCAGCCCTTTGTGCGCGGGCGGCGACCGACGGTGACCAGCACCTTGTCGGCCTTCAGTTTCAGCGCCTTGCCGTCCTTGTCGGTGACATTCAGGGCGCCCTTCTCGAACGACCCTGCCTTGGCACCGAGATGCAGTTCGACGCCATGCTTCTCCAGCCATTTGGCGACCGGATCGGTCAGCGCCTTGTCATAGAGCGGCAGGATGCGGTCGGCCATTTCGACGATGGCGACCTCGGCCCCCAGCTTGCGATAGGCGATGCCCAGCTCCAGCCCGATATAGCCGCCGCCGACCACGACCAGCTTGCCCGGCACCTTGTCCAGCGACAGGGCCTCCGTCGAGGAGATCACATCGCCGCCGAACGGCAGGAAGGGCAGTTCGACCGGTTCGGAGCCGGTGGCCAGGATCACATGCTCGGCGCTGATGACGATGTCACCGTCCGCCGTCTTCACCGTGCAGGTCTTGGCGTCCGAGAACTCGGCCCAGCCCTTGATGACCTTGACCTTGGCCTTTTTCAGCAGGGCCGCGACCCCGCCGTTCAGTTTACGGACGATGCCGTCCTTCCAGGCCACGGTGGCCGCAAGATCGATGGCCGGCTTCGAGGCGGTGATGCCCAGCGTGCCGCCGTCCGCCGCCTTCGACACCGTCTCGAATTTCGAGGCCGCGTGGATGATGGCCTTGGACGGAATACAGCCGACGTTCAGGCAGGTCCCGCCCAGCCCGTCGCCGCCATCCACCAGAATGGTGCCGAGGCCCAGCTGGCCACAGCGGATCCCCGCGACATAGCCGCCGGTACCGGCACCGATGATCAGGACTTTGGTTTTGAGGGTATCGGTCATTGCGTCATTGTTCATTGATTCCGGGCGGCGGGCCGAAGCGATTCTCTCCAGCGGTTCCATCCTCAAACGCGAGCCAGAGCCAGAACCCCAGATTGATAAGCGGGATTGCATTGATCAGGGCAAACCACCCACTTTTGTTGGCATCGTGAAGCCGCCTAATGGATCCGCAGATCAACGCGGTCCAGAATACGATGTTTATCAAGCCGCCGAGCCAAGCCAGCACGGTGTAATGTTCGCTGCATGGGCCAAACCCCGTGCATCGCATTTCAGTGCCTGAGTTGATCAGCCACCATCCGAGAATGATGGCCGTGACACATCCGGCGACAACTTTCCGGAAGGCGTGGATGCCGGTTCTGCCGTTCGCTGTAAAATAAGGCTTGAGCGCATCCATCCCCTCACCCCATCCACAGCGTCGCGGGATGCTCCAGCAGCCCCTTGATGCGCTGCACAAACACCGCCGCATCGTGGCCGTCGACGATGCGGTGGTCGAAGCTGGAGGACAGGTTCATCATCTTGCGGACGACCATCTGGCCGTCCTTGACCACCACGCGCTCGGCGATCTTGTTGGGGCCGACGATGGCGACCTCGGGGTGGTTGATGATCGGCGTGTGGACCACCCCGCCCAGTGTGCCCAGCGAGGTGATGGTGATGGTCGAACCCGACAGTTCGTCGCGGGTCGCCTTGCCGTCCTTGGCCGCGCCCGAGACACGGGCGATCTCCAGCGCCGTATCGTACGGATCGCGCGCCTCGGCATGGCGGACCACCGGTACCATCAGGCCGTTCGGCGTCTGGGCGGCGATGCCCAGGTGGACGGCGTTGTGGGTGGTGAGAACCCCGGCTTCGTCGTCGTAATGGCTGTTGATGGTGGGCTGGTCGCGCAGGGCCACCACGATGGCGCGGGCGATGAAGGGCAGAACGTTCAGCTTGGGCTGGTCCTTCCTGCGCGTCGCGTTCAGATGGGCGCGCAGCTCCTCGACCGCCGTCATGTCGATTTCCTCGACATAGGTGATGTGCGGGATGCGGCGCACGCTCTCGGCCATCTTCTCCGCGATCTTGCGGCGCAGGCCGATGATCTTCGTCTCGGTGGTGCCATCGGCCCGTGCATAGGTCGAGGTCGATGATCCGGAGGCGGACGATCCATGACTGCCCGAGGCGACGTAAGCATCCAGATCGCCGTGCTCGATCCGCCCGGCCGGGCCGGAGCCGGGCACGAACTGCAGTTCGACGCCCAGGTCGCGGGCGCGCTGGCGCACCGCAGGCGAGGCCAGGGGGCGCTCACCACGCGTGGACAGGGTGCGGGTGTTGCCCCCCTCCCCGGCTGCGCCGGTACTCCCCCCGATGGGGGGAGATTTAGGAGCGGCTGGCGTCGACTCTTTCACTCCTGCCCCATTGGGGGAGGGGGACCGCGCTTGCGCGGTGGAGGGGGCCGGGGCGGGCGCCGCGACGGGTTGATTCCCCTTGCCCTCAACACTGAACGACACCAGCGGCCCGCCCACGGCCAGCTGCTGGCCGGGCTCGCCGTGCAGGGCGACCACTGTCCCGGCGACCGGACTGGTCAGCTCGACGGTAGCCTTGTCGGTCATGATGTCGGCGATGATCTGGTCTTCCTCGACCGCGTCGCCGACCTTGATGTGCCAGCCGGCCAGTTCGGCCTCGGCCGTGCCCTCACCGACGTCGGGCAGTTTGAAGACGTAGTTGGCGCCGGACGGAGGCGTTTGCGCCGCCCCCTCCACCGCTTCGCGGTCCCCCTCCCCACCAGCGTGGGGAGGTGAGCTCTGGCCTGACTTCACCTCTCCACTGTGTGGGGAGGTGGCTCCGCGCTCTTGCGCGGAGACGGAGGGGGCGTCGCTGCCGTCAGACACTGCGGCCGCATTCCCTGCGCCCTCGACCTCGAACTCGACCAGCGGGCCGCGCACGGCCAGCATCTGGCCGGGCTCGCCGTGCAGGGTGGTGACCTTGCCGGCCACGGGGCTGGTGATCTCGACGGTCGCCTTGTCGGTCATGACATCGGCGACGATCTCGTCCTCCGCGACCGTGTCACCGACCTTGACGTGCCAGCCGACCAGTTCGGCCTCGGCGGTGCCTTCGCCCACGTCGGGCAGTTTGAACACATAGCGTCCCATGATCAGCGCCCTCCGTTCATGGTCGATTTCAGAGCCTCGGCCACCCGCTCGGGGCCGGGGAAGTACTCCCACTCGAAGGCGTGCGGATAGGGGGTGTCCCAGCCGCAGACCCGCGCGATCGGTGCTTCAAGGTGATAGAAGCAACGCTCCTGCACCAGGGCCGACAGCTCTGCTCCGTACCCGGAGGTTTTCGGCGCCTCATGCACGATGACGCAGCGGCCGGTCTTTTTCACACTGGCCTCGATGGCCTCGATGTCGAGCGGCACCAGCGAGCGCAGGTCGATCACCTCAGCATCCACGCCCGCATGTTCGGCTCCGGCCAGCGACACCCAGACCATGGTGCCCCAGGCCAGGATGGTGACGTCGGCGCCTTCCTTCATGATCCGCGCCTTGCCCAGCGGCACGGTATATTTCTCGCTTGGGACCTGGGCCAGCTCTTGGGCCTTCCAGGGCGAGACCGGCTTTTCGTGCCAGCCGTCGAACGGGCCGTTGTAGAGGCGCTTGGGCTCGAAAAAGATGGTCGGATCGTCGTCCTCGATACAGGCGGTCAGCAGGCCCTTGGCGTCATAGGGATTGCTGGGCACGACAACCTTCAGGCCCGCAATGTGGGTGAACAGGCTCTCGGGCGACTGGCTGTGGGTCTGGCCACCGAAAATGCCGCCGCCATAGGGCGAGCGCACGGTGATCGGGCTGGTGAACATGCCGGCCGAGCGATAGCGCAGCTTGGCCGCCTCGGAGACGATCTGGTCATAGGCCGGATAGATGTAATCGGCGAACTGGATCTCGACGACCGGGCGCAGGCCATAGGCGCCCATGCCGATGGCGGTGGCGACGATGCCGCATTCGCTGATGGGGGCATCGAAGCTGCGGGTCAGGCCGTGCTTTTCCTGCAGCTTGTCGGTGACGCGGAAGACACCGCCGAAATAGCCTGCGTCCTCGCCGAACGAGAGGACATTCGGGTCCTCGGCCATCTTGGTGTCGAGTGCCGAGTTCAGCGCCTGGATCATGTTCATCGGCACGGTGCCGTTGCCGGCGGCGGTCGATTTCGGCGCGTGGTCCTGATCGACCATGTCGGGCTCGATGCCGTCGTTACGGTCGGCGTCGGTGAAGGTTTGCTCGCTCATCTTCAGACCCCCACTTCGCGACGCTGTTCGACCAGACGCCAGTCTTCGGTCGCGAACACATCCTCGAACATGGTCTTCACGCTGGGTCGCGACTGGCCGAGCGTACCGATCGCCTCGGACTCCTTGCCCGCCGCGCGGACCTGTTCGACGGCGTCCTTCTCGGCGGCTTCCTGCTGCTCGTCCGACCATTCGCCGAGCGCGATCAGGTGCTGTTTCAGGCGGACGATCGGATCGCCCAGCGGCCATTTTTCGTGCTCGTCGCCCGGGCGATAACGGCTGGGGTCGTCCGAGGTCGAGTGCGGCGCGCCGCGATAGGTGAACAGTTCGATGACCGTGGCCCCCCGGTTGGCGCGGGCCCGTTCCTCGGCCCACTGGGTCGCCGCCCAGACCGCCAGGAAGTCATTGCCGTCGACCCGCAGCGCCGGCAGGCCATAGCCGATCGCCTTCGAGGCAAAGGTGGTCTCCAGCCCCCCGGCGATCCCCTGGAAGGAGCTGATGGCCCACTGGTTGTTGACGATGTTGAGGATCACCGGCGCGCGATAGACGGCGGCAAACGTCAGGGCGTTGTGGAAATCGCCCTCGGCCGTCGCGCCATCGCCGATCCAGCTGATGGCGATCTTGTCGTCGCCCTTGTAGGCCGAGGCCATGGCCCAGCCGACGGCCTGGGGCACCTGGGTGCCGAGATTGCCGCTGATCGTGAAGAAGCCATAGTCGCGGCTGGAGTACATGATCGGCAGCTGGCGGCCCTTGATGGGGTCGGACGCGTTCGAATAGATCTGGTTCATCATGTCGACCAGTGGATAGCCGCGCGCGATCAGCAGGCCCTGCTGGCGATAGGTGGGAAAGCCCATATCCTCGCGCGGCAGGATCATGCCTTGCGCGACCGCGATGGCCTCCTCCCCCGTGCACTTCATGTAGAAGCTGGTCTTGCCCTGACGGTGGGCGCGATGCATCCGGTCGTCGAAGGCGCGCGTCAGGATCATCGCCTTCAACCCGTTACGCAGGGTCCCGGGGTCCAGCTTCGGATCCCACGGACCGACGGCCTTGCCGTCATCGTCCAGCACCCGGACCAGCCGGAAGGCCATATCGCGCATCTCATGCGGATCGGCCAGGGCGTCGGGCCGGGCCACGGCGCCGGCGGCATCCAGTTTCAGATGGCTGAAGTCGGGGGCGTCACCCGGACGGCCGGAGGGCTCCGGCACCCGCAGGGACAGGGGCTTGGTGTTCTTTTTCATCGTGGTTGCCGTCCGTTGATCCGTCAGCGTTTCCTCACCCCGCGATCTAGCACGGGCCGCACGTCATTGCTCGCTCAAATCTGACCTTGCATTCCGCCTGTTCAAGGTATTTTATTGCGCGCATCCAACATCAGGAGAAATGCATTGGCCGAAGAACTGGACGCGATCGACGCCCGCATCCTCGACATCCTGCAACACGATGCCGGGCTTTCGGTTGCCGACGTGGCCGACCGGGTCGGCCTGTCCGCCTCGCCCTGCTGGCGGCGCATCAAGAGACTGGAGGATACCGGCTATATCCGCAAGCGGGTGACCCTGCTGGATGCGGAAAAGCTGGGGCTCGATTTCGAGGTCTATGCCATCGTCAAGCTCAACCTCCCCTCGACCCAGAACCTCGAGGTTTTCGAGGCGGCCGTCAGCGACTGGCCCGAAGTGGTGCAGTGCGCGACCATCACGGGGCGCGAGGACTATGTCCTGCGGATCGTGACCTCCGACATGCACGCCTTCGACAAATTCCTGCGCGAGAAACTGCTGGCGCTGGGCATCGTGTCAGACTGCGAAAGTCACATCGTCACGCGGGGCGTGAAGAACGTCACGGCCTTGCCGCTCGGCATCGTCAGCCCGCATGTGAGCTGAACCGTCTGCAACGGGGCTGGTGCCAGTAGACGAACTGGTGTTCTTTCTCGTCCGGATCAGGAGCACGACTGATGATCGAAATGGTGATCGACGCCCGCAAGAAGGACCTCGGCGGGTTCGAGGTCGGGCGCATCCTGCCGTTCCATGCGCGGCGCATGGTCGGCCCCTTCATCTTTCTGGACCATATGGGCCCGGCCGAGTTCGCACCGGGCGCCGAGGGCGTCAATGTGCGCCCCCATCCCCATATCGGCCTGTCGACCCTGACCTATCTGTTCGAGGGCGAGATCCATCACCGGGACAATCTGGGTTACAGCCAGCCGATCCGTCCGGGCGAGGTCAACTGGATGACGGCCGGCAAGGGGATCGTCCACTCCGAGCGCACCGACCCGCTGAAGCGCTCAACCGGCGGGCCCATGCACGGCATGCAGGCCTGGATCGCCCTGCCCGACGAGCTGGAAGAGACCGCCCCCGCCTTCCATCACCATGGCGAGGAGGATCAGCCGACCTATGACAACGGCGGTCTCTACGCCCGGCTGGTCGCGGGCGAGGCCTATGGCGCAAAGGCTGCCGTGCCGGTGTCGTCGCCGCTCTTCTATGTCCACTGGGAACTGGCCGAGGGCGTGCGCACCGCGCCGCCCCCCGGCAAGGGCGCGGGCGGCATGAGCGAGCGGGCCCTCTACATCGTCCGGGGCGAGATCGAGGTCGGCGACCGCACCTTTGGCGAAGGCCAGCTGGTGGTTCTGGAGCCCACGGCCGAGCCGACGATCAAGGCCGTCCGCCCCTCGACCGTCATGGTGCTGGGGGGCGAGCCTGTCGGCCAGCGGCTGATCTGGTGGAATTTCGTGGCCTCCAGCCAGGCGCGCCTCGATCAGGCCAAGGCCGACTGGCAGGCCGGGCGCATGAGCCTGCCGAAGGACGACGACCACGAGTTCATCCCCCTGCCCGAGACCCCGTCCATCTCCGAAACCACGGACAAGCCGGGTCCGACCCATCCGGTCTGAACCGGCCGGCCTCTACAGCGAGGCCAGAAACTCAAGCAGCAGGCGATTAACCGCCTCGGGCCGCTCCTGCTGAATCCAGTGGCCGGCGCCCGCAATCTCATGCTGGCCCCTGAGGTCGGTCAGCCAATCCCTGAGACCCGCCTCTGCCGGCCCGGCATAGTGCCTGACCGGATCGTTCTGGCCGACAATGAACAGCGACGGCACGGTGATGCGGCGGTCCTGCAGCCAGGCCGTCAGCGACCAGTTGAGGTCGAGCGCCCGGTACCAGTTGAGCGGCCCCTCAAATCCCCCGGTCGTGAAGGCCGCGACATATTCGGCGAAATGCGATTCTGACATCCACGGCGGCAGCGTGGCATGGTCGGCGATACTGTCGATCATGCTCACGCCGGGCTGCAGGAACCCGGTGTGGCGTTCCCCGGCGTCGGTCGCGCCGTCATAGGCCCAGAACATCTTGCGGAGCGCCGTCCCGGGATCGGCTTCCAGCGGTCTGTGGGCGTCCCGGTCCTGGAAGCGGACGATGTATAGATCGCCCAGTCCCGCCCGCTTCGTGATCGCCTTCATCGCCGGGATCGGGGGACCGCCCGGACGGCGCGGCTGGAACGGCACGCTCAGACCCGCCACCGCCCGGAACACATCAGGCCGCATCAGGGCGCAGTGCCAGGCCACCGGTGCGCCCCAGTCGTGGCCGACCACGACACAGGTCTCGTGGCCGAGCGCCCGCACCAGATCGACCATGTCGCCGACCAGATGCAGGAGTGTATGCTGGTCCACCCCCTCAGGCCTGTCCGTCCCGCCATAGCCGCGCATGTCGGGCGCCACAGCGTGCCAGCCCGCCTCTGCCAGGGCCTCGACCTGGGCCCGCCAGCTGATCCCCAGCTCGGGAAAGCCGTGGATCAGCACCACCAGCGGCCCGCCCCGGCCCGCTTCGATCACGGACTGGGTCAGGCCATCCGTGGCGATCCGGCGGGTCTCCACGGCCTAGTGGACCGTCGTCGGCTGCTCGGGCCTGACCTCAGGTACAGCACCCTCGGGCACAGGCGTCACAGGCACGGACACCGAGGGGCCGGGCGACGGATCATTGGCCCCGTCGCGATCCGGGCGCTTGCCCTCCTTCAGCAGGGCGAGGATTTCATCGCCGGACAGGGTCTCATACTCCAGCAGGGCCTGGGCGAGGGTCTCGTGATCCTTCGCCTTGGCCTTGAGAATCTTGCGCGCCGCATTCCATCCTTCGGTCACGATGCGCTTGACCTCCTCGTCGATGATGCGGGCGGTCTCTTCCGACACATTCTGGCTGCGGGCCACGGAATGGCCGAGGAACACCTCTTCCTGGTTTTCGCCATAGGCGACCGTGCCCAGCTTGTCCGAGAAGCCCCAGCGGGTGACCATGGCACGGGCCAGCTTGGTCGCCTGCTCAATGTCGGAACTGGCGCCCGAGGTGATGTTCTCCTTGCCGAAGATCAGCTCCTCGGCCACGCGCCCCCCGGCCATGATGGCGATGCGGTCGATCATCTGCTGGTGCTTCATCGAATAGCGGTCGCCCTCGGGCAGCTGCATCACCATGCCCAGCGCACGACCGCGCGGAACGATGGTCGCCTTGTGCACCGGATCAGCCATCTTGACGTTGATGGCGACAATGGCGTGGCCGGCCTCGTGATAGGCGGTGAGGCGTTTTTCTTCCTCATTCATGGCCATGGACTTCCGCTCGGAACCCATCATGACCTTGTCCTTGGCGTCCTCGAAGTCGCGGTGGGTGACCATCTTGCGGTCCTTCCGGGCCGCCATAAGGGCCGCCTCATTGACCAGATTGGCCAGATCCGCGCCCGAGAAGCCGGGCGTGCCGCGCGCGAGCGTCTTGACGTTGACGTCGGCGGCCAGCGGCACATCCTTCATGTGGACGCGGAGGATCTTCTCACGACCCGACACATCGGGGTTCGGTACCACGACCTGACGGTCGAAACGGCCCGGGCGCAGCAGGGCCGGGTCCAGCACGTCCGGACGGTTGGTGGCGGCGATCAGGATGATGCCCTCGTTGGACTCAAAGCCGTCCATCTCGACCAGCAGCTGGTTGAGTGTCTGCTCGCGTTCGTCATTGCCGCCGCCGAGACCTGCACCCCGGTGGCGGCCGACCGCGTCGATCTCGTCGATGAAGATGATGCAGGGGGCATTCTTCTTGGCCTGTTCGAACATATCACGCACGCGGCTGGCCCCGACGCCCACGAACATTTCGACAAAGTCCGACCCGGAGATGGAGAAGAAGGGCACGCCCGCTTCTCCGGCCACGGCGCGGGCCAGCAGCGTCTTGCCGGTACCCGGAGGGCCGACCAGCAGGGCGCCCTTCGGGATCTTGCCGCCGAGGCGCTGGAACTTGCCCGGGTCCTTCAGGAAGTCGACGACCTCCTGCAGCTCGTCCTTGGCCTCATCGACGCCGGCCACATCCTCGAAGGTCTTGCGGCCCTTGTGCTCGGTCAGCAGCTTGGCCTTCGACTTGCCAAAGCCCATGGCGCCACGTGCGCCGCCCTGCATCTGACGGGTGATCAGAAGGAACAGACCAACAAGGACAAGGATTGGCAGGAGGCTGAACAGGATGCTTTGCCACAGCGGCGTGCGCATCGGCTTGACACTCACCTCGGCCCCCGTCGCCTCGATCGCCGTGATCAGGTCGCCGTTTGGCATCGGGGTGGTGGTTTCAAAGGCGCCCCCGTCGTTGCGGAACTCACCGGTCAGCCTTTCGCCGTGGACCTCGACGCCGGCGATGCGGTTTTCCTCGATGGCGGTCAGCAGCTGCGAATAGGTGATCGGCTCGGGACGGCTGTTCGCCGCCTTGCCATCCTTGCCGGCCATGGTCCCGCCGCCCTGGCTCACGGCGGCATAGATGGCCAGCATCCCCAGGATGATCATGGCCATGATGGCGAATCTGCGAAGGTTCATCTGTTCCTCAGTCTCTGATGCGCCCCCGTCGGGAGACGCCCGGCCCGGTCGCCCGGAGCCGTGTATCGTCACAAAATAGGCACTCGTCCATCCATGCGCCATTCCCTGCGACACTTCAGGTCCGCCTCCGTCCCCACCTGCCCGAGGGCAAGTGCCAGGCGCTGACCGGCAAGGGACAGGACCCTGGCTTCGCGCCATGCAAGAACCGGCCCGTCCCGATCGTCCCGCACGAGGACAGGCAGGCCCGGGCGCACCGCCGCCGGCACACGGGCCACGAACGCCGCATCTGTCCGGTCAAGTCGGGCCATGCGACCGGACAGGGGCACCACCTGCCAACCCGGCTGGTCGACCGTCAGGGCGTACCGTCCGTCCCATACCGCTTCCCTGCCCGGAACCAGCGGCGTTCGGGGGACTCCCTTGCGGCGGTAATCCCCCGGCTCGCGCACAAGCATCAGGCCGTCGGCGCCGGCGACCAGTCGCGCGCCGACGAGGCCGGCCTCAAAGACCTCCCCGGATTCAATTCTTTGCCTCAGGGCCGCAAGTCGACGACCGCGCGGCAACCGGTCACCGCCGCCCGCGATAACCAGTCCGAAGGCCAGGGTGCGCGCCGGAATCCGGCGGTCCGCCCGGATCACGCCAAGCGCATCGACGGCGATGTCGCCCGGGACCTGCGGGCTGTGCCGAACCGGGACGACTGCGGGGGCGCCCTCCGCCAGCGCCTTGCGCGCACGGCTGCGGCCAAAGCGAGGATCGGCGTTGGCCGGATCGTCAATCCACCCATACCCCTGCCCGGTCAGCCAGGCCCTCAGCTCGGCCCGCCGCTCTTCGATCAGGGGACGGAACATCATCAGCCCCCGCCCCTCCGGCCAGGCCGGAGAGGGACTCCAGTCCCTGAGGCTGCCCAGCGTTGACCCGTCCGCCTGCATCCAGCGTCCCTCGGCGACATCATCGGCTGTGTGTCCCGTCAGGATGACCCGGGCTCCGACCCTCCGGGCCAGGTCGGCCAGCCGCGCATGCCGGGCAGCCCGGGCGGCCGCCGGCAGACCGGCATCCGGCCGGGGTCCCTCCCACCGGGCCTGATGAAAGGAGGCCCCCAGTCGCTCGGCGAGGTCGCGCACGCGGTCCTGCCAGACCCCGCTCTCCGGGCTCAGGCCATGATCGATATGCAGAACGCTCAGCTGACGGCCATGACGCCGGGCCCAGGCCTGACTGAGGTGCAGCAGGGCAACGGAATCCCCGCCCCCCGATACGGCCACGGCCACGGGGGTGGGGTCATTCGCCATCAACCGTGTCGACAGGGCGTCATGGACGCGCCCGGCCAGGGACGTCGGTGTCCGGCTCAGCGGCAACCGGCTTCGGTGCGGACCGAGGCCGCCCGGGTCTTCAGGGCCGCCGGGGCCGCCTCGGCATAGCGGCGATTGAAGTCGGTCAGCGCCGCGCAGGCCTGGGTGTTGCGATCGGTGGCCACCAGCGCCTGGGCCAGATCGACCGTCGCCTTGGCCGCCCACGGCTCGGTCGGCCACCCGCGCAGGGCCTGGGCATAGAGAGGGACAGCCGCGGCGGCATCATCGGCCAGATAGAGGTCGGCCAGACGCACGGCCGCCAGACGCGCCTCGGGCTCATCCGGCCAGGTCACCAGCAGGACTTCATAGGCGCGGGCCCCGCGACGGCTGTCCTCGGCCATCAGCCGGTCGGCCGCTCTCAGATCGCCACCGGCGGTGCCGCTCGGCGAATTGGGCTCGATCGGCGCATTCAGCTCGGCTTCGAGACGCGCGGCGGCTTCAAGCTCCTCGATACGGGCCTCGGCGTCCGTCAGCTGGCGGCGAAGCAGGGTGTTCTCGCGCTCGGTCTCGTCCAGGGCGAACGTCAGACGTTCGATATCCCCGTTCATGCGCTGCAGGGTCCGTTCGACATCGGCCAGCCGGGTGTCGACACTGCCCATCTGACCTTGCAGGGCGACCACCTCGGGATCCGGCTCCATGATGAAGGGCTGGCCGGAAGAGTTGCGCTGGAACAGGGCGCGCTCGATCCGGCGGACATTGCGCTCCAGCGTGCTCAGACGGCGCGCATCCCAGATGATCGGCTCGCCCTCGTTCGACTGGGCCACGGTCGGACTGGCCAGCAGGGTCGCGCCGACAAAGGCCAGAACGGCAAGACCCGCGGCCGGTTTGCCCGGAGCAAGGCAGAGACGCATCAGGGGAAAGGAGACGTTGGACATGATCGATTCCGTTTCACGGATTTGCGGCGCCTACAAGGCAAGGGGCGCCGCGGGAACTGGAGCAAAAGCCGTGCCGGGCAGAGAGAAGGGGGCGCATCGTTCGGACGCGCCCCCCTCGATCATCTGTCGCCGGACGGCTCCCGGATCAGCGGGCGCCCGAAACGATCGCCGTGTGGGCGTTGCGGTTGCGGGCCCAGGCTTCTTCGTTCGAGCCCTGCGCGATCGGACGCTCCTTGCCGAAGCTGATGGTGTCGATGCGCGAGGCGGGCACGCCCTGCTGGACCAGATAGGCCCGCACGGCCTCGGCGCGGCGGGCGCCCAGGGCCAGGTTGTATTCAGCCGTGCCGCGCTCGTCGGCATTGCCTTCGATACGGACGGTGACGGACGGATACTGGCGCAGCCAGGCCGCCTGCTGGTTCAGGCGCGGATAGGCCTCGGGGCGGATCGTATAGCTGTCGAGGTCGAAATAGACGCGGTCACCGATGGTGTTGGCGAACTCCTCGGCCGAGCCGGGACGCGCGGCGCCCATTTCGCCACCCGTGACCGGGCGATCGGGATAGGTGGTGTTGTTGCCGGTTTGCTGGTTGCCGCCGTTGTCGACGATCGGACCGGGGCCTTCTGCCGGACGGGCGCAGGCGGCCATGGCGGTCATGGCAACGCCCACCAGGGCCAGGCGCAGGATACGGGACTTGATCATATGGCTCTCCTAGACGATGCCGCCAGAACGCCTGGCAAGCTTGACGATTTCAAAGCGCTATCCGAACCCACTGGGGCGCGATAGCAGCGATAACGCACAGTTGATCCCGGGAGTTCTCGGATTCTCCTGTGAGGCAAGTTGGGATTAGCTGGGGCAGCTGTCGGGCGCCTGGCCGTAACCCAGATTGGCCGGCGGGGCATCCAGCAGGGGCGACCAGGCGGGGCTGGACCCACGGCCGTCATAGCCGGCCTGGGCAATGACCCGCCCCGACAGATCGACGGTCCACAGCCGGGTGTCACCGCCGCGCGTCTGGCGGGCGAACATGATGTAACGGCCGTTCGGGGCCCACGACGGGCCTTCCTCGAAATAGCTGGATGACAGGATGCGCTCACCCGTGCCGTCCGTGCCCATGACGCCGATGTGGAACTGTCCTCCCTGCTGTTTGGTGAAGGCGATCAGATCGCCGCGCGGGCTCCAGGACGGCGCCGTATAGGAGCCGCCGCCGCGCGAGATCGGCCGCTGGCCCGAGCCGTCCGCGTTCATCACATACAGGCGCGCCGAGCCCGACCGGTCCGAGGTGAACACCAGCCGGCGGTTGTCGGGCGAGAAGCTGGGCGAGGTGTCGATGCCCGGGTCGCTGGTCAGGCGCCGCAGCTCCCGCGAGCGCAGGTCCATCGTATAGACGTCGGTATTGCCGGCCCGGATGATCGAGAAGGCGATCTTCGACCCGTCGTTCGAGTAACGCGGTGCCAGCACCTGGCCGTCAAACTCGCCGAGGGACTCGGTCCGGCCGGTCGACAGATTCTTCAGATAGATGCGGCTGTAGTCCTGGCCCAGCGCCACATAGGTGACCTCATCCGGATTCGAGGTCGAAAAGCGGGGCGACATGATCACTTCGTCGCCCTGGGTCAGGAAGACAGGATTGTAGCCGTCCTGATCCACGATCGCGAGGCGGCTCAGGCGGTTCAGCTGGGTGCCGCTCTCGGCCACATAGATGACGCGGGTGTCGAAAAACCCGCTTTCGCCAGTCATGCGCTGGTAGACGACGTCGGAAATCTTGTGCGCAATGCGGCGCCACTGCTCGGGCGTGGCCGTGAACTGATAGCTGACCAGCTGGCATTCGCGGTAGGTGTCATAGAGTCGGAAGCCGACATCGTTCCGGCCATCCGGGCGCGGCGTCACCGATCCGTACAGCACCACTTCGGCCCCGATCGAGGTCCATTGCGGGAAGGTCGGCTGGTTGGCCAGCGACAGGCCGGTCTCGATAAAGCTGGCCGGGTTCAGCGGGTCGAAAAAGCCGGAGCGGCGCAGATTGCCGCTGATGACGCTGGAAATCTCGGTGCCGTACTGACCGGAGAAGCCGACCACGGCGATCGGCAGGGGGCGCAGCACGCCCTCGCTGACGATCACCTCCTGAAGCGGGGCCGGTTCCTGGGCCAGCGCAGCCTGGGGCGCGCCCACAGCCAGTGCCAGTCCGAGGCCGATCATGGCCCCGATCCCTGTTCCCGATGTCAGCCGCCGCTTGAAACCCATGCGTTCCTCCGAACTCGATACCCGGGGCGGCGCGACACTAGCGCCACCGTATGTCCTGTCGCCACCATGTGCGCGATTGAGGCGACTTTCAGGCCATGACCGCGCCGCCCACGCGATTGTCATCCTTGATCATGACATGCTGACGAAGACTGAATGTCGCAGGCTCAACGGCCCGACGGGTCAGCGGTTGCGACAGGCCTGTTCGAGCGGGAAGTTGAGGATAAAATCCTGCTCCTCATACCCCGCCGGCATCCGGTAGCGTGGGGGAATGGTGATCGCCCTCAGGATACTGTCCGAGGCCGCACGTCCCGTCGCGTCGCGTCGCGGGTTGAGAACACGCGGCGACCCGACAAGGCGTCCGTCTTCCGACATGCGAACCTGCACACGCAGGGTCACCTCCTCGATCCCGGGCAGGTGACACGGCGGGTTCCAGTGCGGCGAAATTTGCCCCGAGATGGACTGCAGGCCTGCACATCCCATGGCCCTCGGGGCCTCGCCCGCGCCACTGTCCCCGGTCGAGGGGCGACCCCGCGTATTGCCGCGCTGGGGGCGCTCGGCCAGTTCGCCGAGGTTCAGTCCCGGCTCCTCGCGCGGGGGGGTCGGGCGCTGGGGCGGTGACGCCGGCTGGCGGGGCGGTGTTCGGGGCGGCTCGGCCTGGGGCCGGGGCGTCGGGCGCGGGGCGGGATCGGGCCGGGGGATCGGCGGGGTCTCGGCGACCGGCTCGGGCAGCATCTCGGCCGGGGCCTCGGGCGAGGCGGAACCGTCCTCCGTAATCAGCTCATCGGCCGGATTGTCCGGCGCGGCGGCCAGCACCGTCGTCTCGGACACGATGGAGACCGGCACCGTGGCCATCATCTCGCGCGGCTCACGCCCTTCCTTCGGCCAGGCGATCAGGGCCAGGCCGATCACCCCTGCGTGCAGCAGGATCGATCCGAGAAAGGAGGGCGCGCCCTTGGCCATGGCTCAGAGGCCGTCCTCGACCACTTCGGCTCCGGCTGTGTTCCCCGCCGTGTCGGTGATCAGGTTCAGCTTGACGAAGCCGTTGGTCGACAGCCGCGCCATAACCCGGGCCACGGCCTGATAGGGCACCTGGGCATCGGCCCTGAGAAACAGCGGCCGGTCGCGGGCATCGGCCCCGCCGTCAGCCAGCACCGCATCGATCAGGCTGTCGAACGCCACCTCGCGCTCACCGACGAAGATGGTACCGGCCGAGTTGATCGTGACGGTCACCCGCTCCTGCGTCGACTCGACCGCGCTGGCCTCGGTTTCCGGCAGGTCGACCGGAACCGCCACCGTCAGCAGGGGCGCCGAGACCATGAAGATAATCAGCAGCACCAGCATGACGTCGACCAGCGGCGTGACGTTGATCTCGCTGAGCGGGCGTTTGCGGGCGCGTCTGCGGCCCCGCACGTGGCCGCCTCCGCCAGGTCCTCCCATGGCCATGGCTCAGAGCTCCCGCGGCGTCGAGGACGGCGGGGCTGCCGGGCTGGTGCCCAGTCGCCGGGCGATGGCGGCCTGCAGGTCATCGGCAAAACTCTCCAGCCGGCCCGCGAACTTGCCCGCCTCGATCGAAAAGGCGTTGTAGGCGATATAGGCGGGGATGGCCGCCGCCAGACCGATGGCGGTGGCGAACAGGGCCTCGGCGATGGCCGGGGCGACCGTGGTCAGATTGGTATTTCCGGCCGAAGCAATGGCGTCAAAGGCGTTCATGATGCCCCAGACCGTGCCGAACAGGCCGATGAAGGGGCTGGAGGTCGCCACCACCGACAGCACGCCGAGGCCCGTCTCGATCCTCTGGCTTTCCCGCGCGATCAGGCTGTCCAACGCGCGGTCAATGCGCGAGATCAGCAAATGGCTCTGGGCCTCGCTCATCGTCTGGCGCGCACGGGCCTCGCGCCAGTCGGTGACGGCCACCACCAGCATGCGCGGCAGGATCGGTTCAGGGTTCGGCCCTGCCTGATGGGCGATTTCTTCAAGCGACCTGCCGGACGAGATCGCCTGTTCAAACTGATCGGCCTGACGCTTCAGCGCCGCAAAGCGGAACAGTTTGTCGAGGATCACTGCCCACGACCAGATCGAGGCGGCGGCGAGGCCGATCATCACCGCCTTGACCACCCAGTCGGCGGCCATGAACAGTTCCACGGGGTTCAGCAGGGAGGCTTCGGCGTGCACGGTCATCATCGATCCTGGGAACAGCGTCACGCCCTTTGCAGCGTCAAGGCGTGACCATTTGATGGCGGATTAGCGGGCGTCGCGCCCGACGTCATCCCCCTGCAACCGGCAAGGGCGAAAGCCACGGCTGGACCGCGGCCATCAGGGCCGGGCTGGGCCGGGTCGGGCGGCCATCCGGGCGAATGCAGACCGCCTCGACCGAGGCCCGGCACAGCACCTCGCCGACCCGCTCGATCCGCTGGTCGATCTGCATGCGCGGCCCCTTCATCGTCTCATAGGTGGTCACGACCTGAAGGGCGTCATCGATCCGGGCGGGCCGCAGAAACTCCAGCGCCATCCTCGAGACGACAAATGCCAGCGGCCGCTCCCCGTCCAGCAGCTCCGCATGGCCGATGCCCGCCGCCCTCAGGAAATCGGACCGTCCACGTTCGAAGAACCGGACATAGCTGCCGTGGTAGACGAGGCCGGTGAAATCCGTGTCCTCATAATAGACCCGCACCGGCAGGATGTGGGCCCGTCCGTCAAAGCGGCCCGCGGTCGGATGGTCGCTCATCCGGCGCCTCCGGTGCGGGGGACCGCCGCGAAATAGCCGGGACACTCCGCCTCGATCTGCGCCCGGAACTCACCCGGCAGGGGATCGGCGCTGGTCAGCAGGCGGTTTGGCCGGGCCACGAACCGCACCGCGCTGGCCCGGTCGCCGGGCCTGCCCGCATAGCCGCACACGACACCGGGGGTACGTCCGTCGGTCATGTCAAACAGCTGAAGGGCGCCATCATAATCCGCCAGCTGCCCCCGCACCCGCTCGACGACCGGCTCGCCTGAAAACCCGCCCGTATCGACCACGCGCCACAGGACGACCGCGCCGAGCAGCAGAACGGCCCCGCCCAGCACGGTGATGATCCGGTTTGCACTGATACGCCCCGCCATGCCGCCTCCCTTCACGTCCACCATGCCGGGGTTCGCCCTGCCGGTGAAGGGCCAGAACGGATGGAACGGCTATTTCCCGCCGAACAGACCGCCCTGCTCTGGCGCTCGGGGCGGCTCGGCCAGACCCAGGTGGGCATAGGCCTTGGCGCAGGCCATGCGTCCGCGCGGCGTGCGCTGGATGAAGCCCTGCTGCAGCAGATAGGGCTCGATCACATCCTCGACCGCATCGCGCGCCTCGGCGATGGCCGCGGCCAGGGTGTCCATGCCGACCGGCCCGCCGCCATAGTTCTCGATCAGCGCCTTCAGGAACCGCCGGTCCAGACTGTCCAGCCCGGCCTCATCGACTTCCAGCCGCGCCAACGCCCGGGCCGCGACCAGCCGGTCAATGGCAGGCGCCCCCTCGGCATCGGCAAAGTCCCGTACGCGGCGCAGCAGACGCCCGGCCACACGCGGTGTGCCCCGCGACCGGGTGGCGATCTCGCGCGCGCCGTCCTCGGCCATGGCGGCGCCCATCTTGCGCGCAGCGCCCAGAATGACCTTCACCAGTTCATCCGGACTGTAGAATTCCAGTCGGAGCGGAATGCCGAACCGGTCGCGCAGCGGCGTGGCCAACAGGCCCGCCCGCGTCGTCGCCCCCACCAGCGTAAAAGGCGCCAGATCGATCCGCACCGAGCGCGCCGACGGCCCCTCGCCGATTATCAGGTCCAGCACATGGTCCTCCATGGCCGGGTACAGGATTTCCTCGACCGCCGGGTTCAGCCGGTGGATCTCGTCGATGAACAGGACGTCGCGCGGTTCCAGATTGGTCAGGATGGCCGCCAGATCCCCGGCCTTGGCCAGGATCGGCCCGGATGTGGCGCGAAAGCCGACGCCCAGTTCGCGCGCCACGATCTGCGCCAGCGTCGTCTTGCCCAGGCCCGGTGGTCCGAACAGCAGCACATGGTCCAGCGACTCGCCCCGCCCCCGGGCGGCGTCGATAAAGACCTTCAGATTGCCCTTGGCCTGCGGCTGCCCGACGAACTCGTCCAGCGTCTGCGGCCGCAGCGCACGGTCGTAGACCTCTCCCGGCGCCGCATCGCCCGAGATGATCCGCTCGTCGGTCATCGTCCCAGCTCCTGCAGCGCCGCGCGGATGACGGCGGACAGGTCAGCGTCCTCACCCAGTCGGATCAAGGCCTGATCCACAGCGCGGCGGGCATTGACCTCGACCACGCCCAGTCCCAGCAGGGCCGCCACGGCCTCACCGGTCAGGGAGGGCGCCGCCGGCGTCGCGGCAACGGGTCCGGCGCCCGCACCGATCGCCAGACCGCCGCCGCCCAGAGGCTTGCCCTTCAGCTCCGTGACGATGCGCAGCGCCAGCTTGGGGCCCACGCCATTGGCACGCGCCACGGCCGCCTTGTCCTCGCGCGCGACCGCCGCCGCCAGATCACCGGGCGGCAAGACGTCCAGCACCGACAGGGCCGCCTTGGGCCCCACACCCTGAATGCCCGTCAGGGTGCGAAAGGCCTCCCGCTCATCCCGGGCCAGAAAGCCGTACAGGCGCGGCCCGTTCTCGGCCGACCATGAACTCTCGATATGCAGCGTCACCTCGTCACCCGGCGCCGGCATCCGGCCAAGCGTCCGTGCCCCGCACGCCACGACATAGCCCACGCCCATACAGTCGATCAGGCAGTGATCCGCCTCGACCTCGGCCAGCACCCCGCGCAGTCTGCCGATCATGCCGCCCCCGCCAGCAGGGCCCGCTTGCGCAGCTGGGCGTGGGTGATGGCGACGGCCAGGGCATCGGCGGCATCGGCCGTCACATCCCCCGCCGCCGGCAACAGGCGTTTGACCATGAAGGCGATCTGGCTCTTGTCGGCCTGCCCCGCCCCGACCACCGCCTTCTTGATCAGGTTCGGCGCATATTCGGCGACGCTCAGACCACACCGCGCCGGGGCCAGCATGACCGCCGCCCGGGCATGACCCAGCTTCAGCGTCGAGGCCGGGTTCATATTGACGAACACCTCCTCGATGGCCGCCTCGTCACAGCCATGGTCAGTACAGACCTGAGCCACGGCTTCGAGCAGGAACAGCAGCCGCGCACTGAACGGGGCCCGCTCGGGTGGCGTGACCACCCCGTGCGCGATCCAGCGCAGGCGCGACCCCTCGGCCACGACGATGCCCCAGCCGGTGCGGCGCAGGCCCGGGTCCAGCCCCAATATGCGAGTCGGTGCGTTCGCCATCCGTTCTATGTGCCCGAAAGAGGGTTAGCGGGCAATGAACCGATGCCGCGCGTGACTCAGTCGTCCCTTGGCGCCAGGTCGAACCCCGTCACGCCCGCCACCGACTGGATCCGTCCCGCCAGCGCCGCGAGATCGCGCGAGTGGACGGTCAGGCGCCAGCTCTGGCGGCACACGCCACCGTCGTCTGTCAGTTGCAGCCGCAATCGCTTGAGCCCCGCATCGCCCTCGGTGAGGGCTTTCTCGACTTCCCGGGCGGTCCCGCTCGCGCCCGCCTTCCACCGCACCTCGATATCGACCACGGTGCGATCCGGCACGCTCCGGCTGATCAGCTTCAGCGCCGCCAGCACCGCCAACGTCAGAATCGCCCCGGCCCAGCCCAGCCAGAACAGGCCCGCGCCGAACAGAATGCCCAGCGCCGACACCGTCCACAGCGACGCCGCCGTCGTCAGGCCGTGGATGGAAAACCCGGCGCGGAAGATCACCCCGGCGCAGAGAAAGCCGATCCCGGTGAGCACGCCGTGGGCCATGCGCGTCGGGTCCGCGATCACCTCCTGCCCCGGCAGGACCGAGAACATCCAGGCCCCCTGCGAGGTCGAGGCCAGCATCAGCAGGGTCGACGACAGGCAGACCAGAATATGGGTCCGGAACCCCGCGGCCCGACCGCGCCACTCCCGCTCCAGCCCGATCAGGGCGCCCGCGACCAGCGCGCTCACCAGCGGCAGACCATAGGTGGACAGCAGGTCGGTCAATCACCGTTCCTCATTGAAGCCGCAAAGCGATCGTGAAACTGACCCGGGTTTCAACCGGTTCGCCGTCGGCCTCCGACGGTTGCATGCGCGCTCCCCGGGTGGCGCGCAGGGCCTCGCGGCCGAAGCCATAGCCCTCGGGCGTCTCGGACGCGATGTCACAGCGAGTCAGTCTTCCATCCGCTCCGACGGTGCAGCCGACAACGACCCGGCCTTCCTCGACCCCGGCGGCGATGGCCTCATCCGGATACCAGGGCACGGGACGTTCTCTCCATGACGGCGGGCTGCCCGGCGGAGGCGGAGGCGGGGGCGGTTCGGGGAGGACGTCCGCATCGTCCCGTTCCTCCGGCCGGACCATAAGGACGGGAGCCTCGGATCGGGCCCGGTCCTTCTCGACATCAGCCTTGATCGCGGATGCCATCCGGATGCCACCATGGATGGCCCAGGTCACAAGCCCCGCGCTGATGACCAGCAAGGCAATCGCGAAAAGCCAGCTCGCGACCGTGGTCCCGATGCCGGTGCGGGCGCCTGATCCATTCTCATCCCCCGTCCCCTGCGGCATCCCTACTCCCGGCTGTGTTTGTCGATATAGGCCTCGACGTCCTTGTTGACCGGCCTGACCCCGGTGATGTGCCGCGCCTGGAAGGCGGCATATTTCACACCCAGGTTGTGGCGGTCTGCCAGTGACACATTGCGGCGGAAGTCGGTCAAGCCCTGACGCTCTTCCTCGCCCATATGTTTCGAGTTGACGACATTGGCCTCGCCCACAGCTTCAATCCATTCGGGGGTGCCGACCTTGTGGCGCTCCACCGCCTTCACGGCATCGCGCAGCTTGTTGTGGTCGGTGATGGCGTCTTCGGTCTCGCCCTCGACCGTCCCGTCGTCGGCGTCATTGGCGCCCTCGCCCTTCTTCAGCAGATCCGGATAGAAATGCCGCTCCTCGGCCTCGGCGTGGGCGTCGAGGAAGGCCGCCAGCCGCCTCCAGACCGCCGACAGGGCCTCGGTGTCCGTGGGGTCGATCTGTTCGATCAGGCCGAACAGGCGGCGTTGTTCGGCATGGTCATCCAGAATCAGCTGGCAGATATCCATCGGGCCCTCGGGTCAAAGCGTTGCGGTTCGCCCTGACCAACCCTTGAGGTCGCCCGGATGTTCCGGTCAGCCCGCGTACTTGGCCGCGTCCTCGTCCGAGATGTCCTCGTTGGAATAGACGCTCGAGACATCGTCCTCGGCATCCAGGGCGTCCAGCAGCTTCATCAGCGTGCCGACGGCCTCGCCGGTGACCGGCACCAGCGACTGGGGCTTCCAGACGATGGCCGTCGATTTCGGGTCGCCCAGAATCTTCGACATGGCCTCGGCCACCTCGTTCAGGTCCTCGAAGGCGGTCCAGATGGTGTGGCCGGGGGCGTCCTCATAGATGTCGGGCTTTTCCAGATCGCTCTCGACGTCCTGGGCGCCGGCCTCGATGGCGGCTTCCATGACGGCATCCTCGCTGCCCGCCTCGGCCGCATAGGTGATCTTGCCCACCCGGTCCCACATGAAGGCGACCGAGTTCATTTCACCCAGCGCCCCGCCGTTCTTCTTGAAGGCTGTGCCGATGTTCGACGCCGCGCGGTTGCGGTTGTCGGTCAGGGCCTCGACGATGATGCCGACGCCGCCGGGGCCACGGCCCTCATAGCGGACCTCTTCCATCGTATCGACGTCGCCGGATGAGGCCTTGTTGATGGCTCGCTGGATCACGTCCTTGGGCAGGCTTTCGGCCTTGGCGTTGTTGACCGCAAGACGCAGGCGCGGATTCATGGCCGGATCCGGCAGGCCCGACTTGGCCGCCACGGTGATGTCGCGCGACAGCTTGGAAAACAGCTTGGACCGCTGCGCATCGGCGCGGCCCTTGCGGTGCATGATGTTCTTGAATTTGGAATGGCCGGCCATGGTCGTCGTCTCGGCAGTCGCGGGATGGAATGTGAGGCGCGCCGCATAGCCCGGCGCGGCGCGCTTGTCACCCGTCCGGACGTGCCGGGTCAGGCGCGAAGGCTCTCCAGAAACCCGCGCATCTTGTCGTCCACCGGAACCGGACGCTTGGTTTCGCGGTCGACATAGACGTGGACGAAGTGGCCGACGGCGGCGGCCTCGTCTTCCTTGTTGCGGAACAGGCCGATCTCATAGCGCACCGAACTGGTCCCGACATGGGCGACGCGGACGCCCGCCTGGATCTCGTCCGGGAAGGCGGTCGGTGAGAAGTAGCGACAGCCCGTCTCGGCCACCAGGCCGATGACCGAGCCCTCGTGGATATCGAGCAGTCCATTGACCACCAGCAGCCGGTTCACCGCCGTGTCGAACCACGAATAATAGACGACATTGTTCACATGGCCGTACACGTCATTGTCCATCCAGCGTGTGGAGATGGCCTGAAACCGCTTGTAGTCCTCGCGCCGCGTCCGCTCGATTGTCCCTGTCACGCATAGCCTCCCGTTTATTGTTGAGGGAACGCTCGGGCTTGACGGACGCCGCGTCAAGGCGTCTCGCATGCGGGCATGGAAACCCGCGCCGCCGTTCTCCGCAGCATGGGGGCCGCCCGCCCCTATGCCGACAGCCGCCCGCTCTCGATCGAGACCGTGACGCTCGACCCACCCGGACCGGGGGAGGTGCAGGTGCGCATCCGCGCGGCCGGCCTGTGTCATTCGGACCTCAGTGTCATCAACGGCGATCGGCCCCGCCCCCTGCCCATGGCGCTGGGCCATGAGGCGGCCGGAGAAGTCGAGGTCCTTGGCGAGGGCGTCGACGATCTGGCCGTGGGCGACCATGTGGTCATGGTCTTCATGCCTTCCTGCGGACATTGCGCCCCCTGTGCCGAGGGGCGACCGGCCCTGTGCGAGCCGGGCGCCGCCGCCAACGGCCGGGGCGTACTGCTGACCGGCGCCCATCGCCTCCATACGGAGGGCGAGACGCTGAACCATCACCTCGGCTGTTCCGCCTTTGCCGAGCGCGCCGTGGTTTCGCGGCGGTCGCTGGTGCGCATTGATCCGGCTCTGCCT
>Ga0115011_10000160_pt1 | contig 61873 bp, 36 predicted proteins | sample TroAtlMetagenome_2_FD_88705 | JGI IMG/M metagenome (GOLD analysis project Ga0115011, IMG submission 88705) | Marine eukaryotic phytoplankton communities from Atlantic Ocean - Tropical Atlantic ANT8 Metagenome | ecosystem: Environmental > Aquatic > Marine > Oceanic | place: Tropical Atlantic... | reverse complement strand
GACGACAGAACCGGGCTCCCGGTCCGTAGCCTCTATGCTGGTAAGGATCGCCGCAAACCAAGTCCAGAACACCTGAAAGAGATCGATGCTCTCGTATTTGACATGCAGGATATCGGGTGCCGCTTCTACACCTACCTCTCTACTATGGGCCTCGCCATGGAAGCGGCAAAGGAAGCAGGAATCCGGTTCATTGTCCTTGACCGGGTGAATCCGTTGGGCGGGGAAAAAGTGGCCGGACCACTCCGCGATGGCGAACAGAAATTCGTCGCCTTCCACGATATCCCGGTGCAACACGGTATGACCGCTGGAGAGCTAGCCAAACTCTACCAACGTGAACTCTACCCAGAGCTCGACCTCTTAGTGGTCCCCCTTCGCCACTGGAAACGTTCCATGCGTTTTGATGAAACCGGTCTTCCATGGGTTAAGCCTTCCCCAAATATGCCCAACCTTGCTGCTGCCACCCTCTATCCCGGCATTGGCCTTCTGGAGTTCACCAATCTTTCCGTGGGAAGAGGAACCAGCCTTCCTTTTGAAATTGTTGGCGCGCCATATATCGTAGCCGATGATCTCGCCTTAAACCTCACCTCCAGAAAGCTCCCTGGGCTAGAATTCGTACCCATCCGTTTCACTCCGGAGTCCAGTGTTTTTGAAGGTGAGGAGTGTGGTGGCGTACGAATTCTCCTGAAGGATCCATCCCTATGCGAGTCCCCCCGTCTCGGCCTGGCCATGGGCCAGGCCCTACGGAAACTCTACCCCAATCAATGGGAAACCGGGAAGCTTAACACCCTTCTCTGCCACCCCTCTACCGAACAGGCGATTCTGAACCAGCACCCTAATGAGTCCATCGTCATGGAGTGGGAAAAAGACTTGGACAGCTTCAAAGAACGATGCAGGAAATTTCTGCTATATCAATAAACCCTGACCATGAAAACCTCTCTCTGGCTTCTCCTCTTCTTCCTGTGCCCGCTCCTCCCGGCCGCTCCCGGCAAAACTGCAGGCCCCTTGATCGGCAACGTGATGCCAGACTCTGCCCAAATATGGTTCTTTTCTCCCAACAGCGCCAGATGCGAAGCCTTCGTCTCCTCTGATAAAAAACGCCTTTTTGAGAAGCCTCTTCCTTTTAACCCGATCAAAAATCCTGCCGGGAATTTCGGCGGAGCCCTCCAAGTTGCAAGTCTGCAAAAGCTAAGCCCGGATACCTTGTTTTACTATGGAGTAAAGGTCGATGGCACAACATCCGGGCAACTAACTGGCTCCTTCCGGACTCCTCCTCAAGCCGGCACCCCCCATAAATTCCGCATGGTCCTCACCTCCTGCATGAAGGTCGGTCAACCACAGGGCTCATGGGATATTATCCGCGAGCAGAAGCCCGATCTCCACCTCACCGTGGGTGACACTCAGTATTCAGATACGACGGACCCTTCGATTCAATGGGCACATCACCTGCGCTACCGCAGGATCCCGGAATTCGCAGCGGTCATACGCAACATCCCCACTTACGCGATGTGGGACGATCACGACTATGGCCCGAATAATTCGGATGGAACCGCCCCAGGAAAAGAAGGGTCGCTGGCAGGCTGGAAGCAGTTCTGGGTCAATCCGGCTGCCGGGACTGCCCAGACTCCAGGGGCCTTTTTCCGGTTCATGTGGGGAGAAGTTGAGTTCTTTGTAGTCGACGGGCGTTACCACCGTAGTCCGGATGATGCCCCAGACGATAAGAATAAGCGCATGCTCGGAGATGAGCAGTTCCAATGGCTTCTGAATGGCCTCAGGAATTCACGCGCGAAGTTCAAGGTCATCGCCTCTGGAAGCACCCTGAATCACAGCAAGAGCGATGGGTGGAAAATCTACACCTTTGCCCGCCATCGACTTTTCGATGCTATTCGGGAACACAAAATCAATGGGGTCGTCTACATGTCGGGAGACATTCATAATTCAGTCGTATGGCAACATCATGAATCAACGCGCGTGGGATACCCACTTGTAGAAATCATCTCTTCCGGAGTAGCTAACAGTAAAAATCTCAGCTTCGCATCCATTGACTTTGACTCGACCGTGGCGGATCCCTCCATCCGCGTACGCGTCATCATGGGCAACCGGAAAGTCCCCGTCGATCGGACATGGAAGCTCTCGGAGCTCAGCCACCCCTAGGGGCCTTTACGCTGGTGCCCGGTCTTCTTTCTCTTTAGGAAGGCAGGCCACCATGAAACATACGCTCGCACTTCTCGCCTTTCTTCTCGGCATTCTGCCCCTAGCAGCACTGGCTGACGTCTCTCTTCCTCGTATTTTTGGGAGTCATATGGTGCTCCAAAGGGACACTCCACTGAAGGTCTGGGGAACTGCCGACTCCGGAGAAAAGGTTTCCCTCAAGTTCGGGCCGCGCAGCTTTTCTACAACCGCCGACGAGAACGGCAAGTGGCGCATCGACCTGCCAGCATTGAAGGCCGATGGAGGCAAGTCCCATAAGATGACCATCAAGGGGAACAACACCATCATTCTAGAAGATATCTTGATTGGTGACGTGTGGATTGGATCCGGGCAGTCCAATATGGAGTGGAACCTGAATCAGAGCGAAGGCCGCGATGAGTTCGTCAAGGCCGCCAACCACCCGGGAATCCGTCTCTTTCACATTCCGAAGAAACAGTTCGACACTCCACAGGCCGATGTAAATGCGGCATGGAAGCCATGCACTTCTTCTAATATCCCTGGGTTTTCCGCGGTCCTCTATCATTTTGGTAAAGCGATCCATGCGGACCAGAGTGTTCCCGTTGGGCTGATCAATAGCTCGTGGGGTGGCTCTCCCATTGAGCCCTGGACTGTTACAGATGCTGGCTCAGGAAAAATGTATAACGGTATGATTGCTCCAATTGTGGATTTTTCGGTAACCGGCACGATCTGGTATCAGGGCGAGACCAATTGCATCCAGAAAAACGGCTTAGCGTATACCGGAAAGATGAGAGATCTTATCGAGGGATGGCGTCGCGTGTTTAACAATAAGAGTATGCCTTTCTACTTTGTCCAGATTGCTCCGTGGAGTGGAGGTTCCTACGCTTCGGGACAACTTCCCGCCCTCTGGGAAGCTCAGTGCGCTACCCTCAAGATTCCTCATACGGGAATGGCAGTAACCACGGACATCGTACACAACATCGGGGATATCCACCCTCGGAACAAACATGAGGTGGGTGGCCGGCTGGCTCGCTGGGCCCTGGCAAAACACTACAAGAGCAAGGAAGTGATCTACTCCGGCCCCCTTTTCAAGGCCATGAAGATTGAAAAGAGCAGAATCCGCCTGGCCTTTGCTCACGGAAACGGCCTCAAGGCAAGAGATGGGAAGAGCCTTTCAGAATTTCAAATTGCGGGTGCGGACGGTCAATTCGTGGACGCTGATGCAAAAATTGTCGGCGATCAGGTTCTCGTGACCGCTGAGAAGATCAAACAGCCTACTCAGGTCCGGTTTGGCTGGCATAAGGTCGCAAACCCCAATCTGATCAATGGAGAAGGACTTCCTGCCTCCCCATTCCAGACTGAAAATTGGACAGGCGGCACCGGAGAATAAAGGCGTCAATTGTTCAACCCCGAGATCGGTAGACCTTTCCCTCATTTTGACATGAACACCAGCAAGGCACTCTTCCTCGCCCTGATCGGATCCCAGATAGCCGGAGCCGATATTAAACCCGTCAAACATCTCATCGATACCCACATCCATCTCTACGACACAACGCGGGAGCAGAAGGTCGGCTGGCCTCCGGAAAAGGACAAGGTGCTCTACAAACCCCATCTCCCGACGGAATACAGTAGATTAGCAAAAGCTGCGGGAGTGACCGGGGTAGTCGTTGTCGAGGCAAGCGATCGTCTCGAAGACAACCGATGGGTACTCGACCTGGTCAAGGGTGACCCTTTCTACATTGGCCTCGTCGGAAATGTGGATGTCTACCGCGAGGATTTTTCCCAGCATGTCGCTCATCTGAAAAGGGACCGGCGCTTCGTGGGCGTACGAGCCCGGGGCTCCAAGCCCATCGACTTTACCCACGATCTGGTCCTCTCAAATCTTAACATGCTGTCACAGCAGAGCCTCACCATGGACTACCTGACCAATGGAGGAGGAATTCCCGGCATCAAGATCGCGGACAAGCTGGCAAGAACCATTCCCAACCTGACCATCGTAGTCGACCACTGCCTTGGATATGATTTCGATGGCAAACCTCCCTCCCGGGAATGGATGACCGCAGTTGAGAGCCTTGCATCCAACAAGAATGTCTACTGCAAGATTTCCGGACTGTATCAGCGGTGTGCAACGCAGCCCGCGATCAAGGAGCCGAGCCATTACAGGGCAGTCCTCGACGCTCTCTGGACGCAATTCGGATCTAGGCGACTCATCTACGGTTCCAACTGGCCATGCACCAAGCATAGCGGGAGCTACGCAAGCTTCCTGAAGCTCGTAGACAGCTGGATCTCCGGCAAGGGAGCAGAGGCTCGTGAGGATTACTACTGGAGAAATTCCGCCACTGCCTACCGCCTCCCCTTGAAGTAAAGGGCGCACCTTTCCTGTACACAAAAACCGCCCTCATCGGAGAGGGCGGTGATAGCTTCTCGGGAAAAGCCCGAAACCTGACTAGGATCAGGGGATGATCCGCAGGGTGAAGTAGGCCCGCACCGAGCTTGTGACCGGTGCTGTTCCGAAGACATCCTTGGTATCCGGCATTTCGATATGATAGAGCCGGTCCAGCCACTTCTTGTCGCCTGATCCGAAGTCTTTCATCACGACCAGAACACTCTTTCGGTCATCGTCGATGTGCACACGCTCAATGGCATCATCCCGCTCCTCATGCCTGGGTGACCCATAGCGCCCCGTATTAGTATAAAACCAGGAACGAACCTTGAGTTTCCCAGCCAGCTGCTCCTCGCTGACCGCTTGACCCACCGGCTGAGTGAGGCTGAGAAGGAATCCGGTCTTGGCAGCTTTTGCATGATGGATGGCAGCTGCCACAGTCTTCCCGTCATACACGATCCGCTGCAGGCTTGCCTGTTGCCCACCCCAGGCACCCCAGCCACGCCCAGTCTGCCCCACCAGAAGGCTGCCATCCGGCAGAAACACAGGGCGCATCACCCCGGAGGCAAAGAATCGCCCAAAGGGGATAACACACCCCTGATCAATTCCATTGACCTGCTCTGGAACAACCCTGAACAGATTAGAAAGTGTCTGATCTCCGAGGAACATCTGTCCCTCGAATGGGCCAAACTTGCCACCGGTAGTATCCCAGGTTGGATTACCAGGTGAGTTGGCGACCATGCCATGTGGAAGCCACACCGCACCCTTACGAATCTTATCCTTCCACTTGTCGAATTTCAGCTCATCCGAGTCCGGCTTCATCTTTCCCTCGAGGGTCAATAGTCCAGAAAGGTGGCCGTAGAACTTTCCCTTTTCAAGGGGGACCACCTTCGAGGACCCGACATACTCTCCCTGGTTTTCGGCATACCAGATACGCCCTTCTGGATCGACTCCAAGACCTGCTGGACTCCGGAGACCATTGGCGAAAGGCTCAAATTTTCCTTCGGGGGTAACCCGACACGCCCATCCCCGGTAACCACCCATGGATCCCATGAACGGTCCGCCCGCACGCCACGAGGTACGCTCACTGCCCCCATGCGAAAGATTCAAGGAGAAATAATAATTCCCCTCCTTATCCCTCACCGGACCATGCGCGTATTCATGATAGTTACCGTGAAACCCGTAGTCATCACAGACAGTCTCGAAACTATCACCACGGCCATCACCATTACTATCCTTCATCCGAGTCAGCTCGGGCTTCTGCATGACAACAAACTGGTCTCCCTTGTCATCCTCGATCCAGACTCCGAGGCACTCGTAAGTCCCCTCTGCGAACTTGGTCCATTTATCATTCCGAATGCGCCAGATCCCAGCAGTCCTCGTAGCAACTACCACGGTCCCATCCTTGGCCACTGCAATCCCAGTAGGCTCAAAAAGCTGGTCTCTTCCATAAATGTCCTTGGGCGCTTCCCAGTTCTCGAAGGAATATCCGGGCGGAAGTTCCATTTCCTTCTTTCCCGCCTTGTCCTTGTTGCGCACTACGGGTTGCTCTCCCCAGTTCTCCTCCTTGGCTACATAAGGACGGCTCATCAGGGGCTTCTCCAATTTTGCACTGAACGTGTAAGCCTGAGCCGTTCCCGCCTGCAGAGTCCACTTGCCATCGACTAGCTTCCCGCCTCCCACCTTGATGTCGCTCAGTCCCTCCTCTGAAACGTCAAACACCTGGTTGGTTTTCAACTCCGCTCGCAGGACAATTTCAAGCCGTCCTTCCTGGGAGAACCGAATCCCCTGCAAGAACTCATTCTGGCCTACACGGAATCGGAACACTGGATCCCCGGTCGCAGACTCCACGCTATGTCCATGGTAGTTAGCATCCACCGAGGCCAGAAGGTCGGGAAAATCGCGATCCTCCCAGAGCCACTTCTCAATATTCTTATGATCCTTCACGTCAGGCTCCTTGAACTCAAAGTCTACGGCACTGCCTCCAACAACAGGCCGGAGGATACCCGTATTCTCAATATAAGTTTGAGAGCCGTCCCCACGCCGTGAATTTGGTTGTCCGCGCCCCCTGCGCTCCTCGTTAAGATTGAGAAATCCTCCTCCCCAGATATTGCGAACCGCAAGAGTGCGCGGATCAAAAGTGTAGTTCATTCCATCGGGCAGACCCACGTGGACAGCCCGGCCACTCGATTTGACGATCGGCGCCCGGAAAATTCGCGTCCGCTCTGCCACAACTACTTCACCTCCGATCTTAAGAAGGTCCTTGGAACGATCCTTCTCCTTTACTTCCTGCTTGGGAACTCCCGGAGCATCCTTACTGGAGACCTTCATCATGCCGTTCATCAGGGTGAAGTGCCCGGGGAATGTGCAGACGTAAGGGTAAGCTCCTTCTTCCTTGGGAACCTTGAACCAGATTACTGCTTCCTTCTTTGGTTGAACCATCCCGGAACTGTGAAGAATACGAGGATGCCCCTTCGGCTCCCAGTTCATCTCTTCTCCCTTTGCTCCCAGCTCAAGAACCGCCTCAATCAGCTCTCCTCCCTTGTCTTTCCCTTTTGACTTTCCGGGCGTGCAGATGATGAGGTTATGGGGCAGGTCATCCGGGTTCCTGAAGGTGAGCTTCACTCTACTCTCAGGTTTAACGTTGAAAGCAGGCACATCGTATTTCATCTGTGTCCGCACAGCCGTGATCACAATCTCCTGATCAACCTTTTCAAAACCCTTGGGAGCGTTCTGAGCATGAAGAAGGGACAGGGCGCTGAAGAAAAACGCCAGAGTAAGGATAGTTGATTTCATGATGATGCGTAGTAAGCGGGGAAATCCCACAGGACTTGGAAACTAGAATATCGGTCGCCGGTCAATCGGTTTCTTGGATCCCACCTGAACCAGAGATCCATGCGGAACTCAATGAGCCCGCCTCAATAACGCGAACAATTGACGAATTCGCTATTCGTGAACGGAAACCGCGACAAATCGTGACCCGCTGCTGACTGCGGAATCACCCCAAGAGACTAGGAGAAGAATACTGGCTCATCCACGCTGCGTAGAGCTCGGGCCCAGGCTCTCTTTTCGAGACTTGTCTGGAACCCCGCATGCTCCAAGGTCTCGACTGAAGGTTTTCCACTCAAGGTTCTCCGGGTATGCCATTCATTAATCCCTCCCTCGCTGCAATCCTGACCTTGAGTGCTGCTCTGCCGCTTTACGGGCAGAGCGTTGAAAGTAGGATCCTCCGCTCTGACCAGAATACCGCTATTAATTTCCGGATCGGCAACGACCATGCAGTCACCCGCGATTTTGTGGTCAAGGGTCTACAGAATGAGGAGGAAAGCTGGTCTGTCATTTATCTCACGGAGAATGGCACGAACATCACAAATGAGATTCTCTCGACGGGAGGGGTGACCCTGAGAGTCCCTCCGAAACAGGGACTCACGGTCCAGATTGCTTTTTTCAGTGCGGGAACTCTGGAAGGCTCCACCCGGACTACTACCCTCACCGCTGAACCTCTCGACGGACAAAGCGTTCCCCAAAGTGGCACTTTCCGCGTCCGAATGTTGTCCGTTCTTACCGTCAATGACCCCCGGGACCTTAGCGATGCGGACGTTTCGGACGAGCTTCTTGATGTAGATCCCTCTACCCCTGGAGAACAAATCACCCTCCGGTCCGCGTTGGCACTTGCTAATCAGCGCGCCGGACTCGACAGGATTCAATTCATGCTACCTGAGGAGCATCGGTCACAGATCGCTCTACAAGCCCCTCTGCCCGAGGTCGAAGGGCCGGTCATCCTTGACGGAACAACCCAAACTGCCGGGCCAGTTCCCCACGCAGTGGAAATCACCGGACGAGAACTCCCCCCTGGAGATTCTAACCATGGACTCGTTCTTACTGGCGGCGGGTCGATTATCAGAGGTCTGTCATTCACGAGATTTCGCTCGACCGAATTCGAAGTGATTCCCAACCCTCTTCCACCAAATCCAAGTGGAATTGTTCTTAAGGGAGAAGGGGGAAATCTAATCGAAAATTGCTTTCTCGGTCTTCCCCCAGCCGGGGAAGTAGGAGCTGGCAACGAGGGCTACGGAATTCGTATTGAGTGCGGAGAGAATACCGTTTCGGACTGTCACATCGCGGGAAACTGGGTCGGAGGAGTCGGAGTCTTCGGACCCGAGGCAACCGGCAACACCATATCCGCTACCGTAGGAGGATCTTTTTCCGCCTCCCACTCTACCAATTTCCTCGCTCCTGCACTACCGTTCGAAGAATTCCTTTTCTCGCCATCCGTAAGCACTCTCGAAGCAAGCTTTGCCAGCCTCGACGCCAACCTTTCCAACAGCAGCATCTACTTCACCAGCCTCGCTACAGAGGATCCCTGGGAATCACCGGCCGCTGGATATTTGGGCGGAATCGTTCTACACGATGCTCCCGGAAACCAGATCACCGATTGCCTTCTTCAAGGAAATGGATCTCATGGCATTCGTATCCTCGGAGACGCCACCGGGACACTGGTGAAAGACAATACTGCAGGGCAGCGACTATCTCCCTCCTCATTAAGGAATAAAGGACATGGAATCTCTCTTGAGTGTGATCATGCCGTCCTAGAGGGAAACGAAACACATTGTAATTTGAAGTCAGGAGTGTTCGTCCGAGGCGTCAGGAATACGATCCGGAGTCCACACTCCTCGGGCAATGGCGAATGCGGCATTCATTGCGAAGGGCGTGAGACCCTGATTGGAGGCACTGTTTTTCCCCATCGAGGGCAACTCTACTCAAACCCGGTCGGGATCCTTCTATCCTCACCTTCGGCACCTGTTTCCTATGTTCCCGGTTGGAATGCTGTCTACGGAAATCTTATTGGTGCCGAGGCCCCCGTCGGTCCTGGCACGCCAATTCCCCGGCCCAATTTGAAAGGAATTCATATCAGAGGAAGCAGCGGAAATCGCATTGGGGGCAGGACCCTCTCGGGTGAGTCCAACAGCATTGTTTACAACCATCTTCAGGGAATCCTCGTGAGTGAGGGGTCTTCAAACCGCCTCCATGGAAATTTCATCGACCGAAACGGGCGTCTCGATATCGATCTCACTCAGGGAGTAAAGGGTAACGGTCGGGATATGCCTGACCGAGGCGATCTCGACGAAGGAGGGAATCACCGGCTCAATCCACCTTCCCTTGGTCGGATCATTCAAAACGGTGAGAGCCTTCAGTTGACCGGCGAGCTTCCGGGCATTCCCTCCGGGCGCTACGAATTGGAGGTCGTTATCTCCAGACCCACATTGTCTATCCTGGGGTCTCACTACTCGGAGATACTTCCCCTGGAGCATACCTCTCCTGGGAGCTCCTTTTCATTCACCCTCCAGAGCAGGATTGACCTGCTTGGAGCCCATATCCGCGCTTCTCTCACAGACAGCGCATTCAATACCTCAGAATACAGTCATTGGGTCCGAATTGAGGAAATCCTCGACCGCGATGGCGACGGGGTCAGCGATGGTGTCGAAGCTGAGTCCGGGGGAGGAGATTCAAATGGAGACGGAATCCCCGACGCCCTACAGGCCCATGTCGCTTCATTCCCCACCCTTCTCACTGGCCCGCTGATCGTGACGTCTACCGCCGGACTCTCCTTTGAAAGTATTCTGGTAGAAGCCCTCTCCGATTTCCCTCCTCTGAAGAGCCAGGAATTTCCTACTGGAATATGGAGTTTTACCCTGGGCGGCCTCTCCGATGGAGGACCCGCAACGGTAAACATTCATGCCTCCGGAGAAAACCGGGGTGAGCGATTCTACTGCTTTGGCCCCACCCCGGAAAATCCCACGCCACACTGGTATGACTTTTCCTTCGATGGCACAACCGGGCTTGAAGTCGAAGGTGACCTTCTCATTCTCCACCTCGTTGACGGCGCCCGGGGAGACCACGACCTGACAATCAATGGGCAAATTACCAATAGAGGTGGGAGTAGTACTTCCCGACCTGCCATCGCAAACCCTCTTTTCCAAACTCTTTCAGATGGCAGCGTGATCGTCTCGTGGGCCGCTCCAATTGGCCGCGACGAACTCTTCCTTCAGGAGAATCTTCGCCCTGACACACAGCCCTGGGCCTTCAGTCCCGATCCAATCCAGAAATCCGCACACACCTACGTTGTTCGAATTCACCCCGCGAGCGCGCGAATGCTGTTCCGCCTCGCACGCCCCTGAGCCTACCATCAGAGAACCAAAGCAGATAACACGATGACCAAGGCCCTTCTCATTCTATTTTCATTCATTTGGGTCGCACCCCTGTTCTGCGCCCCACTCCCGGAGAAATACGGCCAGTTTTTTGCAAATCGCTGGGTCGGTGGATCACATGGAAATATCGTCTACAAGATCTATGCCCCAGCGAAGGTATCCCCTTCAGCATCCCTTCCCGTAGTGATCTATCTCCACGGATCTGCAAAGTGTGGTACAGACAACGAAAAGCAGACAAAGGTCGCAGTTCCGGCCTCATTCGTCGCCAACATGGCCAAACGCCCGTGCATTCTCATTGCCCCACAGTGCAATCATGGCCAAGCATGGATGACCCGCTCTGGAGAATCCGTTCTGTCGCTCCTCGACGATTTTCTCAAGAACACTAAAGTCGCTGATCCCAAGCGGGTCTACCTCACCGGGTTTTCTCTTGGCGGATACGGAGTGTGGCACCTGATAGACAAGCGCCCTGAGCTCTTTGCCGCTGCCGTGCCTCTTGCAGGCGCTGCCAATATCAGTGATGTCTCTCATCTCAAAGATGTCAGCATATGGATTTTCCATGGCCGTCGCGACAAATCTGTGAAGGTCCAGCGAGCTCGCGATATTTCGTCAGCCCTCAAGAAAAAGGGAATCTCTCATAAATACAGCGAGCTGCCGGCCGGCCACCTTATCACCAGCAAGGTGTTCAATCAGAACGAGATCCACGAATGGATTTTCCGCCAGACACGAAAATAACTCGTGATTGTACTCAGAAGCATTTCAAAGATTACATCTACCAAGATGCCCTACTGCGCTCCATAGAGATGCTTTCCTTCCTTCGCGGCCTGATGTGCGCGTTGCGTATCCTGTGCCGCCCCGGGGTCCCCCTGCTCCTTCATCCAGCGATCGAGCTCCATGCTTAACTTTTTCTGTATCCCCGAAAACTCAGGATTCCCGGCAAGATTACTCATCTCATAGGGATCCTCTGCGGTATGGTAAAGCTGGTCAGCCGGGCGGCGCATATAACGGCGGACGACCTTGTAGGTGTGGGGGTTGTTCCAGGAATCCCTTACCCAGGTAGCCCAGTAGGGATTATTCAATGCCCCTGTTCCCTTGATACCCATGAGATGTTTTTCTATGTAGATTTCTTCAGGCAGAAGATTTCTGATATATCGCCACTCCCCATCTGTCACGGTGCGAACCGGGTAGCGAGGGCCCTCCGGAATGTTGTTGTGCACGCCGTAAGCGTATTGCCGATGACTTTTCTTCTCCCCCCGAAGAACTCCAGCAAAGCTCCTGCCATCATAGGATTTTTCGTTGTAGTCACCCCCGGCCAGCGTCAGGAGGGTTGGCAAGATATCCGCATACTGCACCACAGCATCAGTAGTGCTCCCCCCCTCGATTTTCTCCGGCCACCGTGCAATCAGGCCCGTATGTATCCCTGTGTCCCAATTCGTCCATTTACACCCGGGAAACTGTGAGCCTTGCTCTGAAGTGAACAGAACCAGCGTATCATTCGCCTTCCCGCTCTCTTCTAAAACTTTGAGAATCTCCCCTACCTGCCCGTCCATGTAGGTAATCTCTGCAAGATAAGAGGAAAAATCCTGCCGGGTTCGGGCCGTGTCGGCGATATTCGGAGGCAGCTTGATCTTGGCTGGAGGGTATTGTGAGGCATCTCCCATCACCCATGGAACATGAGGCTCAACAAGTGCCACCACTAGGCAGAAGGGCTTCTCCTGGTCTCTCCTGATAAACTCTGAGATACCCGACAGCTGGTGGGGCCGGGTTGGATTTCGAACACAATTCGAGTCAAACCCGTCAATTTCCTCAAACGGAAATACCTTCTTAGGTTTCACATGCACTTTGCCAGCTAATCCCACCCGGTAGCCCAGCGGTCCGAGATGATGCGGCATACTGGTAACCGAATCCCTGCTGGCAGAGTGATTCCATGCACAACCATTACGAGTTGGATACTGGCCACTGAATAATTCAGCCCGGCATGGTTGACACATGGCCTCGGAGAGGTAAGCGCGCTCAAACAGGAGTCCCTCCCTAGCAAGCTTGTCGATATGAGGCGTTTTTGCATTCTGGCCACCGTATGCTGGCAAATCGTTAAACGTACAGTCATCAGCCATGATGATCAGAACATTGGGAGGACTCTGCGCGTGCAGGCAGGCAGCCGAGACCAGAAGGCCATACAGAAGAAATCTCATATCGATGTCTTAACGCCTCGAAGGCTGACTCGAAAGCGGTTAATCCCGTCTTCCTTTACGATTCCAGGAGAGAATACAATACTCACTCCATACCGTCTCAGACCCCGAAAATTCTGAGTAGTGCAAAATCAATGGCCAGGGGAGAGCCCTCTCGACTCGATTACCCCGAATTCCCTTTCGGTTTCTTGTTCCCATTCTTTTTCCTGGGCTGGCGCGCACCGGGGCGCTCCTCCGGTGCAGGGAGTCCGTAATCCGCACGAAGCCGATCCAGTTCCTTTTTCAAAGCGACCTCAACACCAGCATAACTTGAGTCCCCATAGACACTTTTGAGTTCTTCCGGATCCTTTTTCAGGTCAAAGAGCTCCCACTCATCCTTGTGATAAAAGTGGATGAGCTTGTGCTCACCGGTGGTTACCCCGAAGTGCCGCGCCACGCTATGTGCACCGGGAAACTCGTAATAGTGGTAGTAGAATGACTTCCGCCAGTCATCCGGGGTTTTGCCTTGGAGAACGGGCACAAGACTACGCCCCTGCATGTCTCCTGGAACCTCTACTCCAGCGGCATCGAGGAAGGTCTCCGCGAAGTCGAGGTTTGATACAATGTCATCATTGACGGCCCCGGCCTTGACCACCCCCGGCCACCGGATGAGTAGAGGCGTCTTGAGTGACTCCTCGTACATCCAACGCTTGTCATACCAGCCGTGTTCCCCGAGATACCATCCCTGATCCGAGGAGTAGATCACGATTGTATTCTTAGCCAGCCCACTCTCCTCAAGGTAATCAAGGATTCGACCGATCCCGTCATCCACCGATTTCACACAGCGTAGGTAGTCCTTCACGTAGCGCTGATATTTCCACTGAATGACCTCCTTCTCACTCATCCCAGACTCCGCTTTTTTAAATGCCTCGTTCTTTGGGCCATATGCCGCATTCCATTTTGCCGCCTGTTCTGAATTGAGTCCGCGGGGCGGCCCCAGCTTGAGATCATTAGCACTGAGGTGTTTACGGATGGTCATGGTTTGCTCCGAAGCTGCCGAAGTGCGCCCCTTGTAGTCATCCCAGAGCGTTTCAGGCTCCGCGATAGTCTTATCATCAAGCCAGTTCAGATACTTCGGTCCCGGTTGCCAGTTTCGATGAGGAGCCTTGTGCTGAGTCATCAGCATAAACGGCTTCTCCTTATCCCGGGACTCCTTCAGCCACTCCAGCGTAAGATCCACAATGATATCGGTGGTATAGCCGGTATGCTTCCGCTGAGCAGGCGTTCCGTCCGCCTGCCTGTATTTCATGGGAGGGTTATAGTAGGGGCCTTGACCAATCAGGACTTCATAGTGATCGAAACCTGTCGGGGTGGACCTCAAATGCCATTTGCCGAGCATCGCAGTTGTATATCCAGCCTGACGAAGGACCTTGGGAAAGGTTTGCTGAGCCCCGTCGAAGGTATTCCCGTTCCGGATAAATCCATTCAGGTGGCTATGTTTACCAGTGAGTATCACCGCGCGGCTCGGTCCGCAAATTGAGTTGGTGACATAGCAACGATTAAACCGCATCCCCTCCTTTGCGATCCGGTCCATATGAGGGGTCGAAATCCGGGAAGGGTCATAGGCACTCAGAGCCTGTTCACAGTGGTCATCCGTAAAAATCAGGAGAATGTTTGGTCGTTCCGCAGCCCATAAAGGCATCGCACAGACCAGAAGAAGCAGAAACAGTTTCATCATTAGATCAGGACGCCAGTCCTCAATCGAAAAGTCAAAGGTCAAATAGATGCCACGCAAATCTCCCCGGCGATCCCATGAACAGCACCGCTACAGCTTGCTGGCATCAAGAACGACATGCTTTATCGAACGTCGAAGATAGGTATACGTAATGTGGATTTTCCCATCACGACTTTGAATTACCGCAGGATAGGAATATTCACCCTTACCACGTTCCAGAGTTATCACTGGATTCCATTCCTTCCCGTCGTTTGAAACTGCAACATTCAGCATTTCCCGACCGGAAGGCTGGGAGCCTCTGGTCGTATGGTTATAGACCAGTAACTGTCGGCCATTCATGAGGGTGACCGCATCTGTCCCAGCATTGGGATTGGGCAGATTTGTCGCCGTCATCGGCCCCCACGACTGACCGCCATCTCCGGACCAGCTCTGGGTAATCACTCCCTGCCTGCTACGGCAGAGGATCTGCATCTTCCCGTCCTGGTGCTCAAGGATACTTGGCTGAATGGCTCCAAAAACTTTCCCACTGTTCACTGGTCCTAGGACCTCCCAAGTTTTCCCCAAATCTCTCGTTCGCTCGAAGTGCATACGCCAGCCATTGTGTTCCGAGCTACTTCCGCATAAAATAGAGCCATCTTTCAGCTGGATCGGCTTGTTTTTTACCGGCCCAAGGAGATGCCCCACCTTCGGGTCCTTGCCCAGCTTCCGTCGATGCTTCCACGTTTTTCCGCCGTCAAAGGAACTCATCATGACTCCCCACCAGCGGCTTGGACTGGGGCCAACCTTGTAAAAAAGGATGAGCGGATTCTTCCCCTCTTCTTCGACCAGTCCTCCAGACTTGAACAATACCGGATTCCAGCAGGGATACTCCCGGTCTTCTCCCTCTCCTCCACTGGCCACCTTGACTGGCCTCTCCCACCCCTCTCCCGTATTACGCGAAAGCCATATCCCGACATCCGTGTTCTTCTCGTGCTTCCCCCCAAACCATGCTGCCACCAGCCCACTTTCAGTTTCGGCAATAGTGGATGCGTGACATTGCGGCGTGGGCCTGTTCTCCAACGAATATATGAGAGAGGACTTCAGAAGTGCCCCTCCTCCTATCTTCTCAGGCAGTGGAATTTCATCAGCCTGAACAACGATGGGAAAGAGGCTCAGAAAAGTAACCACAGAAAGATGCTTCATCAGAAAGCACCCTCGCCCTTCAGGCGCTTATTGTAAACCCCCTATGAAACCTCGGCCAACCGGAAATACTCAGGGAGCTCCGGGACTACCCCCCTCACGCTCACTGGATTTCCAGCTCTCCGGATCACTTGGATCTCCTTCGGGAGACAGACTCGCGAGAACCAGCGAATACCCCTGTCCATCTGCCCGGACAGGCCAGGCCCCATCGTCATCATACGTTACCGCAGCGATTTCCTCTCCATCCGCTGCTCGGATCACAATGCTCTCACGACCATTTCCAAGATTGCCCTGATAGGTGGTCATCACCGCACATTCAGGATACCGGTGAGACATTCCCCTCATGTTGCGTGCAATGATCACCCGCTCTCCCGATTCCACAATCCTTGCAGAGGCCTGAAAGAAATAGATTCCCTCCCGGCAATACATGCCGGTCAGATCTACGGCGTCGGGAGAGACATTGATGAGCTCGAGAAACTCGAAGTCACTTTTCTGCGTCAAGCCAATCGCCAGCGCTCTCTCATCCGGCTCTCCCGGATGGTACATGACCTCTGAGATCAACAGGTCTCCTTTCCCAACTGGCCTCGCCTGCCGGAAAGAACCGAGCCTCTCGTCCAGCAGGACTCCCCATTGATTTTCAGTAAGGATTCGAGCTTTAATCCTGTCTCTACCCTCCGCCTCGACCAACGTACCTCGAACCTCATTCCCCAGCGAGAGTTCTGGCAGAAGCAGCAGGTCTGAGCTGCGCTCCCATTCGTTGACCAACCCGATCGCCAAAACGTTCTTCCCCTTCCTGAGGAGTCCTCTGTGCTTGGTGATATCAAGAGCAAGCCAGCTCATGGCCACGTCATCAGGCCTCGAGCGCGCCTTAGCGTTCCATTGAAGAGGGCCGGACACGTTCTCTCTTCCTACCTCGACTCCATTCAAATGCGCTACGAAACCATCTTCTACCTTGAGCCTCAGCGTCAGAAGATCACCTCCCGGGGCTTCGGAAAGATCAAATGCATATCTCGCGAGCAAGGTCGTTCTCTTCCCGAACAAATCCTTCTCAACGTCGACCCCAATCAGGTCTTGGTAGTCTTCCCTCTGATCATACCCGACACCTCCCTTGCCTTCACGCCAGGCAAGATCATCGAATCCCGGTTGAGTCCACTCATCCCCAAGGGGGCCTTCTCGAGGGATATTGATACGGACCAGACTATCCGCCCCCACAATAATTTTTCTGGCCAAGGTATCAGGCTGGGCCATCTGGCTACCAGCCCGGACTCCCTGCCCTTCCCTTGGATCAAGGCCATCCGTCCGAAAATACACCAAGCCAGTCTCTGCTGCAAAGGTTCCACCTTTTTCTCGCTGCATGAACCGGGGAGCGGGCACGGGGTTGAAGAGCGGGCCCTTGACTACTTCCTTCACTGGGACCCCCCGAGGAAAACGCATTGCTCCCGCAAGCTGTCCCGGAACCAGTTCAGCTCGCTTCTCAAGCACCTGCTCCAGCCATGTAATCGATTCCGCCCAATCCTGCTTGGTCTTCACTGGCTCCCCTGCCCGCCACCCCCACCGGGCACACTCTGCCAGCATGGCCCGACCTACTTCCTGAGCCCGATGGCGCATGCGGGCTAGATTCGCCGAGCGGGACAATATGCCGCCAGCCGACAGGACCTCCTCCGCTCGGGCCCTGAAACGGTCGCAATACCATTCCACCGATGTCAACTGCTGGTGCAACCATTGAGGGTTGAACTGGTCGTAACTGGTTCCTGCCACAAAAGGGCCTACCCGGTTGATCCCAATGGTTGACGGTTCGGCCGCGAGGCTATGCTCGGAGTCGTGACAGAAAAAATGAAACCCCTCTCGCCCATTTCTTCGGCAGATCGAGAACCAGTTGTTGGTAGCAAAATTCCGCGCAAACTGGGTGACCGGACCATCGAAATTACCGGTTAAGAAGATGACTAGCATGTAGTCGATCAGATTATCGACGTTGAGGTATGCCGGAAGAAGAGGGTCAGCAACCCCGTTCGCATTGATCCCCTGGAGTCTCCGCAGAAGATGCAGTCTATCCTCCGGAGCTCCTTCTCGGGCCATTGCATTCGCGATCGTCCACAAACGTCGCCACCCTTGGTCTTTACCATCGGTAGCACGTCCATCACTGCTGGGCTTTGCCTTCAGGACATCAAATTCTTCATCCTCACCTCCAAAATAGCGGGCCGCATAGGACGCTTCAGCATGTTCCTGAGTCTGGTAGATCCCCCAGTAAAGACCATTCAGATAGAGGTGATAGTATCGACTTCGAGTGTAGGGCTGCCCCATATCCCTCTGGCAGTCCCGTGAGAAGACGTCCCGAACCAGGGTATGGTGACTGGAGTCACTGTAATGGTAGGAATAGTTCTGAGCCGTCCGGAGGTCGATATCATCAAAACGACTAACTCCCTCGTCTCCAAAAAGCGGATAATCCAGTTCCCCAGCGCCATACTCTTTCCTGAAGTAAAGGCGGTAGCCATGTTTCTGACACGCCGCCGATCGACTATGCCCTCCACGAACCCTGATCCCGGCATCAATCTGGAACCCCGGCTCCCGCCCCTCAGGATCGATCAACTCCACGGAAACGGGTCGCTCCCATTGCCGTCCGCGCCCCTCGGGCTTGACATGAATTCCTCTCTTGGAATCAAAAAAGTGACTCTTATCGGTAACGATTGAAATCGACGGAAGAGCCAGCAGGGACTTTTCCAGCTCCTCTTGCTCTACTCCCAGATTCTCCGATGAAGCCATGGCATACTTCACGATGACTCCTTTCTCATCGGTGGCATCCTTGCCTGCCATCCGCGCAAAGAAAGGGTTCAGCTTCGCCTCATAATGCGTCGGCCATCCCTCAGGACGCGCAGGTTGCTTCACGACATGCGAGGGGAAGATATAACTCACCGTGTCAATATCGGTGGAAAGGTGCTCCTCTTTCCAGGCCATGACTCGCAGAACCGAAGTCGATTCTATAGGAATTGGGTCCTTATAGATCAATCCCTTCCGGGAAGAGGGAGGAGTCCCATCAAGAGTATAGCGTATCTCAGCTCCTTCGGTTGCAGAACTTATCTCCACCTCGAATGGCGTTTGATAAAACCCCCGGTCGACGCTGAATTTCGTATCCTTGACTCTTGGCTGAACCGAAGGAGCGTCATTCCTGGCGCCTGGTGTCCCCCTCGAGAACATTGTCAATTGGTCTGGAACCAGACGCCCCCCCCGGAAGAGATATCCGCAGGAGTGACTTTTAGCCACAGAGGGCAGAGCAGGCAGGAATTCCTGCCTAACCTTCTGCCCCTCCATCAACACCAAGGCCAGATATTCTCCCTCGGATTTCAGCTTGAAATTAGCATGGGGAAAACTTGCATTTCTTCGATCCTTACCGGATGCGAATACAACAAGGAATTCTCCCGGCTTCAATTGAGCCTCTGGCAGCTGCCATTTGGTCAGGTTCTCCGGATCATCCGTCAACGAAAACTGGCCTAGCTCTACCTCGCTGTCCCCGGCGTTATAAAGTTCGATCCAGTCGTTGCTGACTCCATCCTCGTCTAGATAGCTATGCTCAGTTCCTGGCATGATCTCTGAGACCAGCAGCTCAGCCCGTAGTGTGGAGAAAGCACCAACACAGAGTGCTGCCACGAGGATCCGGTGAAATATCATTCGCAAAAAACTGATAGTAACAGTGTTGTTTCAAGGACAATGCGCAGAATCGCGATTTTTCCCGCAAGAATCCCCTTCATGGGGCCTCTGAAGCTTTATCCGCCAAGAAGCACCGCGCCTTCCTCCGCAATGGCGTCAGGTCAGAGGATCGAAAGCCCGATCAGCGCGGGAGCCCTCAGGGCCTTTTCCTGCTCTTCGCGATTCTCGCAAGATACTCCCTGGGCTCAGCCTCTACCTTTCCCTTGCATCCGTTACAGCAGACCGCGACCGAAACAAGGGCTGTAGCAGCCTTCTTAATTTCGCGACCGCTGACCGGACACGTGCCCTTGGCGGCTTTTGCAACCTTGGCAAGAAACGATACCGGGGCCTTCTCAAACTTGTCTAAGCATCGCTGACAGCAGAAATCGATCTTCACTGGAACCACAATACGCCCATCAACAGGCCTGCCCTTTACCGGGCAGCTCGTATTCACTGGCACTCCAAAGGTGGAGCTCAGAGTCAGGATTAATCCAAACGTGACAAGGGGAACAAGTTTCATGGCCGTAGCTGAATGAGGTTTCTGTCCTCGAAAGACGGAAAACCATTACCTTTGCTCACCTCTCTGTCAACGGCTCACAATTTCAACCGAACGCTCACCCCAAATTCGTTAATGTGTCCCGGGTGGCTGCCGGGCACACGTCAGGGTTTCGCCAGAAAAACAGTGCGCTGATCCCCGGTCTCCGTGTCAAAGATTATCACCCGTCCATCGAGAGTCCCCACTGCAAGCAGAGTTTCCCAGGATGCACAGGAGGAAATCGTAGGAGCCTCAGCGCCCGCCTGTGATGCGATCTTGAATTCCTGAAGGCGCTTCTGCTTCTCGGCATCAAATTGCACAACTACTCCCCCCGGCGTCGTTGCAAAGAACTCCCGGCGTCCCTCGACAAAACGCAGGACAGGACCACCGAACTTGGCGCGATCAGCAACCTTCTTTCCATTCTCAGAACCCCATACAAAAAGGTGCCCATGATCTCCCGTAGAGAGCACCTCTTTTCCATTCGAGTGAAAGGCGATTCCCCGGACCGCCTCGGGGTGACCTGAGAATGTGCTCACCCTTTTCCCTGTAGTCACATTATAGACCTTGGCGGTCTTATCCCTGCTGGCTGTGGCAACCTGGGTTCCCCCCCGGTTCCAACTGAGCGCAGTAAGCCAGTCAGAATGTGCGTCGACGGCCAAAACCTCCGTCCATGTTTCCGTCTGAAAAAGACGCAGTTTCCCGTCGACCCCACCGAACGCGAGAATCCTCCCATCAGGACTGAAATCAACTGCCAGCAGGGTATCGCCCCCCCGAAAGGGCGTCGCAAGCACCCGCCCGGACTGGTTATCAAAAACTCTGACCTCTCCCGCCTGACCAGGGTCCCCGGTAGCAGCTGCCAGCATTTTCCCCTCTGGTGAAAGAGCCAGTCCGTAGCTACGCTGCCCGTTATTTGGAATCCGCCCCAGAAGAGCTCCATCCTCGGGGTTCCAAACCAGAATTTCATGATATCCCCCCGTGTATAGCTTCTCGCCCTCGCGACCAAAGACCATCGCGGTCACTCCGAGCGGCCGGGGATATGATGACGGTGCCTCGGGATGGTCCTGCATCGGAATAATCGCTGAAAGCAGAGCACCAGGATCCTCCCCATCATACTTCGCTCCCTCAACAATCCACCGACGGATCACACTGATTTCATCATCCCCGAGAGGGTCTGCATCGACAGGCATGCGCTCCTCGGTGTCATCAGTCGTCACACGGTGAAGAAGCTCTGTTTCGAGGTCCCCGGGATCGAGTTCCTTGCGGAGCTGCTCATAGGTATCAAGCCGATACTTTCCCTTTGCTTTTCCCTCCTTATGACAGGCCACGCATTGCCGCTGCAGAATTGGAGCCACCTCGCGGGAAAAGCTGACCACCTCTGCAGACACCAGCGCAGAGGAAAAAACGAAGAGAGAAGTTAGTGCACGCTTCATCCCGGCTAATGCTGGAAAAGGAACTCACTCTTATTGAGAACGATCCATAGAGTATCCTCAAGAGCTGTAGTGGCATTCTCTGCTCCCCGGATATACTGAAGATGCAGAGCCAATTCCTCATCCCTTGGAGGGCGACATAGCGCAGAGAGATAGAGTCGCCTCACGATCTCTCCTTCATCGAGTCCCTCCCCAATCCACCGATGAAGATTCCCATCTTTCGCAGTGATCATATCGTGGATAAGCTGACCGTTATACATCTGCAGAGCCTGTCCCAGACTCGACTCATCTCCACGCTCACACTCACAGATTGTCTGGCGTTCAGGCTGACCGAATACCTTCATGAACTCAACATCTCCAATTCGCCCACGACTATGCGGCCTGAGATCTGGGGCAGGAAGTTCGGTAGCCTTAACCTCCGGAGGCACTCCCTCGAATTTCATCGGCCGGCCGGTCACTACGCCCAGGGCGTCAACCAGTTGCTCCGCAGTGAGCATCCGAGGCTGATAGTGCGAAAAATAGTTTTGGTCCTCCCTGTTAAAGTCGTTGGCTTCGGAGGCAGCCTGATAGGTGTTACTGTTGAGGATGACCCGGAGAAGGTGCCGACGGTCATATCCGCTCTGGCGAAAGTCCTGCGCGAGCGCTGTCAGCAGGGGAGGATTACTGGGGGGATTCGTATCCCGGAAATCATCAAAAGGCTCTACGATCCCCCTTCCTAAGAGATACGCCCAGATCCTGTTTGCCTCCACGTTTGCAAAGAAGGGGTTGTCCTCACCGGTGAGCCACTCGGTGAACACATCCCGCCGATCGAACACTTTTTCCACTTCCATTGCACCCGCCTTTGGCGCCCAAGGCTTCATGATTTCCCCGCTCGCTGGGTGAGAAACCTCCCCATCCTGCCTGCTATACACGATCAGCTCTTCCCCTTTCCCAGTCTTTTTACGCTCCACCCGGTTGAAGAACGCAGCAAGCCCATAGTAGTTGTCCTGCGTCCAACGTTCAAAGGGATGATTGTGACACTTCGCGCATTGAATCCTGGAGCCAAGGAACAGCTGGGCTGACGTCTCCATCGCGTCAAAGGTATCCCCAGCAGCCCGGTAGTAATTGGCCGCAGGGTAAACGAGACTGCTTCCCCTTGCGGTAAGGATCTCCCGGGCGAACTTATCATAGGGCATGTTGGAAGCCACCGCATTCACAAGCCATCGACTGAATTTGAACACGGAGGTATGCCCAATCTGCTTTTTGGAAACCCGGAGAAGGTCTCCCCATTTCTGGGCCCAGAAAGAGGCATGTTCCTCGCTCTCGAGAAGAGCGTCGATCAGCAGGGCACGCTTTCGGGGGTCCCGGTCCTCGACGAAAACTCCTATCGCATCAGCAGACGGGAGTTGCCCGGTGACATCAAGATAGACTCTCCGGATAAACTCCAAATCTTTACTCTGCTGGCTTGGAGCAAACTGCAGCTGCCGTAATTTTCGGTAGACATGCTCGTCGACGTAGTTGGCTGGTTTACGATCTACCCATTCAAATCCATCAATCTTCCGAACGAAAGTCAGGCTCGTGCTTTCGATGAACTCCAGATAGCGCGCAATAATCGCCACGCCTCCCCGTTCAATCCCACTTACAAATCCTTGCCTCGAAACCTCCGCCACCTTGCTGTTGGAGCTCTCGAACACGGCCAGATGCGTTACATCTCGTCTCGTCCCATCGCTGAAGTTCGCATGGACCGAAAATTGCTGCTTCGCATCAGGAAAATGAAGAACCCGGGCCGAAGAGGGGTAAATCTCGATCCCCGTACAGGTGCTCTCCTGTTCCTTCCGAAGGGCCGCTCCCTCCGCAATCCAGGAGCGAAGGAGAGCATATTCCGGGCTCTCCTTGTCCAGTTTTTTTCCTCCCTCGTGGCTGACAACGGTGGTGGGCTTGAGCAACAGAAGACTCTTATCAGGCTCGATGGGATTAGTCCTGCGTCCCAGTTCCTCACTAACCAGCGTGAGACCATCAAGAGCTGGATCAAAGGCCCGAAGTGAGAGCCGGAAGCTCCCCTTCCCATGCGGCGACCCATGGCAGGACCCGGCACTACATCCAAGCCTGGAAAGAACCGGAAGGGTCTCATGTCGGAAAGAGACCGGTGCCGGAGATTGAACACCCCTCACCGTAACCTCAACCGTAGTTTCTCCAAGCCGGATAGTGGTTACTCCATTGGCACGCGGACGGACAACACCATCCCTTGAAACGGACACTACCGCCGGGTCAGTGATAACGTATTCTGCTCCCTTGGTCCGATCGGTCACCCGATCACGGTCCCGCCATGTTGCAATCAATTGAAGAGATTCGCGCTTGCCACTGAGAGTGAATTCCGAGGGATGTAATTCCCACGCGGCCTGACACCAGACCCCGGGCATACCAAGAATACAGAACATCGGCAGGAGAAACCTCATCATGACTTGTCTCGGACTTTGAGAGAAAAGGGAGGGCTTTCAATACGCAATGGATGCCGATGAAAGTCAATTTCCACCTCTACCACGAGACCTCCCATCTTCGTCTTCTCTGGATTATCAATCTTTAACTCAAGCTCCACCGAGTTGGTTTTATCATCAAGACTCTTCTCCCCACTCTTGACCCCTTCCGGCAGCCCAACAATCCGGACCTTACTACTGAACCGGCGACCGCCATCTTCCCAGCTCAGGGTAACCGGCATCTTCACTATCGCTCCTTTTTCAACTTCACCAGGTGAGGTCACCTCAACCTTCAAGAGCGGCTTCATCACTCGCAGTGCCAGAAGTCCGTTGATCGACTCAGGAATATCTGCTGAAGCATCTCTCTCCTTCAGAACCTGCCTCGTTTCTAACCTCGTCTCGTATGAGGAACCCTCAAGCTCCGAGACTCCACGGACCCAAAAATCATGAAGAGTTCCTGCCCCCACGTCTTCCGGAAGACGCACCCGGAAGCCGGTGGATCCTTCTCCACCCGGAACCCCGTCTTGCTCTCCGACAAAGGTGAGAGCGGATTCCACCTGGAGCCGAACAACCGGATTAAATCCTTTCCGGGAGCATTGAACCGGGACCACGAATACCCCACCCGGGACAGCTAGGAAATTATCGCTAAGGGGATGCTTCTTGTCCTTTTGCCCCGGCACCGAAAGAGAGAAGGGTGGACTTCCGGAATGCATGGATAACTCAACCTCCAGGTCAGGGCCCCGGCGACCATATGCATCCCGAATCTCAACCCTGTAGCTGCCGGCATCCAACCAGATCTGCATTTCCTGTTCATCGAAAACCTCCGGGGAGCTCTCGGCCACCATTTCCCCGCTCTCTTTAAGAACCTGTATCCTCGGAACCGCAGAGGAACGGATTTTACGTGCCGCAGCAATCAGCGTAATGTAGGACCGCTTCCTGATGCTGAGAGGGAGTCGGACTACCCCTGTATCTGCACCAATAACGTGTCTGCTCAGCACGGCCTCGCCTGCCTCAAGCCCTTCCTGAATTCCCGAACCAACAGGGATCTGGTCCCGCGTTCCACCTGTGTCAGCGGTTTGCTCAGGCTCCTCGATCCAAAGCTGATAATCTTTTCCTCCGCGATACTCCGAATCTATCAGCTCGACTATGTAGAAGCCCTCTTCTGGAGCCGTAAAATCAATTCTCGGATTCAACCCATCAATCTGGCTGTCGTCTGCCTGCGCAAGGCGGCGGCCACTTTCCGTTCTGAGGGTCAGAACTCCATCAAAGTCCGAACCACGCGCCTCTGCCCGGAGGGTAAGCAATTTCCCCTTTTCTGCTCCAAAGCGAAAAAAATGAGCACCCAGATTCTGCGAGCTCCCCTCAACCTTGGTCGGAACCTCGAGCTCCTGTGCCTCAGACGCCTTGGTCCTGCCTTGGGAGGCGACTAACGAATCTTCCCCATCCTTTACCCTGAGATAAACCAGGTTGCTGACTCCATTATCACTATGGGCGCGCAACGCTCCTGGCCCGATATAATCGGTTGTGATCCGAAACAGGGGCTCCTCATCCCGGACACGCTCTATCTCAGCAGGAAAACTGGTCCAAAGCCCGACTTCTTCCAACCCGCCACCATGAAGACGAACCTCTACTGGCTTTCCGGATTGTATCACCGCAGGCTCACAACGCTCCAACCTGACATGCTGGGCCAGAAGACAGGAAGGCCCGGCCAAAAGCGCCAGACAAAAAACCGGGAAGGGACATGGAGCCAAGTAGCTCAAGAGCCAGTGTCCGCTAGTGGTTTCCCATCCGGATTGACCGCTCCCGGTGGCACCTCATGCAGATACAGATCAAATCGGCCTCCTTTCTCTGAAACGATGACGACGTGCCGCCCATCCGGATGCCATGCCGGGTAATCATCTCGATCCAACCCGGCTGTCAGGGCGCGCACATTGGTCCCATCAATTTTCATGACATACACATTGTAGCCCCCATCCCGGGTGCTGGTAAAAGCGATCTGACTTCCATCCGGAGAGACCACCGGTCGAATGTCCATAATCGTATTTTCGGTGAGGCGTTTCTCGTCAGTGCCGTCAGCACTCATTGAGTAAATCTCATAGTTATTCTCCCGAGAATTGCTGAAGACAATTCTTTTGCCATCAGGCGTAAAACTCGGCCAGTTGCTTACTCCTTCACACTGGGTCAACTGCTTCTTCTCCTTCCCGTCAATCTGGACAGACCACAGTTGTTGAGGCCCTGTTTCCGCAAAAGCGTAAACAACGCGTTTACTGTCTGGAGTGAACACCGGACTTCTTGTTCCTCCTCGCCCGGAGTGGGTGATGTAAACGTCCTTCCTCTCTTCAAGATTCCTGATCACGAGCTTTGCGGTCAGGTTTCCCGTACACTCCGTTACGGACATGAACCTGCCATCCGGCGAAAGCTTGGGCTCGATATGGTGCTTATCACCAACATCCGGCACGAACGGCTCCGACTTGCCAGTTTCAAGGTCCAACCTCAGGACTCGGACCAGATCATCCTGCTCATCGTAACCGTAAATAAGGCCCTTTCCCCCATCGACGAAATATGGATCACGCTTGAGAATTCCATCCTCGGTCAACCGCTTTGGCTCCGCCAGAGCGAAATCATGCAAGAACGGTAAGATCATGCCCAGGGCGACCATGACCCAAGCCTTGTGACTCAATGATGATCCCACGAACCGATAAGCGGATTGCCTAAAGGAGCTCATTAATAACACTACCTCCGTCCAAAACTTTCATTTCTGCCCTTTGCTGAGCTCCTACTCCACATAGCTCGGCGATTGTCGTTCCGGCCATAAGAGGAGAAATTGGCTCGGTAAGGGGGCGCTCTGCTCGCGCATCGCTCTCCCCGATTGTCCGGCCCGGCTGCACACCCGCGCCAGCCCAGATAGAGAAGTAACAGTGCTGGTGGTGCTCCCGGGCTGCACGCTTACTGATCTTGGGAGTACGCCCAAACTCACCCATCGCCACGACAAGAGTGTCTTCCATCATGCCGCGATCATACAAATCATCAAGGAGCGCCGAAAAGGCCCGATCGAGAATCGGACAGTGCCGATCCTGAAGGAGCTCAAAATTGTAGATGTGCGTATCCCACCCCCAGTCCCCATTGGGAGTAAAGGTCTCCACGTATTCCGACCAGTTGACCTGAATGTAGGGCACGCCAACCTGCGCCAGACGGCGAGCCAGCAGGCAACTCTGTCCGAAAGCTGTCTGCCCATAAGACTCCCGGGTCTTCTCCTTCTCCCGGGTAAGGTCAAATGCATCCTTGGCCTTTGGATCGGTCAGCAGCCCATAGGCGGCCTGGTGCGTCTTCTCCCAATCATCGATCCGCGCCCCGTCCAAAGTTCTATGAGCTGCGTCAAGCTGGTCGAGCAGCTTCTTCCGGTCCTGAATCCTGTTCGGAGTTATGCCATCAAGCATCTTCAGGGTTGGAATATTGACGTCCCCATGCTGAGAGCAGCTCACCAAAAAGGGGTCATAAGCCTTGCCTAGAGTTCCCCCTCCATAGCCCTCGATACGTCGCGGAAGGTCCCGTGGAATTCCCCGGCCCAGATAAAAGAATGGGGGAAGCGCTCCGCTGTTCCCACGGTGTTTCGCAATGATCGATCCAAAATTCGGATGGACTGTTGGGGATTCCTTGAACCCCGTAACCCCAATCGTCCCAGCTCCAGGATGACCCCCATCCGTTGTCACCATGGAACGGATCAAGGAAAACTTGTCGTTGCGCTGAGCGAGGCGCGGCAGCATCTCAGTAAAGTGCACTCCGGGAATTTTCGTGGGAATCGTCCCGAACGGGCCCCTGTAATCCATGGGCGCGTCGGGCTTCGGATCAAAAGTGTCAATGTGACTGGGCCCTCCCCAGAGCCACAGGAGAATGACAGACTTGGCCCGCCCCCGCTCCTGCGCCGCCTGCACGTCTAGAAGGCTCGGCAAGCCTGCACCCATCGCAAAGGGAACGGCAGCAGCCGTCTTCAGAAAGGAACGGCGCGACAGGCCGTTACAGTCATTTGCCTTAAAATCACCTACCCCGATCATCTTTACGCGCCATAGAGGGTGATTATTCTAACCTCAAAAGAAAAGGAAATATGTATCGCCGTAAGAGGTGAGCAGCTCCCCTGGAATTTTAGGATTTGGCGTCGATTCCTCCATCCCTAGGGTTCTTCCCTTGGCCTTTAACAGCTATCTGTTCTGGATCTTCTTCGCTGCGGTAATAGCGCTCTATCGCCTGTTACCCCACCGAGGACAGAATCGCATGCTCCTCGTGGCAAGCTACGTGTTCTACGGAGCATGGGACGCTCGTTTCCTGCTCCTGATCGCAATCTCCACCCTGATTGATTTCCACGTTGCACAACGGGTAACAAGATCGCGGGATAGGGCAGTCGCGAAGCGGTGGTGCGCACTGTCTATCACCATCAACCTTGGCATCCTCGGAGTCTTTAAATACTTCGACTTCTTCACCACAAGCTTTGCCCGACTCCTCGAATCTCTCTTCAACTATCAAACAGATCCTGTCGCCCTTAACATCATCCTGCCAGTTGGAATCTCATTCTATACCTTTCAAACTCTGAGCTATACCATTGACGTCTATCGTGGACGAACCAAGGCCGCTACAAGCCTCGCAGACTTCGCCCTCTATGTGGCGTTTTTTCCTCAGCTGGTGGCGGGCCCCATTGAACGATCCCATCGCCTTCTTCCCCAAATCGTCAATCCTCGCAGAGCCCGGAAAGGGCATTTTGCAAAGGGGCTTTACCTCGTGATCAGTGGCCTTTTTGCCAAGATCGTTATCGCTGACAACATGGCATTCATCTGTAATGGGATCTTTGCGGCCAGCGATGACCAGGTGGGCGGCATCGACCGGCTGGTAGGGATTTACGCTTTCGCTTTTCAGATCTACGGAGACTTTTATGGATACTCTTCCATCGCCCGTGGCATTGCCCTCTGGATGGGAATTGAGCTCATGGCAAATTTTCGTATGCCTTACTTCGCACGATCTCCGGCCGATTTCTGGAGGCGCTGGCACATCAGCCTGTCGAGCTGGTTGCGCGACTATCTCTACATTCCTCTGGGAGGAAACCGGGGGGGGCATTGGAAAACGTGCAGGAATCTAATGCTTACCATGCTACTGGGAGGGCTCTGGCATGGAGCAGGATGGACATTTGTTCTATGGGGTCTCTACCAGGGCCTCCTTCTGTGTGCCTATCGACCGTTCGAAGATCGAATCCGTGATTCCCAACCCTCCATCGTGCGTCGTCTGGTAGAAACATTCCTGTTCTTCAATCTCGTATGCATTGGCTGGCTTCTGTTCCGAGCCGAATCTGCCGCACAGGCATGGGACTTCTTTACGGCCATCTTCTTTGCCGATTTTTCCGCGACCTTCCTTACACCCTATGGGCTCGGATCCATCCTCTACCTCGCCGGACCGTTTCTGCTTCTCGAAATCTGGCTGGCTCGCCGTGACGATCTTCTGGCCCTGACAAGGGTTCCATGGGGATGGCGATCTGCAGCATACGCCTATGCTCTTTTCATGCTCGTGGTCCATCAACCCCTCCGCACAAGTGAGTTCATCTACTTCCAGTTTTAAATGCACCGAGTGGAAGGTCCTCGCTGTTCTGGCGGGCACCGCGCTCCTGCTCGAAATCATCGCGCGCATCCTCGCTCCCACCCTCGATTACGATCGCGTCCACATCCATGCTTTCCCGGACATTGCTGAGGAAATGCAAGGCGGAGCAAGCCCGCGCATCATGATCCTCGGAAATTCCCTCCTTCTCCATGGAGTCGATGAAGCCCTGCTGCAGGAAAATATTTCTACCGCTCTTTCCAGACCTTGCAGCGTCTCCAAGGTTACTCCCGTGGCCACTGCGACACGAGATTGGCACTACCTCTATGATACCTATTTCACCCAATCTGAAAACCATCCGGACATCGTTGTGATTGGCTTTGTGGGGCACCATCTCCCAGACCAATACGAACTCAAGATACGCCGCCTCACCCGCCACTTCTGTTCTCTTGAGAACCTGGGCTCCTGCCTTAGTGAGGAAGGCCGTTCCCTTGACGAAAGAGCGATCGGTTTTCTCTCGCACTTCAGTGCCCTTTTTGGAGATCAACGAACCCATCAATGGGGTGTCAGTTCTGCTACCATTCCTCAATTCGGACTGGGCGTCAGCAGACTCAACAACATCCTCGATGCCAAAAATAATCGCCCCGTCACAAACAAAAGTGACGAACCCCGCACCCCAGCACCCCCAACCCGTAGCTACCGGAAACTCACCCACCTGATCAAGACCCTGAAGAGGCATGGCGTGGATCCCTACTTTGTTCCAATGCCACAACCTGAGCTTTGGACCGTTGATCCAGCAGCAAGGGCCACAATCGAGGAACATGGTGCCACTCTCATAGATCGCACTGTTAGTCCTCGCATGGAACAGAGCGACTTTTCCGACGGTTATCACCTGGGAGAAACTGGGAAGACACGCTTCACTTCCTTTCTCGCCTCCGTGCTGTCCGAGGAATTATCAAGCATGGAAAACCCTGCACCCTGATCCGCCATTGACGGGCAAGGGGCTCATCCTCCATCGTCTCCCAATGGTGGATTGCCCTTTTCGACGCGTTCTTATCCTTATCTGCAGCCTCGCAACCCTGCCCTGCATACCCGGAAAGGCCGCACTCACCGTCGCCGCTGTCTTTGGTGATAATGCTGTCCTGCAGAGAGAGGTAGAGCTCCCCGTCTGGGGTAGCGCGCCAGCCGGCACAAAGGTGCATGTCGAATTTGCAGGCCAATCCAAGGTCACTACGGCCGATCCGGACGGAAAGTGGATTGCCCGGCTCGAAGCAATGCGGGCGAGCACAAAGGGCAGGCTCCTTCAGATCCGCTCGTCCCAAGGCCGCATCACTTTCACAAACGTAGTGGTCGGCGAGGTCTGGTTGGCAAGCGGACAGTCGAATATGCAATTCCCCATGAGCGCCTGCGCAAGACGGATGAAGGCCATTGCGGCCACGCTTCAGGAAGAGCCTGATAACAGCATACGCTTCCTTCGAATTAGCTGCCCCGACAGCCCAGGATTCAGGCATATCAAACGCCGCGAAATTGCGTGGAAGGTTGACTCCAAGTCGACACGACCGGGCTACTCTGCCGTGGCCTTCTTCTTTGCCCGAAAGATTGCTAATGCTCTGAACGTTCCAATCGGGGTCATTGAGTCCTCGTGGGGGGGGAAGCCTATCGAGGGATTTATTCCCGTAGAGCAATTCGAACAAAATGAAGCTCTACAACCCATCGCCGAACTCGCCCGAAAGAATCAACTGGAAGAAGTAGGAGCCTTGGAAGGAGGGGTTGTCATCCGTAACACCGCAGGAATGCCTGGGCGCATCTTTAATAGCAGGATCGCCCCAATCGCACCCTATGCCGTTGCCGGAGCGATCTGGTACCAGGGAGAATCAAATGCCGGCAAGGGGGAAGATCCACGCAACTACAGGTTTAAGATGGAGGCTCTCGTGAATGGCTGGCGCAAGGCATTCGGAAACCAAGGGTTGCCGTTCTACTTCGTCCAGCTTCCTGCCTACCGAGACGAGGCATTCGGTTGGATCCGACTACGAGAAGAGCAGCGTCTGAGTCTCTCTACCCCCCAAACCGGTATGGCTGTGACCATTGACCTCCGCGACAATGATATTCACCCCGCTAACAAAATTGATGTAGGAGAGCGGCTCGCTCGGTGGCCGCTTTCCCGCCAATATGGTAATTCCGCGACGGTGTGCGGAGGACCAATTTTCAAATCAGCACAGGTGGAAGGTGAGACTATTCGCATCCAATTCGACTTTCTTGGAGGCGGTCTGATGGTCGCGCGGAAAGAGGGGGCAGGGCCCGTCACCGAAACTCCGGCTACAGATCTTCAACACTTTGAAATAGCAGGAGCGGATGCAGTCTGGCATCCGGCCAACGCCGAGATTGAAAGCGAGGAGGTCGTGGTCCAATCACAATCCGTCAGTCACCCCATCGCTGTGCGCTACGCATGTCAAGGAGCTCCGGAAAACCCGAACCTCTATAACCGCGCCGGGCTTCCGGCATCTCCCTTCTGCTCCAAGCTTACCTTTCTTCCGTGGGCACCTGCTCCCATTCCTCACTTATCCAAGTGAAGCAAAGAGAACGTTCCAACCGGGCTCAGCGGTGGCCAGATCTACCTCGCGGCCTTACAGGGATCTTCTTGGGAGCAACTTTATAGATCGCACCTCGGATCCGCAATCTCGCGAACCCTCGGCAGAGGTGACAGCCTCAGCAAATCAAACCCGTCCTCCCACAGTTCCAACCGTGACTACTGTGCCGTTCCGGGAAGGAACCGGTAATAGACCTCGAGCATCAGGGTCGTCAGACAGGTGATGTAATGCACATTCCCCAGTCCGTGCGCAGTGTTCGCAGGCAGAGGCCACGATCCGTCCCCGTTCTGGGCTGCGAGGGTTTTATCCCGAAACAGCTCGTTATACTCCTTCCAGAACCTGCCGCCGTAATTAATCATGGCCTGAGAGGCGTAGTAATGTCCGTAGAGATCGGTGTCTTTACCCTTCCAGTCGAACTTGATGTTCTTGTTAATTACCTTGCACGCCTTGCGGGGAACCGAGTGCGCTTCCTTGCCCCACAGCTGGAAGCAAAGTGCACCCGCGCCGGAGAGCGTAGTTCCGTCACCCCTGATATTTGGCCCCGTATAACCGATCGCACCGCTTGCGTGTTGATTAGAGGCGAAGGCATCGAGACCATCGCGCACGCACTTGGCCATGTTCCGGAACTCAATCCCGGTATGCTTACAGGCCTTGAGAGCTTGCAAACACCATCCCATGACGGAGCTGTCATTCCGACGATCTTCCGCAAACCGATAGGTCCAACCTCCTGCCGCGTTCTGTCCATCAATGATCGTTTGTCCCCCCAGCTGAACCGCTTCCTTCAGACCGGGAAGATTCACCCCAAGCTGGCTACAGAAGGTGTATGCCTCCGCAATAGCGTAGGTTGCAATCCCATGCTCGTAGACCCACTGGTTCGACTGCAGATCAGCCCCCAGACGGCCCTTGTTCTTGGCACTCTGGTTGACAAGATAGGTGATCGCATTCGTAACCGTTTCTCCGTATTTTTCCGAGAGGGGAGTCTCGCAGTGCCCGAGGTATGCCAGAAGAGCCAGCCCAGTGTAGGCAACTTTATAACCACCACCCCATGAGCCGTCGGCGGCCTGAGTTGTCTGAAGCCAATCCAAAGCTTTCACCACGGCGGTCTCACATTCTTCGACGCCACCGTTCTCTTTCAAACGCTGCATACGGTCCTGCGGAGAGCACCGCTTCCTCATCACTGCAGGAATATTTCCGAATCCTCCTCCGCCACCGTCACCGCCATTCCCCCATCCTTCTCCGAAATCATCACCGCTACCAAAATCAAGATTTGGTTGCGCTTCCGTCTCCGGAACAGGCACTGCGGTAGGCGACGGAGTCGTCGAAGCAATCACCTTGGCCATCGATGATGAGGGCGCAGAGGGTTTTCTCTGAATCTGTGGATTCACTTCCTTCTGATCCATGGTGTCCTCCTCAGGAGCCCCAGCCTGGTAGGCCACGATGGTCGGGGATTTGATCATGAGGCTGGGCAGAAGGATGAAGAGGAGAACGAGGACCACGAGGGCGATCACCAGAAGGGCGATCACTACACTTGTGACTACAGAGTTTCTCCGCTGCGCGTCCAAGCGCGCTTCGGCTTCAGGGCTAAGTTGGGCGTGAAGGCTCATACCAAGGCGAAATATAAGGGTCTTGTGGATTGCTTGCCCCCCCTTAAGGGAACACCAAACGCAGGTAGCTTACCTGTCCAAATTGGAAAATCCGCTCAAAAATCGCCAAATTTTATCAGCCTTTCGGACTCAAAACCTAACCCGATGGGAGGATCCTGACCACTTTTGCAACAAACCTTCCCAATTTTCGGCCAAAATCCAGTGAAATGAAGCCTCTCTGGCTATTCTCGAAGCCGAGAAAGACGGGTAGTTTCCCTTTTGGCCAATAGGCAGGATGCCCAATGCTGAGCGTTGCAGCCCCCCGCGCGACTGCTGCTTTCCCCCTACTCCGCACCGGGTTCCACATTCGGATCATCATCAGGATCTCTGGTCCAGATGATGGAAACCCCCGAGCCCTGCTCATCAGGCGTGATAATTTCCCCGGAGGGTTTAATCACTTCGGGCACTCGGCGAACCTCTGTATGTCCATCGACGAAAAGAAGGACCCCCTTCTGGTTGTGCCGCGTTGCAAAGGCCCGTGGATTAGCCTTAGGAGAGCCGTTGAACTTTCTCTGGGCCTTGGAATGCTGCTTGTCCTTGGGTAATCCCCGCTCGAGAAATATCACGGTATTTGCAGGCTGCTGAATCGAGGCCAAGGTTCCTGGGTCCTTGTATCCATCGAGAGATCGTCTCTGCAGCCGGCTATTCATCCCCATTGCAAAATAGGGTCGTTCCAGCTTCTTCTCACTTTTCGCGTAAGGAGCCGATCCTACAAATACAGGGTAGGCCGAATCATAAAAGGCCTGCGGGGCATTGTCTTGCCCCAGCTGAGCCACTGAACGGTAGCCCATTCTTTCGGGCAAGACGTTATACCACGCTTCTTCAGCCTCCTCGCTGGCTGCCACCGCCCAATCTTCTGCATCGGCCGAAATTTCAGGCACGTCGGCATTTTCCAGGGGAAGCCGCCCTCCATGATCGGTGGTGTAGTCAACGAAAGCCTGACCAAGATCTTTGATCTTCTGCGTGGCCCGGGTGAGATTCGCCCCTTGGACCATGTTCGTGTAAACTTGGAATGAAATGCCAGCCAGCACGATGACGATCGCCATGGCAACAAGAAGCTCGAGGAGAGTAAACCCTCCTCTGGCTCTTCGATGACATTTTGGTTCCATGAATTTCTATCTGTCGAAGCTTCGCTGGGTGGAGGTCAGGATGACGCGGTTGTTACCTGACGCAACTTGCAGCTTCTCCATAAAATCGGAAATTTCCACTCCTGTTTTCAAAAGAATGCCCCATCGCAGCTCTGTCATCATCCCCGCTTGGATGGATTCCACGCTAATCAGCTCAGTAGCATCCGCGAATTCCTCAAATATAGGGTAAAACGCCTCATCATACTGAATATCGTTATTCACCCGGATTCTGAGCTGGTGAGAGGCCCTTTTCGGGGCAAACGCCTCTTTTTTCGATAAAACGTAAATGGCCGCCACCATCACGATCGTCGTCGCAGCCGCTGTCGGATAGAGCCGGGCGCCCACAACCATCCCGGTCATCATCGAGAACAGGATGAAGGCGAGGTCCCGGGCCTGACCCAAATTACGACGAAAGCGGATCATCGCGAAAGCCGCGAACATCCCGAAACCAATCGCCTGTGCGTTGGGATGACTGCCCACCACGAGGATAAGAATGGTCGTCACCGTCCCAACGATCACCAGGGTGTGAACGTAGTCCTGAGAATATCGAGTTCCTCGATAGGTAGCCTTGTAGAGTGTTCCAATGATGAGGTTGAGCCCGAAGCTCACCCCGAGTGCGAAAATCACCTCAACGAATCCAGGGGTTATCAGGTCAAAGCCGAGTTGTTCCCGGACGGTCTCGTAGGTGTCAGTAATAAATGCGAGGGAGTTCATTGAATTAAGAAAATTAGATTCAGGCAGCAGATTCCTGTCGCTGCCTTGCCTGCCTGAGCTGAGACCCGAGAACCGGATCATGTTTTTCCAGCGAGGTACAATACTTACTGAAACTGCGACGGCTCAATCCGGTTTCACCGGCTCGCTGCCGCAGCCAGTAAGGGACAGCCCCGATAGATTTTACCTCCATGATGGACTCTCCCTCCGCGATGATAAATTTGCTGAAATCCTGATCGTCAGGAAGCAACTTGGGGAATTCAGGACGACACCGCAGGAGGTTATCAAAGGTAATTCTCAACTTGCCGTCCGGGGAGCTGAAGGCATTGCGGTCGTAGCGAATCTGCATGGATGGATTGTGACCCGCCGCGCGCATTCCAAGAACTTCATCGATAATGATACGACCCGACCGGCCCACCTGATCATACATTCCCCTCAGGACATCGTCGTCGCCGAGGCCAAAGTTCTGGGCGGCTTCAATCGACATGGGAAGACGGCGCTTCACCCCAAGACCCTGCAATTTATGTTTTACTTCCAGAAAGCCCGCAGGAGGGATCTTGGCAGTCTCTGAACCATAGATCCGTAACCGGATCTTACGCCGACTCTGAAATCCCCGTTGCTTCTCCCAGTAGCAGTCACGCTCGGCAGTATCGTAATACTGGGAGAGAATTGGATAGTCTCCAGAATTCCCGGGATTCTGGTCCACAGCTAAGCGCTGGGAAATCTCATCCTTCCACTGGCAATACTGCTCAGCGTCGATCCAGAATTTATACTCAGTCCTGCTTAAGCTCACTGTTGACTGAAAGGAAGGGGTGAAGATTGCGCCACCGGGAGGAGGGCTCTGTAAGTCCCTGAGTGTCGCACGCGTCACAATACTAATAAATCAGAGCCTTCTCCACAACTCCCGATTCTACTCCCCCAATGACGGCTATTACCCGCTCAGGACTGGATTCTACTCTCTATGACTGGCCTATTACCTCAGACAGACTACTTCGAGGAACCCATTCACAAACTTCTTTGATTCCTTCGAGATTTGGGGTGCCCTTTGCGCCTCCGGAACTTATAGTGTCCAATCACCCCAGAATCGTACCCCCATGCCCCCTTTTCGCCGATCCATCCCGGTAATCTGGCTGCTCACCTTCGGGCTCCTGATGATATCGCAAGCCTCCGCCCGCCTCTACATCAGCGAGTTTCTCTCCGACAACAGCGATGGGCTTCTTGATAGTGATGGAGACCCTTCAGACTGGATCGAAGTCTTTAACTCTGGTTCCCAGGCGGTCGATCTGGGAGGCTACTATCTCACTGACAACCCTTCATTTCTCACCAAGTGGCCTTTTCCATCGCTCCAGCTGGAACCACGCCAGTTTCTTCTCGTATTCGCCTCTGGAAAGGACCGGAGGGGCGCCGGCGGGGAACTTCATACCAACTTCAAGCTCGATGAGCAGGGAGAGTATCTTGGCCTCATTTCTCCGGACGGCGTCTCGGTAATCGCAGATTTCGGTGGACCTAATGCTCCTCTACCCCGCCAGAGAGAGAACGTTTCCTATGGCCTGATGCAGTCGGGCACCTCTACCTCCCGCACCCTCCTGTCTCAGAACACCCAGGCTACTGTCCGGATTCCAACTGCTGCCGATTCCGCCCTCGGAACTGCCTGGACTGAACTCCTCTTTGATGACTCTGGATGGATCGACGCAGCAATCGGCGTTGGCTATGACGAGGACAACACTTACGTCCCCGAGTTCGGGGCGGGGGGCAACCTTGGAGAGGAGCTGAATGGAGTTAACACCAGCCTCTACCTCCGGATACCTTTTCAACTCACGGAGGCATCATCAGTCTCAGAATTATCCCTTCGCATGAAATATGACGATGGCTTTGCCGCATATCTTAACGGAGAGCTTATTGAATCCGCGAACTCTCCCGCCGAGGGGGATCTCTCATACGACTCAGAGGCAACTTCCAACCATTCTGATAGCGAGGCACTGGTCTACCAGTCCTTCGACTTGAACAACCGCATACAGCTTCTGAGAAACGGAACGAACATTCTTGCGATACACGGCCTGAACGATGGCCTGAACAGTTCCGATATGCTGATTTCCCCAGAACTGAACTCAGTCCAGATCTCCAATCCTGCGACCGGAGCACCCGGCTTCTTCTCAAGTCCCACTCCTGGCGCACAGAACGGAGAATCCTTTGCTGGATTCGTGGAAGCCCCCGTCTTCAGCGTCGACCGCGGATTCTTTGCCGACCAGTTTCAATTACAGTTGTCTACCGTTACCGACGGAGCAGAAATCCGCTACACCCTCGATGGCTCGCCCCCATCGCCCAACCGGGGTCTGATCTACAGTGAACCAGTCAGTATTGCCGGGACGCAGGCAGTTCGCGCCATGGCCCACAAAGCAGGATTTCAACCCACCAATGTAGCTACCCAAACCTACATCTTTCCCGACGATGTCGCGAGCCAAACCCGGCCTTCCGGCTATCCGACCAGCTGGGGAGGCGAACCAAGGGCTGACTATGACATGGATACCCAGATCACCCGTTCACGACAGTATTCTGCCCGGTTCCAAAGAGGGCTACGAGACATTCCAACTCTCTCCGTTACCGGAGAAGAAGACGCCTTTTTTGGTCCGAATGGGATCTACGTCGACACTCAGAATCGAAGTATCGAGGCTTCGGTCTCTGCCGAATATTTTCATCCTGATCCGACAGATGATGGTGTGAATATCGAGGGAGGGTTCCAAATCGACTGTGGATTCAAGCTTCAGGGTGGTGCCAGCCGCAACCCTGGTTCGTCAATCAAGCACTCTCTCAGTCTGCGCTTCCGCGACCTCTATGGACCTGGAAAGCTGAACTACCCGGTCTTCGAGGATACTAACGTTACCACCTTTGACAGTATTCACCTTCGAGCCATGTACAACAACTCATGGCACCACAGCAACAGCGGACAGCGAGCCCGGGCGACCATGATCCGCGACCAGTGGGCGCGCGATTGCATGATCGCAATGGGGAATGCTGACGGAGGGCATGGGCACTTTGTCCACTTGTATCTCAACGGACTTTACTGGGGAGTTTACAATCTCCACGAGCGCCTCGAGAACGATCACTACGCAGCCTATAACGGCTTCGAGGATGACGAAGTTCTCGGCCTGAATCCAGGCCGACTGACCTCGGAGGAGTCGAGCTCCTTCAATGCCATGAAATCGATCGTCACCAATACGCGGACCACTTGGGCTCGAATCCAGAGAGTCATCGATGTGGACAATTACATCGACTTTGTCATCGCCGAATATTTTGGCCGAAACGCCGACCTGAAAAACAATGACAACTGGCGTGCCGCAGGCGGAGGCGCTGCCAATGCCCCGTGGCGCTTCTACTGCTGGGATACCGAACGCATTCTGGAGGATGAAACCAATACCAGCGCTCCCAGCAACAGCGGAGCTCTGGACGGGGCACTCATCTTTGATGATCTCGAGAGATTTCGGGAATTCAGGGTCCGCTTTGCCGATCGCGCCTACAAACACCTCTTCCATGGAGGCGCCCTCACAAATCTAGCAAACCGGAACCGATTTCAGAAGTATGCTGACCAGATTGACACCGCTATCATCTGCGAATCTGCTCGCTGGGGCGACGACCGCAGTGGAGGAGGATTCAGCGGCAACTACACACGCGACGAAAACTGGACTCGAGCGGTCTACGGGACCCCCGGGGGGCCAGGGACAAGCCCAAGTAATGGAGTACTCGGATCCTGGTTCCCGACCTCAGGAACCAATCGCACCGACCGGATCATCAGCACCTGGCGATCACGGCGTTTCTCGGGAACCTCGGACACCTACCTCGGGACCATTCAGCCTCCTCTTTTCACGGTGAACGGCGGGACCCAGCACGGCGGCGACATTCCCACCGGAGGAACACTCTCCGCCACTGCATCCTCGGGCTCTATCTACTACACCACGGACGGCACAGACCCTCGCCTCGAAGGTGGAAACCTTTCCCCCGGAGCCATTCTCCTCTCCGGGCAAATCACGTTGCCCTCCAGTGGATTGGTTCGCATGAGAGCGCGGGTAGGAGGTGGAGATTCCTGGTCTCCACTTAGCGAAGCCTTCTTTTACCTCGAGCGCCGCGCCACCGCCTCCGATCTGCGTATCACCGAAATCAACTACAACGCGCTCCCCCCCAGTGCTCTGGAAGCGAGCGACGGTGCCAACCTCTCCATTCCTCGCCTTTACCGTGGTGGAGATTTTGAATTCATCGAGATCTCCAATGTCAGCGACAGCGCAGTCACCCTGGACGGCGTGCAGTTCACGGACGGGATCACCTTCACCTTTCCCGTCATCAACCTCCAACCAGCTGGATACGCCGTCATTGTCGCCGATCTCGAGGGATTTGAAACGCGCTATGGCACGGGACTTCCCGTGGCAGGGCAGTATTCCGGGACCCTCAACAATGGAGGAGAGCGCATTTCCCTGGTGACATCGGACGGCAGCAGCATTCAGGATTTTGTCTACGATGACAGGGGAACCTGGCCCGGGCGGGCCGACGGAATCGGATCCTCGCTTGAAGTCATCGACCCTGCATCGGACTACGATAATTCCGAGAACTGGCGCTCCAGCAGCGAATATAATGGCTCCCCGGGGGCTTCTGGGGCGGGCCCCGACGGGCGCATTGTCATCAACGAGGTCCTCACCAACACGGATTTGCCCGCTCTTGACCGGATCGAACTCCACAACACGACAAGCAGCTCGATTGAGGTAATGAACTGGTATCTCTCCGATGCCAGTGGCAACTACCGGAAGTTTCGTATTTCCACCGGGAGTATTCCGGCCGGGGGCTACATGACTTGGGACGAGAACGATTTTAATGCCCCGCAGGATCTCAGCATTTCCTCGTATGCCGGTAGCGATGCAACCGCTCCTACCACCGTTTTCAGGCCCGGCCATGGTCTATCAACCGGCGACGTCATTACCATCTCCGGGTATGCTGGAACCGGAGCCTATAACGGCACATTCGAGGTAACAGCCACCGGCCCTGACAGCTTTACAATCCCCGCTGCCTTCATCGACAATCACGGCACCAAGGGAGCCTATACGAGGGGAGAGCCCTTCGCACTTTCTGCACAGGGCGACAAGGTCTGGCTGCTCGAGGGCAACGCCCAAGGTCACCTTCTCAGGTTCGTGGACGTCGTAGAATTCGCCGCCGCGCGTGCCAGTGAGGCGCTGGGACGATGGCCCAATGGCGGAGGAAGCGAAACTCTCGTCAGCATGACTGCGACCACCTTCGGCTCAATGAATGCCCCTGCTCAAGTAGGTCCGGTGATCATTTCGGAAGTGATGTACCATCCGGTGGCAACTCCGGAAAACAGTTTCGAGTATGTCGAACTCTTCAATCCCGGGCCGGCCATTGAGAATCTTGCCAATTGGAGAATACGGGGCGGAGTTGATTTTGATTTCACCGCAGACCATTCACTCAACACGGGAGAAACCATCCTGGTGGTTGGCTTTGACCCGGTAACTGACCTGATCAGTTCAACGAACTTCCGCTCTCACTATGGAATAGGAACGGAAGTCCCTCTTCTCGGTCCATGGAGCGATGGGCCTCTACGCAATGATCAAGGTATTGTGCGTCTGCAGCGACCTGATATCCCCCCTCCGACTGACCTCGATCTCTACCCCCAGGTCACTGAAGATGAGGTGCACTATCTCGCCACCGCTCCCTGGCCGACCGGCCCGGACGGCAACGGGAGCTCACTACACCGGGTTGATTCCTCTCTCTTTGGCAATTTTTCCTCCAGCTGGACCGGAGAAACCCCCTCTCCCGGAACCGGAGCAGCGGAAATTTCATATGCTGACTTTCGCGAGCTGACTTTTGGGCCGGGGTCCCCTCCCGGGTCCAGTGAGCTGGAAGACTTCGACCTCGATGGATTCCTCAATATCGTGGAGTATGCCCTTGGCCTGAACCCTCTGCTTGCTGACGCCTCCCTCGCGCCCTCCCCAGTAGTCGAGGGCGGTGAACTGACTCTCACTTTCCCAAGCAACCCCCTCTTAAGTGACGTTCGTAGCATCGTGGAATTTTCCACGGATCTAGTCACTTGGACCCCGCTTGGCGATGTGGCTGTGCCCACCGGGAACTCGAGCGGGCTACGCAAGGCCAGCATCACGATGGTTCCTTATCAACGACTCTTCCTGAGAATTTCCGTCACCTCAATACCCTGATGGTTGAATCAACCTTCTCTCGGATGCACCCTTGTAACGACCCCGAATAGGTAGGAGTCTCCCCTCTGTGAAAGCTCTCGTTCTTACCTCTGTCGACGGCGCCATAGAATTTAAGGAAGCCAATGATCCCCTCCCGACTCCGGGAGAAGTTCTGATCCGACTCGCGGCAGCTGCCTTGAACAGGAGAGATTTCTGGATCACCAGAGGCGGCTATCCGAACATTGAGGCTCCCTGCGTCCTGGGCTCCGATGGAGCCGGAATCGTGGAAAAAGCAGGAGAGGGGGTAGACTCCTCCCTCGTGGGCAAGGAGGTCCTGATCAACCCCAGCCTCCATTGGGGCGCAGACCAACTCGTCCAGGGGCAGGATTTCCGTATTCTAGGCATGCCCGATAATGGCACCTTCGCCGAATACATCTCGGTCCCCGTGCAGCAGATCACGGAGAAACCTCCCCACCTGACTACTCATGAAGCGGCAGCTTTGCCCCTCGCTGGCCTGACCGCCTATCGGGCTCTTTTCTCGCAGGGTAAACTCAAGCCTGAAGAGTCCATCCTGATCACCGGCATCGGTGGAGGAGTGGCTACCATCGCTCTGAAAATGGCACACGCCGCTGGCGCACGAGTCTTCGTCAGTTCGTCCTGCGAACACAAGATTTCCCAAGCCATCACGCTTGGGGCCTCATCCGGGGCAAACTATACAAATGAAGAATGGTCCGATGCGTTTCTCTCTGAGCACGGGCGCGTGGACATGATCCTCGATGGGGCCGCTGGAGAACATTTCGGCGACCTCCTTCCTCTGGTCCGGCCTGGAGGACGCGTAGTAAGCTACGGGGGAACTGCCGGGCCATCAGTGGCCTTCCCTATTCGCTACCATTTCTGGAATCAGCTTCAGCTCATCGGGTCTACGATGGGATCACCCTCCGACTTCGCAGAGATGATTTCTTTTGTGAAAACGCACGAGCTGAAACCGGTGATCCACTCCATTTCAGAACTAGCTGAGGGCGCCTCTCTCATTTCCTCGATGGAAGCATCCGGGCAATTCGGAAAGCTCGTCATGGAGATCTCCTGATACCCCCCGGGCCAGAGAGGCCACGCATCCTCAATCCAGCCCCGGTAACCCGTCGTCTCCGAAGAGCTCCAACACCCCGGGCGTGAGGTCCAGCCCATGTCCGAAAGGAGTTTCCCCAAGGGACCTCGTGGAAACCGCGCCACCCTCAATCCGCAGGGACGCGTAGCCCTCCGAGCGCATTTCATAAAGGTCTGGATGCCTCCCGCACATCATCTCCTGCAGTTCCCCGGGATACATGCTCAGCCCCGCAAAGTAATGGTGCCCATTACGCTCCACGTCCTCGACTCCAAGAACTGACATTACTGCGAGATCATTGAGCAGGGCCACCGGACCCACGTTGGCAAGGTCTTCTCCGCTCATCAGCCAAGGGCCCTCTTCCGGATGATGCCGACGATGCCACTCGATCAGGCAGCGATTGGCGAGTCCCTTGATCACCCCCTTGCAGTTCTTGTGGCTGGTCCCCCGGTAACCTAACGCAATGGCTCTCCTCAGGCAGCTCAGTTCGCCATCCGACTCGTCGATGATCATGGGCGGCGCCCCGGCCCACGCCGCTAACTCACCCCGAACCCCCTCCTCGAGAGCTACGTCACGATGCAGGGGTTGCTCGACAAAGAGCAGCCTGTTGTCCTCGAACAGGATGGCGAGGTCTGGATCCGCCTGATAAGTTTCCCAATGGGTCCGGAAAGTCTCGATGTTCCGGTATTGCTCATTACCATCGAGCGTATAGCGGAAGCCCGGGCTCGCTTCCGAAATCACCGCCGCCACAGCGCGCAGGCGCGGAACGTCGACTTCAAGATTGCCACAGATCTTTATCTTGAAATGGGTGAGCCCGTATTGCACCGCGGCATCGAGCAGAGCATGAGGCAATCCATCGCTAATGCGTTCTCCCTCTGGGATATCACCCACCCGCAGAGGATCGCCGAGGCCCACAGTGTGGCGGGCAATGACCGATTTCCCCTGGGCAGGCAGCCAGTCACTGGGCTCTGTGCCGGCCAGCTCGGGATGAATCCTCCCGAGGTCGATTCCCAGAGCATTCGAATGCACCGCATCTACAAAACTCAGCCCCGCACTACGACAGAACCCATCAATGAGCATTCTCTCGACGAACGATGTTCCCAGGTGAGCCAGCAGCGGAGGGCACCCCTGTTCCCGCGCCCAACAGTCCTGCTGCTGATAGAGCGAGTGCCAGGCAGAAAAGACGGAATCGTAGGTGGAGTTGTCCGCAAGATCCGCGGCATTCCGGATGCTCTCTACCATGGCAGGTAGATCTTCCTCAAAACGAGTCTCTGGATCCTTGGTGAACCATTTGGGCGGAAGTCCCTCCGAGGCAAGACCCAGCCATCCAGCCCCCTTAGAATCTCCCTCCATCACCCCAAACACGTGTGGCAGCTCGGTCATCGAGGCTATCCCATACTGAAAGGGAAACCGAGTTTGCATCCAACGCGTGCGAAACGAAACGGAGCGGACCCTGAAGGAAGAGGACATGTCTGCCACTACTGAAACCGAGATTCCAGAACCAGACAAGCCCCAGCTGGGACAGTTCCATTCCGCTGGCGTAAGTTTTGCATCGACACCCTGAGGAGTTCTCCATTGTTATGAAGAGATCTTGAGGAGGAGCTGGCTTCTAACCGTTATTTTCCTGATCGCCCTGGTCCTCGGACCAGGGCCTGGAGCAGCGATGATTGATGGCACAAGTGAGTCTCCCAATATCTGGTTCGGAATACCCGCCCTCTACCTCTGGGTGGTCTTCTGGTTCCTCGTAATGGTAACCTGTATACTCGCTGCCGCTCTGACGTTGTGGAAGGACTCCGACTAGAATCAACTGGATCAGGATTTCTGGCCACTACTGAGGCGCCCCTCAGTCTGGGGACATGGCCCTATATCGTCCTTGCATTTTATCTGGTGGGGCTGCTCTCACTCGGAGTGATCAGCCTCCTCCGGAGCAGGCGCGCCACGAATGCCGAAACGGATTACTATCTGGCGGGACGCGGGCAGGGCGTGATCGTTACTTCCCTCACCATCATGGCAACGTTCTTCTCGAGCTTCGCCATCCTTACTTTCCCAGGCTGGGTATACGAAGGAGGAATCGCACCCATGCTCTATGCTCTCAACCTTCCGGTGGCAGCGGCCGCAATCTACCTGCTCGGAAATCGTATCCGGCGAATAGGCCGGAAACGCGGCTATATCACCCCTGCAGACATGGCGGCTGATTACTACGGAGATTCCCCTGCTCTCCGTATCATGGTCGCTCTTACCGGAGCTCTTTACGTTATTCCTTACGTCGTCATCCAGATCAAGGGAGGCGGCCTGCTCGCTGATGGCCTCTTCCGGGAAATCGAGTATGTCTCTATTTTTGGCTGGCAAATTACGATGGAGGACGCCGGGGTGGCGGCCCTCTCCCTCGTTACCATGATCTATGTGATCATTGGCGGAATGCGGTCGGTCGCATGGACCGATGTCATGCAGGGGATTATTCTGCTGAGTGCCATGGTCCTGTCCGGGGTAGCCGTCATTTATGCTCTTGAGGGCCCCTCCAACTTCTTTGCCCGCGTTTCCTCGGAGCTCGACGGAAGCCTCCTCACCGTTCCGGACCCGGGGGACGCCAATCCCCACAACGTCTGGAAGATCCTCACCTTCTGTGCCTTTGCATCGTTAGCCAGCATTATCCAGCCCGCCCAATGGATGCGCTTTTATGCCGCCCGCGACTCCAAGACCCTTCGGCGGGCGGCAATCGCTTTCTCCACCATTCTCCCCGTGTGCTTCATCTTTGGAGTCTTCCTCGTCGGCCTCGGCGGCCGGGTTCTCTACGAACCAGAAATGATTGATGGCGTAGTTCACCTCCCAGACGGATCAAAAGTCGACCAGATTCTGATTCATGTCATCCAGGATTACTTTCCTGAAATGTTTGGCACCATTGGACTTGTCCTCGTCTCGCTGATCCTTGTGGCGGTCATGGCGGCATCGATGTCTACTGCTGACTCAAACCTTCATGCCGTGAGCGCGATCGTGACTCGGGATCTTTATCACCCATATAGGAAAAAGTCCTCAGAACGAGAGCGGACTTGGATCGGCCGGCTGGTCATCATCGTGGCCACTATTGCTGCCGCAACCATCACATTTGCCGGCAAGGACCTACGAGGGCTTCTCGATACCATCACCGCCTTCTTCTTCCTCGCCATGGCCTTCTCGGCCCAGCTCGTTCCCATCACCTTCGACATGATTTTCCTGCGCCGTGGGAGCCGATGGGGCGCAATCGCAGGTCTCGCCGCTGGCCTTCTGACCGTCTGTCTCTTCCCGCCCCTCGGGCAGCTTTTACTTGGAGACGAAGGCTGGGTCCTTAAAGGAACCACAGACCTCAAGGGCCTTCTTGATGTAGGGATGTGCGGTATCATTGTGAATGTCGCGGTGTTTATTCTGGTCAGCTTCTTCAGCCCCCGGCCGGATAAGAGTCACCGGGAGGCATTTGCGCGCGACCTTAAGGAAGTATCGTAACTTGCAAGTTCAAACGGTCCGCTCAAGACTTACTCCTCAGGCAGCAATCTACTGGTCAACATGAACACTATCACTCCTCTGCCCGAGAATCCGGGCATCATGACTACCACGGTGGGATCGTATCCCGTCCCCGACTGGTTGAGCGCGCTTCCGTCTGAGCAAGCTGTCAACGATGCCACGAGGGTCATCTTTGACACCCAGCGACAGGCCGGGATCGACCTCCCCACAGATGGGGAGCTCTACCGCTTCGACATCAACCACCCCGACACCAACGGAATGATCGAGTATTTCGTTGCGCCTATGGGCGGCTGCGACACCTCCATTGGACGAAAGGACGCGGAGGCTTTCCGCTCCATGCACAGCATGGGTTTCCGGGCCAAACCAGCCGCTGTGGTCCGCGAAGCACTCCATGGAGGTGGCCTCAACCTGATCGAGGACTGCCAGCGAGCGGCCAAGGTTGCCGGTGGCCCATTCAAGTTCACCGTCACCAGCCCCTATATGCTGGCCCGTACTCTTCTGGACCAGCACTACCATGACTTTGCGGCCCTGACCCTCGCCCTCGCAGACGTCATGGCCGAACAGGTTTCGGGATGTCCGTGCTCATGCCTGCAGGTAGATGAGGCCAACATTCCCGGGAATCCGTCTGACGGACCACTCGCAGCCAAGGCTATCAACAAGGTCCTCGATGCATTCGAGGGACCTACTGCCGTCCACTTCTGCTTCGGCAACTATGGAGGTCAGACCATTCAGGCGGGTGCGTGGCAACCTCTCCTTGAGTTCCTGAACTCCCTGCACGCCGACCACCTAGTCCTCGAACTTGCTCATCGCCCCAAGGATGACCTCCAAGCTCTCAAGGACCTCAACCAGACGGTTGGCATTGGTTTGGGGGTGGTCGACATCAAGGTCAACGAAGTAGAAACCGCGGAAGATATCGCACAATCGATCGAGGAGGCCGAAAAGGTGATCGGGGCCGGGCGGGTCCAGTATATTCATCCCGATTGCGGGTTCTGGATGCTCAAGCGCTCGGTAGCTGATCGTAAGATCGCCGCCCTCGCAATGGGAAGAGATCTCTACCTTGGCAGATGACCACCATGCGCGTCTTACTTCTTATTCTCACCTCCAGCCTCGTCCTGTCCCCGGGCCTCCTCGCGAGGAATTCAGGGAAAGAGGCCAAGCCTAACTTCCTCTTTCTCCTGGTCGATGACCTTGGCTGGGCTGATCTTGGCTGTTACGGATCAACCTTCCATGAAACGCCGCACCTTGACCGCCTCGCAAGAGAAGGCGCCCGTTTTACCGATGCCTATACTGCGGCGTACATTTGATCACCAACCCGGGCCTCCCTGATGACCGGAAAGCATCCGGTCAGGGTCAACATTACCGACTGGATCCCCGGGAGTAGTGGCAAGGGGCAGAAACTCAGGACCCCCGTAGACAACCACCACCTGCCTTTGGAGGAATTCACTATCGCTGAAGCCCTGAAAGAAGGGGGCTACTCCACATTTTACACCGGAAAATGGCATCTCGGCGGGAAACCATTCAGCCCGGACAAGCAGGGCTTTGATGAGTATTATGATCCTCATCAGAACCCCTCCAAGGGCTCTCCCGGCAAGGGGAAAACCACAGGGCGCAAACACGCCACGGTTGATCTGACACGGGAGACAAAGGGCTTCATCCACCGAAACAGGGATCGCCCCTTCTTTGCCTGTCTCGCCTACTACGATATCCATACCCCCATCATTGCGGAGCGGAAATACGAAGCTCATTACAACCGGAAAGCCGCCATGCTCGGGCCCTCACCCCGGGCAATCCCGGAGCATGATGGGGTAAGTCGCCCCAGACAGGACAACGCAGCCCTCGCCAGCATGGTTCAGTCAGTCGATGACTCCGTAGGGGATCTGGTCCAGCACCTAGAGTCACTGGGAATTCTGGAAAACACCTACATCATTTTCTTTTCCGATAATGGCGGTCTCGCTACCAAACGTAGTATGGGCCCCGGTTGCAATCTCCCCCTGCGGGCCAGCAAGGGATGGCTTTACGAGGGAGGAATCCGCGTGCCCCTGATCGTAAGAATGCCCGGCAAAAAAAACGCAGGGCTACAGCCCACTACTCCTGTGCTTAGCACGGACATTTATCCCACTCTCCTGTCACTTGCCGGCCTACCCCTGCAACCCGGGCAGCACATGGACGGCCAGAGTTTTGTCGACCTCCTGAATGGGAAATCCCCAGACGACCCACCCCGTTCGCTTTACTGGCACTACCCCCACTACCACGGCTCCATGTGGACTCCGGGGGCGGCAATCCGGAAAGGCGACTGGAAGCTCATCCAGTTCTACCACTTCGATAAGATTGAGCTTTATGACCTCAGCGAGGACCTTGGGGAATCGACAGAGCTCTCCAAGGCCCGCCCGGAGATTGCCGGGGCCTTACTTACTGAGTTGAGAGAGTGGCAGGAGAGCCTCGGTGCCTTAATGCCCGCTGCGAGGGAGTAACGTCGGCTACTGGGAGTCCTCATAAACTCGCAGGAAGAGATGGGGCTCACTAAGTAAGCCGGTAGGCACTCGCACCGTGATAGGAGATTCGGTAATTCCTGCCGCCAGCACCTCAGGCAAGATGTTAACCTCCGGGGTAATCGCCGCGAGATCAGCGGCCGTTCCCATTTCAATAAGGAAAGGGCCTGGGATCGTTGCCTCCCATGCCACAGTGAATTCGTTCCGTTCCTGATCGTAGGTAAGGCTCGTAATTTGAATTGGGGATGTGCCGCCACCACCTCCACCTCCGCCGCCGCCGCCGCCTCCAACGGGGCTACCTACCTCCAGGCGATACCAGTCGAAGCCGCCCGCAGCAAGGACTCCAGTCTCGAGGCCGTTCGGGTGAGTGAGCGTATACGCGCCACCTGCCCCCCCGAGGTCCACCACCCCGAAGTCCACAGGATCAAACTGCGTATTGTAGGAACCTACCACTAAAAAGTAAAAGCCCTCGGCCAGACCCGTCGGGAAATCCAGCTGACTCTGGAGGGCTCCAGCGGCATCGTCATTGTTAATGATCAGGTTGCCGTCGGCGTCATATAGGCCCAACTCCGTGTCAATGGTCGTCCCGGTAAAAGTGTTCAATTCGAACGGAGCAAAGGCATCCGCAACCTTCCCAATGTCTTGGAAACTCGACGGCCCGCTATCCACGATTTGAAACTGAAACCAGACTGTCTCGGAAACTTCTTCCCCGGGTGCCGTGCTTGTGATCTGCGTTCCCAGACCACCGATCGCGTCTGGGTCGGTAGCGCTAGCGGTATGATTAAACACGACGCTTCCAGTAGCGCCTCCGACTGCGGTAACCGGCCCAACGTCAAAAGTGGCACCAGCACCGGCGACCACCGCAATGTAACTTCCCCCAGCGAGGCCTTCCGCAAAGGTGATACGGCTCTGAGTTCCATCCCCAAGTCCGCCATCGTCAGGATCATTATCGTTCTCCTGGATGAGCTCTCCCGTATCACTTGAGAAAATAGCAAGCTGCGTGTCATAATCTGAGCCAAAGGTATCGAAGCTGAGAGGGGTCAACGGTGTCCCGAGCACTCCAAGTTCGACGCTCACCTCATCAGGGAAAAGGGCGGGAAGAACCTCTACATCAATCAGGAAAGTGGAGTCCTGCTCGATGGGGGCAGTGTCCGGACCACTGTAGGACTCCACGACAAAGTAATAGGTCCCTGGGCGGAGAGTAACCGTTTCGGGAGCGGGGTCCGTCCCGTCAAAAAAGGCATACCAAAGCCCCTCGGTCGCAACATTCTTGCCGGGCAGAACGTCAGAGTCGGTGGTCAGGCCCTCCAGCAAAAAGAAATCTGCGTCTCCTACCACATCGGCGTTGTTGGCCACGAAGTTGATGACTGAGGGAGCGTCCAGCGTGAACTGATAAACCAATTCATTGCCCCAACTCAGGGTTTCGTTGATATTGAAGACGACCAGTGCATTCTCTGACCCCCTTATAATGTCGGCATTATTTCTGCCTCCAATTGTAATTTTCAGCTCTGGATTGAGTGGATCGTCGGTAACAAACTCCGCCGTAGTCCCGGAAAGGCTGGTGATCCCCTCTGGAAGTGACCCAAGGTCGAGATCAACCTCGTAATCTGCGTGGGTTGGGAGCACTGATGCCATCAGCGCAGCAAGAAGAATAGCCGAAGCTCGGAGGGAAACATTCATAGTCAATACTTTCGTTTAGCAGATTCAGAACCAATCTGTGCCCTGCTTTCCTTTCAAGCAAGGACACTTTTGCTAACACTAGTTGATTGTCTTGGTATTATGATAATTTTGGCAGCCCTTGAAATACACACGCTAATCCCTGATTTTGTGAATAGAATTGTGAATTTCCCTGACAACCTGCACCCCTCCCTCACCCCTCGTATTGCAGCGGATTGACATTCCCCAAGTAGGCTCCAGATCAGGAACATCCAAGGTAACGACCCGACCATCGTCGCTCAGGGTCACCCCCGTGACCTGCCAGGGCCGCTGATTATAATGGCGTGATCCATAGTTTCTGGTCCGCTTGAGGTCCCAAGCCTCAATCTCCCAGTTCCCTGTCTTCTCCGTGGACTCCCGGTCCAGAGGATCGCTGAACGACACTTTCAACTGACGCGAGGCCGTCTCCAGGCCGACCGGAGCGTGGGCGGGTTTTCCTGTTGCCCGCACCCGGTAAAATCCTCCCGGCTGCCGCTGGCTACCAGCCCAAGCAAACATCCCGCAGGCATACAGCTGACCATCCCCGGGATGAAAGCGTCCCCGCATCACACCAGTCGGCAACTGGTCGAACGGTAGTTGGCACATTCCCCCCTGAACCTGACCTCCAACCTTCTCATGAGGAACAACGTATATCTTACCGTATCCGTATGAAAGATTCAGAAGGGATCCCCGCAGGGACTTCCACGCGGAATCTTCCGGCACCCAGAGCAACTCTGCCGGGGAACGGTCGAACTGATTTGTAATCCAGCAAAGCGGGGGAGTCATGGCCGTGTCGGAAGAATCCGTGATCCCGTGATAACCAAACATGTTTCCGTAAAAGTCCTGCTCTCCCTTTCCTTCGACCCAGTTGATCCGATTCTTAGGATTCCAGTGCCCCTCCTGATCGGTAACGATGAAGCTGCCATCCGGGTTGAGGCAAACCCCATTGGCTGCCCGGAACCCCGTTGCCAGAATATCTGTACGGCTACCATCTTTCTTCACCCGGAGCAGGGTGCCATGATGCGGAACCACCGCGGTGAGAGCATGGCGCGCCGATTTCGCGTAATAAAAATTACCTTCATCATCGGTCTGAAGGCCCATTGCGAACTCATGGAAATGCTCCGTGACCTGGTGGTCATTGTTAAAAACCTCTATGTAGTCCGTCTCACGGTCTCCATTTTCATCGTGAAGAAGAGCGATCATATCCCTGCACCCAACATAAATCTCTCCGTCCACGATCCGTAATCCCAGCGGTTGGAATAACCCTGAGCAAATGCGCTGCCATTCCAACACCCCCTCACGACGGTCAATTCCGTCAACAATCCAGACATCTCCGTTCCACGTACAGATCGCGGCACTCTTTCCTCCCTCAAAAAAATCAAACCCCGACGTTCTCATCCACGACTGCCAAGGATTCTCTGCAGGCGGAGGAGTTGGCAGAACATCAATCGCGAACGGTCCTTTTTCTTCCCCTGGCACAATTTTCGTCACCAGCCGACCCGGGAACCTCAGCCCCGGCTCAGGATCAAACCGCGTTTCGTCTCCCGACTCAGCAGCTTCCACTGTCACTTTACCCTGTATGATAATCCTGTAGACCTGCGGTTTATCATGCGGGGGAAAGATGTGCTGTGTCCCAGTATCGAGCTTCATCCGAAGAGGCTCCTTTCCAGCTCCTACCCTCATGATCCGCACAAACGCCCCGGTTGCCGCATTCCATTGGGGGACTTCCTGAATCTCTCTGCTTCCTACCGTGTAGGATACGACGACATCGTCACCTGAATACCGCAGTCCTCGAAACCTCACCCAATCTCCCGGCAGTGGGCCATAGGGCTTGTTGTCCCGACCGCTGATGCGCAGGTCCTCATAATCACCTGTTCCGGGGTTGGCCCACATCGGAAGATTGGGAAACACAAATTTCTTCTCCCCGGCAATACTCGTGTGGGTCCCATGGGATCCGTCAAAAGCAATTCCCCGCCAATCGACAAACCGCTCGCCTGTCCACGCAGCTGCCAACCGCATGGTGTCGTGGTCATAGAGCATCCATGCCTTTCCCGCGGCCACACCACCCGGGCCCTTATCCACCCTGACCGTAATTCCCTTCTGGGCGATATTGCCCCCCTCGACCTGCATCGTCCATAACAGGGCATTACTGTAATCCTGGAGAACATACTGCGGAGCCTTCTTCGGCCCCTGCCGTTCCTCCACCGTGGTCATACCACGCGGCAGGAGCGCGAGGTATTGTTCATCCAGCTTCGAGAGTTGGCTTTCATTAGACCCCTTAAGGAAGGTCTCACGCAGATAGTGTATAATATCGTATTTCTGCGCGGTATTATACTGCGGCTGAGGAACCATAAGGCCGTAACCTCGCTCAAGGGTCTGGAACATCCGGTAGGGATCCTTTCCATTGCGAAATTGTCCCTTGTGGAAACGCATCGCTGTCGGCAAAGAGCCCTCTTTCTCCACAGTCCCATGGCAGGTCACGCATAACTGGCTGTAAATCTGGCGACCACGGGCAAGGCTGCCCTCATCCCAGCTGCGAACGAGAGCTGCATGATCCGCTTTTTCGAGGGGCTGTATCCGCGCCTCACTGAGACGGAACCCGGATCCAGCCATCAATTGAACCTTCGTTCCGTAGCCGGTAAGCGCACCATAGTTGACCTCTACCAATTCTCGTTTCTCCGCTTCAGGGGCAGGCTCCGCTCCGGGCTTCCAATTATAATCCGGCGTATTGACGGTATCTTCCCTTCCCCCTGAGAGAGCTTTGACCTCAGCAAGGCTGAGAGCCCGCTTCCACCAACGAACATTGGAGATCTCGCCGTTCCAGCTCCCTCCGAAATCAGAGGATCCAGCCCCTATCTTGAAAATGTGACCACGCACATCGGGTCTCATGAGTTCTCTCTTCGCTGCGTCCATCCGTCCATCCACGAACATCCGGGCAGTCTTACCGTCCATCTGCAGGACGGCCACGTGGTCCTTGCCATCATTGACTCTCCTGTCTCCCTCAATCGCATCCAGCCACCCCACATCGTAAACCAGTTTCCCATCTCGAACGAACAGCATCTTGCCATCTTTCACCCACTTCCCTGCCGCGGGAGCCTTGGCAACTAGGGGGCCCTCCCCCTTGGTCCTGAACTTCACCATCACAGTGAAATCACGATCAAACCTGAACATCTCCGAGGAATCCTTCGCATTGGCCAGAATCGCACCAGCTCCGGACTCATTCTCAGGGGCCGATCCCCGTAACTCCTCCCCTTCCCCGATCAGCTTGCCCTCGTGCCAGATCCGGACCCGCGCCGCCCGCCCGATGGCGTGCTCATAAGCAAGTTCAACCCGACGGCCCTCGCCCGCAGGAAGATTCACCACGTGATTCCCGAAGACAACGACCTTGGCGCCAGAAGATTCCGCAGCGTCGTAATTAAGAAGAAGTCTGAAATTTGAATATTGGCGCTCACTTTCCAGCTCACATGGCCCTTCAGTCACCTCGAAGATCTTCTCGAGGGTCTCCCCCAGCGGAAAAGAGGTTGCAGGGCTGGGTGCCTGCCCAGGCAAGGACCCTGCCTGAAAAAGTGTCGCGACAAGAGTAAGGAAGAGGTATTTTAGCAGATGACTCACAATTGATGGGAAATTGTTCCCTTCTACTTAACCGAGATCGCTCATTGCGCCAATGCGATTCCCTGAGTGGCCTTGATCCAGCATGCGTTTTCTGTCCCCGGCGTTCCAATGGCCCAGCCTGCAGCCGCAATAAAAGGCTGCGCCCATGGGGAGAACTTGGTTGATTACATGACTTTCACCTACACCCGAAACCGCGCCGCAGACGATGTCCTGTTTACGGTCCCGATCAGCCCCGACCTCCAGAACTGGATTTCTGAGGGTGACGCAAGCATCCTGCCGGTGAATCGTATTGAAAACGAAGATGGCACCGAGACTCTCGCCTACCGGTATGTCGAACCGGCTTCAGGATACGATCGACTCTTCGTACGAGTCCTGATTCAGCACCTCCCCTGATCAGGGAGGTGCCGCACGCTTTCAGCGCAAATTGTTATCAGGATCGTAGCGGGCCTATGGAACCTGTACCAGTATATTGTCGAGACAAAGTCCGCTGAAAGTGTCCAGCGTGCCATCACTGATAAAGTTAAACTCGATAAGAACGGACTCCCCAATCGCGGCTGCAGGGACAAGAGCTTCGATAGTCGTGTATTCTACATCAAAGATCGTCATGTCGATGGGCACATCCTCACCCAGCTGGGTCTGGTCGGAGGAGCGCAGGAAGCGGATGGTCGCAGTATCGCCGAACCCATCGGCATCGCGATAGGCGTCGAAGCTGAGCAGAGCGGACGCGACTCCGGAAAGATCGATGGCTGGTGTGCGCAGGGAGATATCGGAATCAACCCCGTAGTCACCCAGTCCCGTGCACCATGCGCTGGCTGAATCACCAGCCCCGGCAAGAGGACCCGTTGTCCCGGAGGGGCTTCCCAGTTCCCACTCCGTATTACCAAAGGCATCGTTGACGATGGTAGTCCAACCTGCCGCCCCAGTCTCCAGGTCATCAGAGAAGAGAGGAGGCGGGTTCTTCTCACGAACCGCCACAAAGCCTTCTTCCGGGAAGGGAAGGGAGATCACCTGAGTATTGGTCCCGGAAGGATCAGCCGCAAGGTCCTGTGCGTCGGCCAAGCTTGCCCAGGTTTCCCTTGGAGTCGAAAGGTTCGGGCTTATGAGGATATCATAGAATTTCCCGAGCGTGCTCTTCCACGACAATTCGATCTCCCCTCCGGGCATCGGGTTCACCGCGAGACCAAGAGGATCAATTCCGGGCGCTGAACCTACCGGGGCTCCTTCCGCGAGCTCAACGATCCGCGACGGGTGCAGAGGCAGATCAAAGATCGCCATCTCGTCAATCCGGCCCCCGAAGCTATTGTTCAAGGTGTTATCCGACCCGACCGTAATGATCCCATTAAAGGCATCGAGAGGTTCTCCGCCAGCTGCCTCGGCAACCTTCACTCCATCCACCCAGATCTCACGGTTTCCCTCCGTATCCCTCTGGAAGACAAAGTGCTGCCATTGGTTGACAATGACGACCCCTCCAATCGTAAGCCGCTGCGGACCCCCACAGCAGCCAGACTGGTCGAAATACACGGTGCCGTTGCCCCATGGGGTGTGTGCCTGAAAACCTCTTTCTCCTCCTGTGGCCGAAGGAGCATGAAGCCAGAAGGCGCTCGTGTTTCCAACCTGGACGTTATATTGCCAGAAGCTCACAGCCATCGCGTTGTTTTCGTAGGCGGGGTCGAGCCAGGGGCCCATTTCGCTTCTCGCGTAGGCCCCATTATTCGCCGCCCCGAGATCAAGCGACTGACCCTCCCCGAGGTGCCCATCGCCGTCCGGGGAAAGAACCGCCGAGCCCTCTATCGAGAGATCAGCACCGTTCCCGCTCTGGTCCTCAGACTGCCCCTCGAAATCCCAGTAGGCGAGGAGCACAGGCTGAGGAATTGGCGGCACGCTTCCGGGGTCCGTCGGGTCAAACAGGCTCTCCACTTCATCGAGGTCTTCAAATCCGTCCCCGTCGGTATCCACATCGTGAGGGCTTGTACCAGTATCATCGACACCAGTGAAGGTTCCACTGTTGCTTTCTACTCCATCGCTGAGTCCATCCCCGTCCGTGTCGGGATCGAGGGGGTCAGTCCCGGTATCGCTCGCATCCACGAAGATCCCGGTTCCGGTCTCAGCACCATCGGAAATACCATCCGCATCGGTATCGACATTGGTGGGATTGGTGCGGGCATTGAGCTCCTCCAGATCGGTGGTGCCATCGTTGTCAAAGTCACCAGTCCCGGAGAGCTGGGTCAGGTCGTTAATGTCGTCCCACGAGATCTCCCATGCGTCGGGGAGGTCATCCCCGTCAGTGTCCTCTGACTTGACCCCGATGGGGTAGACTGGCGGGCTGCCGGCATTGGTGTCGCCAATTGCCACGATCCCAACAATTCCGGGGCCGCTGATACCGATATCGACCCACTCTCCTCCGCCCTGCTCACCGAAGACGTTGTCAAACGGGAAGAGTCCGGGAGAAGTGATGGTAAAAGGAGTCGTCTGGTTCTGCGGGCAGCAGTTGTGCTGCGCAGTCACCTGCCCGTCCACGGTGTCCATAATGAAGAAATTGGTATCATCTGCCCCAAGGTGGATGTTGTAGGTTCCCGGGGAGAAGGCCGACATGTCGAGATAACCGTTGTAGCGCACCGTGAAGTTATCTCCACCCCCGTCTCCCCACGGCCGGTTCTGCACCGATATCGCATTCCCTCCGTTTCCATGACTGGCGAGGGGCTCAATGGCGTCGAAGGATCGCAGCGGAGCCGGGTCGCCAGAAACATGCACATCGTAGTTTCCCTGAGCGGCGTTGTTGAAGATCACCCCGCCAGCGTAATGGTTCTCCTGATAGTTGACCCCGTTCTGAGTGAGATCAGGACCGTAAGCGCCGGGAGCCAGCTCATCAATGGGCACGAAGGAAGGCTGGACGACCGGTATATCCGGGTTGCTGTTCGGATCATTGGGGTCAAAGTTCTCACTCACCTCGAAGCCATCGACGGCGCCATCATCGTCGGTATCGGCATTGAGCGGATCGCTGCCAGTGTCACTCGCGCTGATAAAGGTTCCGGTGCCGGTCTCCACACCATCGAGCAACCCGTCTTCATCACTGTCCGGATTCGCCGGATCCGTTCCGGCAGCCTTCTCCTCGCCATCGTTGGATCCATCTTCATCAGCATCCGCGACAGTAGGATCCGTTCCATCAACGTATTCCTCAGGATCACTTACGCCATCTTCATCGAAGTCGCCTGGACCAAGCTGGGTCAGGTCACCGGGAAAGAACCGCTCTTCGTATCCATCGGGAAGGCTGTCGCCATCGGCGTCAATGGACGGATCAAAGCTGTCGAGATAGACCCCCCAGCTTAACCCTGCCCCATCAGCATCAAATTCCGCGGGAACACCACTGCTGATTCCAAAGACACTGGCGTAGCCGACCCCGCCGAAGTCTGCGGTGTTGGTGGAGAAGTCGTTGTAGTAGCCGAATCCGATATCAGCCGCGGACTGAGCGCCCCCACCGTCCTCGGTCAACCAGATGTCCACGTTAAACCATCCTCCTCCGCCAAAGTCGAAGTTGGCATAAGTTCGCACGTTCCAGGCTACATCGGTATGCTGCTGATTGTCGCCCCGGGCGTTCAGGTTGGTTGCCCCGGCGATCGGAGTTGCCACAACCTTGACTCGATCATCGTAGTTCTCCGTGAAGGAGAAAACACCATCCTCGTCGTAGAACTGGAACACGTAGGCGAGGTCGTGGTTATCCCCCAGCAGGTCAGTGCCGAGTCCACCAGGTTCCCGGTCGACATCAATTCCCTCTAGAAGAAGAGAGTTCGGGTCGTCCAGTTCACCGAACGGAGCAAGTTGATCGACGTTCTCAGGAAGAGCCCCGGTGAAGTCTGCCCCGGGAAGGTTGTCCGTGCGGCGGTAGAGAACTCTCTCCGGGGTGTGGTTGGTGAGATTAATTTCCGGCTTGGACGCAGGGTCATTGGGATCGAATCCTCCATCTACCTCCTGCCCGTCGAAAGTAAGGTCATCATCGCTGTCAGGGTCAAGGGGGTCCGTGCCTGTATCACTGGCGTTCACAAAGGTTCCCGTCCCGCTCTCCACCCCGTCAAGCAACCCATCATTATCACTATCGTCGTCAAGAGGATCAGTACCGGCAGCGACTTCCTCCCCGTCCGGGGAACCATCATCATCCGAATCTGAATCAAGAGGGTCAGTCTGTGCAGCGTGCTCCGCCGCGTCGCTCACCCCATCGTTGTCAAAGTCAGTCACATCTGAAACGTCTTCCAGACCGGACACCTCATCATTCGGGTCGGCATCGATGATGCTCTGTTCAAAGGTGTCCGGGAGTCCGTCTTGATCCGCGTCCGTTCCAATCTCGAAAAACCATACTTTTTTACTGTTGTCGTTATCAGGACCTCCGGTGGTCGTATCCTCCGCCGTCATCTCTCCGGGTTGTCCCGTCCCATCATCCGCGAACAAACGAACCTCGAGAGGATACCAACGGTCATCGCAGCAGGTATCGTTGCGAGCAAAAGCCACCACCGTGGTAACATCATACTCCGCACCGAGATCGATGGTATATTGGGCATTGTTAGCGAGACCACTTCTTGCAGACCACACTCCTCCAGCACTTTCCTGGTCATTATCGATGGGGCCTCCGACGGGACCATGCTCGAGGCCCTGGGTCGTTCCAATCTCGGGGCCATCCGTAATATTAAATGTCGTTACTCCGGCGATATCGTTCGTGCTGGTCGCACCACCTCGTCCAATGGCACCTGCTTCGTCAGGAACCACTCCCGCTTCAAACGCTTCGAGTTCTCCCAAGTGGAACCGGGTATCCCCCACACCTTTTTTAATGTTGATAAAACGCGCAAGAACGGCCTCCGCCTGCGGGGCCATTCCAAGGGTAATGGCCATTACGCCCAAAATAAGGATGGTGAGATGATTCATTGGATTTTTTAAGCTAACACCGTTTCTAGGCGGGCCTCTTTACCCCCACAAGCTGTGATTTCCACAAAAGGTCCACAAAGATGGGCAAGGTAGACCTAATTTACTGAAGTTTCCCCGTTGAAAGGCGCTTACTTGGGACTCTTGGGCCGCATGCCTCACCGAGTCATTCCCACGACATGCCTATTTACTGCGGTAGCAATCGAGGCGGGCCCCAACTCGCACAAAAAGGCTGTTGCGGCCCAGAGCAGGACTGGAATCCACCCATGTCACCTCATCCCCGGGCTCTAGATCATAGACTCGTAACACTTTAGGCCCCCCTTTCACATCTATGGAATAAATCTCCCCGTCCCGTGAAAGGCACAACAACGTCGACCCGGCGAGCAGGGGCGAGGCATAAAAATTCCCTTGGAGCTTTTTGGCCCACTGCGCCTCCCCTGTTTGCGGGTCAACCGCCTGAATCACCCCCCGATCCGATAGAACGAAGAGAGTCTTTCCGTTCGAAACCGGGGTAGGCACGTAGGGCGCGTCCTGCTCTAGCTGCCAAAGCAACTTCGCGCGGCCTTCTCCGCTCTCTGGGGGACGAAGTGCGACAAAGACGTTATTGCCCCCCTCTTTTTTGCATCCCGCTGTGATTATGGAGCCCGGGGCCCCGCTCCCTGCCAAGATGTTGACCGGAGAAACGATACAACGCTCCTTGAAAACGCCGGGGAGCGACCACACTTCTTTCCCATTTACGAGATCCAGACCACACACCCCTGTGCTAGTGCTGCTAACTACGACCTCGTAGCGCGAAGGATCTTCATCCTGCCTGCGAATCAGCGGAGTCATATAGGTTGTCTTTGGACTGGGGCGTGGATACGGCGTTTTCCAATCAGGGCGGCCGGTCGCACCGTTAATCGATGCCACGTATCCACCCTGTTGATGGAGATGCGCGAAGATGACCGATCCATCATGGATGACAGGCATCAGGTTGAGTCCGTGGGCTCCCTTGAATGATCCAATGTCATAATCCCAGAGATGCTTTCCCTTATGAGAATATGCCGAGAGAACCGCCACCTTGCGACTGGATTGATACCAACTGAAGACCACCATGTCTTGATCGACAGCCGGGGTCGCTGCCGCAGTATTGTTCATCTTGTGAGTCCGGTAGGCCCCAGCCTTAACCGTCCTCTTCCACAACGCGCTCCCATCATCTACACGAAGACATTGGAGATGAACGACGCCGCCAAGTCGGTCTTCCGAGGTCACAAATATCCGTTGGCCCCACACTACCGGAGAACTGGTTCCTGGTCCCGGCAGGGCAACCGACCATGCCCTCGCAGTCCGATCCACTCCACCCGGGAAATCAAAACCGGAAGCCGTCCCATCCCCTCCCGGGCCGCGAAATCTCGGCCAGTCATCCTCTCCGGCACCGACACCTTCGATCAACAACACCACGGTGCTGAATAGCATCAGGATACCTTTTCGAAATCTGAACGATGAACCACCCATAAAATCAACCTTGCAAACGCTGTCGTAATCGTCACCCCCGGTCAATCCCCACTACCAATTCTCACCGTGGCAAGGCCTTATACCAGTTATTGCTGATCGAAATGAGTTAACTCTCATAGGGTAATCGATCGCCCTCTCGATTCGTAGGCTTGCCAGCTGATTCCCCGCACCTTATTCCCATATCCATGGAACCCTCTAAAACCCACTTGGCAGCGGGAACCCTCTCGCTCTTCCTCGCCATCGCAGGAGTTCTTTCCTCTTCAGCAGCTCCTATCATCTCTGAAATTCTCGCCGATAACGAATCGGGTCTGAGAGATGAGGACGGCGAATGGGAGGACTGGCTCGAACTCTACAATCCCGACCCCGATCCTTACGATCTTGGAGGGCATTTTCTCACCGATAATCCGGACAACCCGACAAAGTGGCGTATCCCCGATAACACGATTCTCCAGCCGAGAGGGTTCCTGGTAATCTTCGCCTCCGGAAAGGACCGCGCAATTACCGGACAGCAACTTCATACCAATTTCGGCCTAGACAATAGTGGTGAGTATCTCGCTCTCGTATCCCCCGATGGAGTTGCGATCCTCGACGACTTTACTCCTACCTACCCTGCCCAATTCGACGATGCTTCCTTTGGGATTGAGCAGACGCCGGTCACTGGCGAGGAGATCCTTATCGGGGTGGATTCGGCCTGCAGGACCTACGTGCCTACTGACAACAGCCTGGCCCTCAGCTGGACCCAGGCCAACTTCGGCGACAATCTGTGGAGTGCCGGGTTCCTCGGAGCCGGGTACGAACGAGGCACAGGCTATCGGGAGCTCATCGAAAGCGACCTTGAGCAGGTTGCCTTTAATCGCAATTCCTCGGTCTATATCAGGGTGCCCTTCGACCTCACGCGCACGGACGATATTCTCAGCCTTACCCTCGATCTTCAATACGATGACGGGGTTATTGCCTACCTCAATGGAGTCCGAGTCACTTCCCTGAATGCTCCCGGAGCACCCGTTTTTAATTCCAGCGCCTTGAGCGACCGCGCGGACTCTGCGGCCTTGGACTTCCAGACCGTCCAGCTCAATAGCCACCTAAGCCGACTCAGGACGGGAGAGAATGTTCTCTCCCTGCATCTCATGAATTCCTCCGCGGACGATGACGACTTGCTGCTCAGACCCCAGCTTAGTGTGATCCGCACCCTGTCACTCGAACTGGGTGAATCCGCCTACTTCGCGAATCCCACTCCGGGTCAGCGTAACGGCAGCCAGGAGCAGCTCCCAACCAGCGAGGTGGTATTTTCTCACCGCAGTCAGACTTTTATCG
>Ga0115011_10000159_pt1 | contig 62039 bp, 53 predicted proteins | sample TroAtlMetagenome_2_FD_88705 | JGI IMG/M metagenome (GOLD analysis project Ga0115011, IMG submission 88705) | Marine eukaryotic phytoplankton communities from Atlantic Ocean - Tropical Atlantic ANT8 Metagenome | ecosystem: Environmental > Aquatic > Marine > Oceanic | place: Tropical Atlantic... | reverse complement strand
TGGTAAATTGACTGCTTCTAATAATGAAGCTAGTCGGCCTAAAGGATGTTGGTGGTTCAGTTCAAACAATTATGTTTTTTGGAATAGCCATAATACAGGAAGTAATACTTGTACTACCAATGGTCCATGCATCCAAAAGAGCCCGACTGCTGCCGCGTACGTCAGTCAGGCGGAGTGTGAACAATATGCTAATGCCAATAATTATCCGTGGGGTGGATATAGCAGTACTCTTATTCCTTCTGGGTGTGTCAGAGATACAGTAGGTAACATGCAGGTTCGATTTGGTGGACCCGATTCCAATGGTTATCCTTGTGGAACCAACTCCAGACATTGCATCCAAAAAGCCGTCACAAACACACTCCAATACTACACCGAAGAAGAGTGCACCTACATCGGCGGCATCTTCAACAGCACCATCGATCGTAACATTGAACGGCATTACGATGCAGTGGATCCAGGGTTTACGACGCAGGCGGATAATGAGCCTTACACCAAAAACATAACCTTCCTATTGGAACCTTTAGGGGCCGCGTCAGACGTGAGATTGACGAATGACGATTTCCTAATCTCGTACACACGGTCGAATTTTCGAGAATTTATTGGAAAAGGCACCGCCCTCTCCGACCGTAATAAGGCAGTTGCAGATTGCGCGGCAAAGTGCAAAGCCAACGAGGATTGCGCGTACATGAGCTTGAAATCCAATAATGAGTGCATGATGTACCGAAAATGCGAACAGACGACGCACGATATGGTGGAAAATTTTTATGTATCGACCAGTGGTACACCAGATTTGAGCGTGAGTTTAACAGAATGTCAAGACTACGGAGCAAGTTTAGGAAGAAGTTTCTCAGGTGCAAATAACTGGAATGTGTACCCTAGTGGATGTGTATTGGCAGTTGGTTTTAATGATTTTTTGTACAATTTAGCCAGCACTTCGCTTCCGTGTGGTAATATTGATAGTGGTGGTAGTATTCAAAGAAATTGCATCCAAAAGTCGTACACCGAATCCGAAGCCGTGGAAACCTTTCGCAAAGTTGGAGTTCATGCCACCAAAGAATCGAGCAGCGGTGCTCATAGTATTGGTGTCTATCACGATGCAGCTACCGAAACCTTTTTGTGTCGAAATTATAAGGACGGAACAAGATTACACAATTCGTTCTTTGATCGACCCGATACAAATGTACTACTAGCTGGATCCACCTTCACGCATACCCATGCCAGAACGGATACATGGCCTTCCCAATCCTATACACATTTTGATGACGACATGTGGGTCGGTAGCCACCCTTCAAAAACGTTTTTTAAATACCATGCTGACTTAGAAGCGTACGTAGGGTATCTGAAGGACAGCAGAGCAACATCCTTAACAATTGGTCCACGTTATGGGTTCTTGCAATCGGTATCGCAATGCACGTACGATTTGTTGCGTGACGATTGTATTCAGTTTGCGAACGTGCAATTGTATAATATTGGGGATATGAATTTAGCGGGCGCATCCATGTATTACACGCCTGCTATTGGAGATGATATATGTGGCATGGAATCGAATGCCGCAACCACCGATGCGGTAACCGAAGAACAATGCACGGAATATCGAAACTTGAACAATTACGTTGGGGGCACCGTGCTTGAAAGTGGCCAACCGAAAGGTTGTTCCGTGTATATCAACACAGCTGGCACATCTATTCCAGAAGTGAATTACAATATGTATGATCTAACTGTTTCAGGTGATCGCGCAGAGATTGGAAAAATAGATGTAAATGGATTTGTTTCCCACCTCGTATGTTACGGCAACCCGAATAGATACAATCCAAAAGGCTGCTTTTTGGATACGAAAAACAATTTGCATTATAATGGCGACACCGTATTCAGTGATTGCAGCACCGATAAACAGTGTTTGTGCTCGTTTGCCGTGCCAGTCTTTGATGTGAATGGTGGGTTAAAGGAAGCATCAAACGAAGAGTTATGCAGTAGCCTTTGCTCAGACGATCCAAGTTGCCATTATTTACAACTTCAAGATGGGGTATGTTACGGGTTGGACACCTGCGATACCACAAACACGTACGAATGGTCGTTACAGCACGATTGGACGTATTGTCCAACAACACATGGAAGCGGAATGACGGTATCGCCGTATTACGAGACAACTTCTGGTGTGCCTGATGGGTCGATGACATACGCCGATTGTGAACAGTATGCGGCGGAAAAGGGGTATTCATTTAATACACACACAGTATCTGGAAGACCAGGTGGTTGTTGGATTTATTCAGTATACCCGTGGTGGAATTATCATGCTGGGTCAGGAACTTGTCAAGGTTATGGTAATGATGCTGACCAAAGATGCATCAAAAAATCAGAATCCGTTTTTCAAGACCAGCTAGATGCATGTGCGAACGAATGTGCCGCAAGTGGCTTTACGAGCGAGTACGTGTACGTGAAAAAGGCGGAGGCAACTGGTAATTATGCGTACACTGTGTATTCTAGTCAAACTGGGTCTTTATCAAATCCAGTAAAAGCTTCAAGTGTTCGCGAGTGTATGTACCTTTGGAATCCCATTAATTATTACATAACATTTGACCCGTTAACTGGTAACTGTTGGTCAGGTGTAGGGGGGGGCTATGATGCTTATCTAAGCGGCCACCCCAATTTTGACAAACAAATGAAATGTCATTGCATGTCCGACTCCTGTCCTGCGGCTACCATGCATGCAAACTTTTCCCGCTCTGACTGGAATCAAATTTACAATCGGCGTGTCGTCACCAATGCCACTAGCACCAGCAAAGCCTATCAAATTACAGGCAAGCATACCTCGTTTCCCCTGCTTCCATTCAAAGGCTTCTGGGATTGTGATGCTGTCCGCTTCACCAATATCTCAACTACTCAGGATTGCGCAGCAGAAACCAAACGCTTGCACCACTTTGTCTATTCTTTCAATGCAGAAAAGAACATTTGTGTTGTGTACACCCACTACATACAAGATGCGCACGAACAGCTATTGGAGTTAGGGGAATATGCCGAGTGGTGCTACAAAGGTGACCAACTACGCGGGCACGATGGCTTCAATCTACAGTACGGGACATGTGCCGAGGATATTACAGGCAGAGATGTGGTCGTGCATCGGAATTGCGACATGGCCGTGAAAGAGGCATTGAACGGATCGCAATGCTTGACGTGGGAGGTTGCGGAGAGCACGTATTATGAAGTGAGCAGTGGGATGCCTGCTACGTTGGGTGTTGAAGTAAGCTCTGGTAGTGCAGCTAAATTAGGAACTGATGAGTATATGACGGTTGAAGAATGTGAGGCATATGCGGAAGCAAATAGTTTAACGTGGAGTGGAATTCAATCAGAATCAGCACGAGAGGGTATTCCAAATGGTTGTGTGGTGCAACGTGAGACAATCAATCATGTGAAGTTTAATCCGCTAACTACATCTGTAAGAAATTGTGGCGATTATTGGGAAGGTGGTTCGTCGGGTTCTCCATGGGTTTGCATCCAAAAAAGTCCAACTTATGCTGCCTATGTATCGCAATCGGACTGCCAAGAGTATGCGGAGAGTGTCGGAGCTAGTTTTGAACCAAATAGTGTAAGTAATAATAGACCAATGGGGTGTTACTTCACAGAAACATTTAATAAAGTTGTATTTAATGCAGGTACTTCCACCACTAGTTGTGCAGAAGTTTCTCCTCATAAATGGCAATGCATCCAAAAAAGCACCAATCACACCGTGCCGATTACCGCGGAATTTCGAGGCATGGTTGGTAGCTATCATGAAAATGTCGTAGAAGCAAATGAAGCTTGTATAGGTTCGGCCAACTGCAATTATATCTACCACGATACGCATTTCTCTGAACGTGGGCGCTATGCGCTATATCGATCCTTGCATTACGTACAAGGGAACCAGAGTTTCGACGGCAGGTTTGCTAGATCTGGCAGTTGCTCCTTAAGCCATACCATCTACGAGGAGAAATCCAGCGGTGCACCTGCCAACGGCCCAATGCTTGCCGTAACTTCTGGAGAACCCGCAAAGGGTCCGTATATGGAAGTTAGCTCTGGAGAACCAGCTCTAGGTCCGTATATGGAAGTTAACTCTGGGAGTCCATTGGGAGATGTTTCGGAAAGTGAATGTCAGGCGTATGCGGCGAGTGTGGGAAAAGTAATGAGTGATTTAGGTTCGAACTTGGTGTTTCCACCAGGTTGTTCTATTAGTGCAGGTGGGGATTACTTTTTTAACGAGATTTCGACAAAAGACTGTGGTACAATGTCGCATAAATGCATCCAAAAGAACCCAGAGTACGACGAGGCAAGGTACGTCAGTGAGGCGGAGTGTTTAGCTATTGAAGGTGGAGCAGCATGGGATAGAGGAGCTGGTATGATCAAAGGTTGTACAAAAGATAACGGCGGTAATATTCATTTTAATACCAACATAGCAAACAATAATAATGTGCCATGTGGTAATAATGGGGTTTGCATCCAAAAACAAATTCCCGATCCAGATTATGTCAGCTTGGAAGAATGTGAAGCCCTTGCTATAAGTTCAGGGCAAAATCATATTATGGGGTGGCCACTTTCATGGTCTGACACCCAGTCAGGTTGTATTTATAATCCAAGTGGTTATTATTTCTTTAATTCCCACGATAATGATTTAACGTGTGGAGTTATTGGTAGACCATGCATCAAGAAAAATTTACAACGTGATTTGAGGTATGTCAGTCAAGAGGAATGTGAGGCGTATGCGGAAGCTAATGGAATGAATTTGGAGACCATGACTGCTGCACAACTAGGTAATGGGGCAGCATGGGGGTGTGTAAAAAATCTTTGGGCGACAAAAATACAATGGAATCCTGATCAAATGGATATTGCTGAATGTGGTGATCTTACTGGTTCTGGCTATTATTGCATCCAAAAGGTCCCGAACAAAGCCTTGGAAATCACCGCCACTGGCTACGGCATTACCTACAAAGGCTACGACCCCTACCATTGCACGCACTCGGCAAACGTTCAAAGCCAATTGGACTTGTCCAGCTACGATATATTTACGTGCGCGCAAGGGGACGTGGAGTGGACGGGATTTGTTGAGGTATCATCAGGAGCACCAGACTTAAGTGTAACACGTGAGGAATGTCAGGAGGTTGCTGGGGATCAATATCAAGGTGTAACTGGTGCTTCGACGTTTCCACAAGGGTGTACTATTAATGAATATGGGAATTATTATTGGGGATCAACTGCTGCTACAGGGTCTTGTGGAGGTTACTCCAATAATTGCATCCAAAAATCTCAATCCATCACAGGCACCTTGACCGAGTGCGAAGATGCATGTGCTAACGATCCAACTTGTAGGATAGTTTCGTACGACTACGATACAAGATTTTGCCGCTACGGCGTTGGTAAGAAGGTGTCGAGTCTGAATCTTGACATTGTTGAAGTGAGTAATGGAAGTCCAGTCGCGGAAGGAAACCCTAAATGGGTCTCTGAGGCGGAGTGTGAACAGTATGCTGGTAACAACTGGGGTGGGGTTGTCAATCTAGGCAACTCACCACGTGGATGTTATCATTATGGTTCCACTATTTCTTTTGGAGAAGACAATTCACTTAATATAAATATTGAATGTCAAGACCTTTTCAAATGCATCCAGAAATATGTAGCCCCATCATTAGTGTGCTCTTACGACCGCGACAAGGACAGCTTTTTGGGCTTTGTCCCAGAGCAAGCGTGCGACGCTGGGTTTACGCCGCATAGTGACCCCTCATTGGATCAATTTCAATCGTACATGTTGGGGAACGTTCAATACAATGTTGGAGGTATTGCGTGCGAACATTGCCCGTTGGGTCAATATCCTATTACTACGTATGGCTACGATTGTGAAAACGGTATAAAACAAACCATGACCTGCGCCGATGCCTCGGTGGATTGTCAATATGGACAGGGAAATGTGCAGCTTCAGCAATGCAAAGATTATTGCGATACCCTGGATACCTGTCAAATTATTAGCTTTGTCGCGTCTAACGACATCTACGGTGCTTGTTATATTTACACGGCAACGCAATTGGAATTGCCACAGGCCAACCCCTCGAGTATTTCGTGTGCAAAAGTTCAAATTAGTTCCGAGTGTAGTCCTTGCCCAGCAGGGACGTTTCAACGTACGGAAGGGCAAATATCTTGTCAAAATTGTGGTATTGGTACCTTTCAAGATGAGATTGGACAGGCCTCGTGCAAAGCGTGCGAGGAGCAGACCTATCAAGATCAAACGGGACAAACGTCGTGCAAGGTCATTGATCAATTTAGCTATGCAGGTTCCGAAACATCAAAAGAAGTGGCTTCCAATCTTGCAACCACCGTACCTGTCTATCGGTTTGATGCCATTGATGAAAACGATTGCAAATTGCAAGTAGGGAAAGCTGGTTTGCGGATTATGGTGTTTAATAGTGCAAACACCCAATGCGAAGGCTTTTACCAACGCACGGAAAGGACAAAACTAGCAGGAATTGGTCTACTAACTAACTTGGATAATACTAACGAATTGACATCTGGTAGTGCAACCGCCTATGTCCTCGACGAGGCAAAGAAAGTTTGTGTTGGGAGTCTATTAGTTGGTGCGGCTAGTGGCCCATTACAAGATAATTCCGTATCCGACGTACCAACTGCGAAGCAAGGCGGTACACAGTTGTGCGATGGTTGTGCCAATTTTACCATTGCAATTCCTGGAACCGATCAATGTGAAGGTTGTAGTGCAGGATTTTATTATACGGAAGTAAATGGGATTCGTTGCGACGTATGCGACCCTGGCAAATATCGTAATACGGAACCGACGTTGGGTCCAGAAGATGACTACAATGGCTCGCCTTATACGGATGACGAATGGGACTTTTGGGAATGGCCTGTTATTGATGCAACGTCATACCGATGCCATCCATGTGAACCAGGAAAATTCCAGTCCAGTCAACAAGCAAGCTCATGTGTTCCTTGCCCAGCAGGTAAATACGGAAATACTTGGATGGCCACCGAATGTAAAGACTGTCCATCTGGACAATTCATGAATACTGTGGGACACAAGGCATTGCAAACCGATGCCTACGTGTGTAGCGCCTGTGTAGCAGGAAAGTATCAAAACGTAGTTGGTCAATTATATTGCAAGGATTGCTTAGCTGGTAAATATATGAATGAAGTAGGTGAACCTGCTTGTAAAACTTGCGATGCGGGTCGATTTTTAGGTATTATGGGTGGAACCAAAGCACATTGTGTAGGTGAGGAAACGGATGCAAACTTGTGTTGCGAGGATTGTGCAGCAGGTTCTTACAGTCCTACTACTGCTTCGACAGGCTGTACGGATTGCGAACTTGGAAGAACGCAATCAGCGATTGCACGAAAGTATTGTGACAATTGTCCAGAAGGTAGACACATGGGAATACAAGGAAGCAGTGCAGCTGAATGTAATATATGCACGGCTGGGAAGTTTAGTCAGCCAATGTGGTCCATTTGTGTAGATTGTTTTGCAGGTACATATTCGGCGGCGGAGGCTGGACAGTGTACCTTTTGCGAGGAAGGTACATACCAAAGTTCTACTGGACAATCCAGTTGCACAGATTGCGATGCGGGAAAATTTCTAGGACAAACAGGACAAACAGGAACGGTTACCTTCACACATCACACTCACCATCCTAATGGTTGTATTGGGGCATATACGGGTAACTACCTCGCACAGGTTTCAACTCCAAACGGTTGCTATAATTTTTGTGATAATTACCAGGACTGTCGATATTTCCAACTTAATAATTATGTATGTTACACGTACCAGGGTGGGTGTACCCAATATGGAGGTTACAATACGTATAAAATGAATTTCCTTGGCGCTTGCGACGATTGCGCTGCTGGTACATACAGCAATGATGGTGCAGCATCCTGTACTACATGTGACCCTGGATATTTCTCTGGGTCAAGTGCATCCGCTTGCACTGCCTGCCCTGTTGGGAAACGGACAGTTGGAACAGATCGCATAACTTGTCACGATTGTCCAGTAGGGATGTATCAAGACCAAGAGGGTCAACATCAGTCTCCCATTACTAATGTTGGGAATGCTATTAACATATTAGAGGGTTGCAAATCTTGCAACGGTGGTCAATATTCCGCAGCTGGTTCTGCTTCATGTACCAATTGCGATGCTGGACAATATTTAGAGGCACCGACAACGTGGTTGTATTCATATGCCACCGCAGCCAGTTGTAAAAATTGCGGAATAGGTGAATATTCCAATGCAGGTGCAACGTCGTGCACACGATGTCCATCAGGTAAATACGGAAACGTAGCTGGGTTGGGTGCATGTATTTCTTTCTCGCGTTGTCACTACGGGACAGGATGTGACACTAGCTACGAAAAGTGTACAGGCCAAGCAATCGATAATAGTTATTGTGGGAATACCGATGTTTGTACTTATAGCCATCACCCAAATGGTTGCCATGGTTGGGCTCTAGAAAACCGACGTGGGTGGCCCGACATCTTTTCTAGCAACCCTGTGGGTAGAGCTTGGACCGTAGGGGATTATGAATGGTGTATGCATTGGTGTGCAAGTCTTTCTGGGTGTGTTTATTTTGAAATGAAGGCAAATCATTGTTACGTCTATGGAGGAGGATGTAGCGGTACGGGAAATTATTACACCTTCCAAATGAATTGTTAGACTATAAATGTAAAAAAACGTGTAACGCAAAACTAATATCATGAACATTTTAAAAGTATTTGGCGCTTGCGTTCTTATTTTATCTACCCTCTGCACCTTTGCCTCTTCCACTTGCATCGAAGAACGCGCAACGGCACACCAATCAAACCGCATAGGCACCTACGTACCACAGTGCGACGAGCAAGTGCCTGAAAAGTATAACCCTATACAATGCCACGGCAGTATAGGATTCTGCTGGTGTGTCGATACGGAGACTGGGGGAAAATTATCGGATCTATTTCACGTCTGGGAGAGTGACGAGCGTTGTGAGTAATTGCAAGGGCTAACTTTTGAAGTATACTATAAACTTAGAGTTACAGAATAAATATAATACAAGAATGACTGAAGGTAGTTCGTTGAAATGGGGACGCTACTGCATGGTCTGCAATAGACATTACACGGAACTCAAATCGATTGGAAAATGGCAATGTTCTTATCATCCATTACCGATTTTAAAGGATGGCGAAGGTGGTGTACTCAGTAAGTATCCCGATGGGTCGTATGCATGTTGCGGGGTGTCGCCTCATCCTTACTTGCCAAATGGACGCAGAAATCCAAATTTTAGTTCGACAAAATTAAAAGGTTGTTGCGCAAAGGATTGTTCAGGGATTCAAATGTTGTTCACGGACGCGGATGACATTCCGTACAGCGCTTGGCCAGAGAATTTGAGAATAGAAATGGACGAAGATATTCAAAAATTATTGAAAGGACAAACGAATCATGTGCATAAAGGAATACAAATAGATAAGCATAATGAGTTGTTTATACAACGGTATGATAAAGTGAAACATAATGAAATTTTAAAAAATAAATAATTTTCCGCAAATCCCTTAAAAATTTAAGGAGTAGGGGGGGTATTTTGACAATCCTCTAGACAAAATATTTTTTTTTCGTTTACAAATTTCAAAATACCCCCCCTACTCCTTAAATTTTTAAGGGATTTGCGGAAAATTATAATTTTATTTTAACGCATCGTAAAAATAGTTGAATCCAAATTCTTTTTTTACATTTTTGTACCGATACTCGGAGGAGCAGCGCAACTCGTTTCCTTTATCCAAATACCTCCTCAACACCAACTCGTAAAATCCATCCCAATACTTGTGAATTTGCTTCTCCGTACGACCCCCTGTCACCACTAGTCTACCACTACGGAATAAAAGGAACACAATCTTTGGTTTTCGCAATCGAAAAATCAACCCTGGAAATAGCTCAGGCTCATAGCTGGTGTAGGGACCATAATCTTTTTTTAATTTTAACAAGTCAATTGGATCTGGCAATGCACACGACCCGACAATGTTCTGTATCTTGAAACGCGTAAACCCTACTCGTAACCCTGATCGTTGTAAAATATTGACGCAGTGCCTGCACGCTAATCTACTGGCCGCTTCATTCTTGGCCCCTGTGCATACTATATTCCCACTCCCAAAAAGCAGGGCCGTCGTGCGTGGATTCTTGATACGAATGGTAGCAGCTGCGAACTTATGTCTACATGAAGGTTAGATGGATTATTTGGGGTTATGGCAAAGGAAACTACTTACGGGTTAAATTCTAAATATTTAATCTTTGGACAAATCTTCTTCAAGTCCAGCTTTTTGCGACCAAGGAAAAAAGTAGAGACTACATTCTGTATTATCAATTGTGGCTTTATTACACTTGTAACGTTCTTTTTGTCGCTTTTGCTTTTTTCCATGGTTTGCTCAATTCAAAACTTTCCGAGACGAAGCAGCACATATGACACAACAACAACAAATAATATATAGCAAACACCACCAACAGGACGTTTCGACTGGTCAAATCGTTTATGAAATGCAAATGTGTGATGCATAGGACAAAGATGCAATGAAATGCAAAAAGCATTGGCTGGAAACACTGCCCTTTGAATAAATATGGATTGATAAAATGACAACCCAGTGGACCAAGACATGCTATATAACAAACGTGAGATAAGAGAAAACAGTGCCAATTATCCCTATATACCGATTTAACCATTGGTAATAAATGTAAATGAGCACCACAAACAATGACCTTGCTTTTACCATTCATCCGAATATTATAGAGCATTTCTCATTGAGAGCTGCAACTTACCAAAGGTTGCTCTTAGACAAACAAATAGGAATATCCACCATTGTGAACGCGTCTACCGTAAAACAAGATGAAGCATTGCATCAATTTGTCCAAAACATCAACATTGACAACACATATTTGGAAGGAATTCAAAACAAAATAGAGAATAATAAAAACAACAGACCAAATACATTAGATAACATTCCAAAAGCTCCGTCTACAGAAGAAATTAAAAAAAGATTGGATGAGTTAAAAGCTGGCCTAGACGATTTGTCCACATTAGTGTCAGGGCCAAAACAACCAAAAGTACCAGAACCACCTGACGATAACAATAGGAGCCTGCTGCAACAATTGGAACCTGCTGGAGCACAACTGTCTCCTTCCGTTCGTCGCATCCCACAAACATCGTTTATTTTGAATTATGGATTAAAGGATTTGTCTTACATTCAGCAGCATAAACTTACTACAACAGATTACAATATTACCGCTATTGCTCAACCGTACAAAGCAATCGCTTACTACACCAAGAAACAAATAGCGATCCCAAACTCGGAATGGTATTGGCGCGGTCAAACCGACGCGTTGCGCATTAACCTTTGTCGGCTGCAACGCACCTGGTCGGTCAGCAACGCACCCAACGATAAGTTGGCATTGATGCGCCATGCTATGATGACCTACTACGTACTGGCTGATTTGTCTCCATTATTGGAACCATTTATCATCGAGAATGCGTTGGAACAAAAACCAATGGGTGATCTCTTTAATGACTTAGACATTCAACAACAATTAAATTTAGAAACCGCCGAACAATCGATGCAAATGGAGGCATCTGGCGCATCTTTACAAAACGATTTAGATCAGATACAAGAAGGTAGCACGTTTACGGTGGACGGTACCTTATACACCGTAGTTGAATGGTACAAACAAAAAGAACACAAATATGGGTTTATCGTTATTGATCCAACAAATAAAGAATTTTATTTGTATGCAACCGAAGATATTACTTCCGACTCGACGGAAATGAATACCGATAATAGATTTACAACATACCTTTCTGAAAGACCAAAGAATACCTTTCAACGGTTAGAAGGATTGTTAACAGGTACTTCGTTATTTGATGCAGGCAAAGAAGTTGATATAGAGACTTTCTCACACCCAACACAAACGTTTGATAATTATGTAGATACGATTGCTGCCGCTAATACTTTATTCAAAACTAAACGCGACATAAGATCAGGTAAACTGTATACGGTCAACAATGCCAACGAATTGTTAGAAGAAATTCAACAAGATAAGAATCCAAAACTTACATACAGGGCAAATATGAGCGCTCAAAACATTGTACAGTTATGCAAATTGTTAGAGTTTAGAATTGATCCAAATGCAAAGGCCTACTTTCTAAGTGCTATTAATACCGTCAATACCACAAAAGTGTTAATAAAGTATTTCAGACCAAAAGCAAAGAAAAACTTTGACAACTCCGTAAAGTATTATAAACAATTAATTAAGAATATCACAGGACAAATGGAGACCTTATCATTGAATGCAACAAACGAAACCGATTTACTACCATTGCTTTATTTAAAAGAAAATATAGCTTCACCAAAATTAAACACGGATGTAGACGACGCAATAAGTAGGTTTTTGCGGACATCAAGTTATTATGCTTACTTAAAATATGTACGAAAAGAAGATCGAACGGAGTTTTGGGAAACGTATTCCAAAACAATATTTGGATTTGTTTTATCTGCAGAACAAATTGCTCTTCTCAATACAAATGAACGGTACGATAGGTACTTTGAAGACTTGAATGAAGATGTTATTAACAAAAATCGAATTTCTGAATACTTAAATCTAGTACGAAATAACGTTGCTAATGATCCATTGTTAGTATCAAAACAAGCCGTGACATCTTGTTTGGTTCATTACCATTACAACGAATACGCGTTTATGGTTGCTTCTTTTCAAGATAACAACATAATGCAAATAGAATTTACTCCACGGAAAAATGGAATGGTAGGTAATAAACCAAGTAAATCCTTCACAAGTCAAAAAAAGAAGACGAATAAAACTAAAAGCCAAAAGACGGTAGAAGAAACCAAAGACGCCATTTTACGTGAGTATGGTGCGATTTCTGGAAACAACATTATTAAATGGTTGAAAGGGGATGTCAAATACATCAACTTGTCACCTAGCAAACCAACATATAAGCCTACCTGGAGGAGCAATCAAAGAAAAAAAGCAATAAACTCACCAGATCGGTACAATGTACGTAGTAGTGATCCTGATGGAGATTGTGCATATCATTCGATTTTTAATGCCACAATCGATCAACGTCTACAGATTTTTGCAAGGTATACCATGGAAGGAAAGGACGGTAATCGACAGACACTATTGGATAACAATAATCATGTCAAAAGAATGAGAAATGATATTTTGTATGCAATTATGAACGATAACCTTCCACCAAACTTTCAAACAAAAAACGACACATACCTGCGTGTGGTAAGCAATGATTGGGCAGAAGAGCCAGAAATAGTGATACTGGCATGGTTGTATGGATTGAATATAAAAATATGGGTAGACCACGATGCCAATACAATAAAAGAAATACGTAATTATTTAGAGTATGGATCAACAATAAATCTATATTATCGAAATGTGACAGGAAGAGGCACACAAAACCATTACGATTGGTTACAAAAAGTACAAGTTACTGGGAGGATGATGATGCAAGCGTCTGGTGCAAACTTTAATCGTGAAAAAATAGAGGAAATATTGAAAGAAAACGGGCAGTTAGAAGATTTAATACGTTTATCTAGAAACGAAGACATTGCGAAAGAGATTATGGATCAAGTAAACGATCTTAATGTGGAAGACCGTAATTTAGGTAAATACGTTCAACAGGTCGTGGACAACATGCTTTACATCAAGGGGTACAGTGGGTTGGTGCCATATCTGTGCAAGGACCATTCGGAACGCGCGGTGTTGAAATATATTGATGCAATGAAAACTTACTTGGCGTTTGGGCATCAGATGTCACGTCGAGGCGAGGAGCAAAATTTTTACGCTGAGAATTACAAGGATTTTTTCCAGCAACAATCGTGGAAAACAGGAGTTCGGCGATATGCGGAATATCGAAAGTACAAATATCCAATAAACGATCGTTCTTTGCAAGTGGATGAACGGGTTCGTGATAGTGTGTTGGAGAATGTAGAGGCGGTAGATGCCGAACACGATTTGATTACGTTGGAAAGTTCTTCCTCGTTTGCAAACTGGAGTAGCATTGTGCGGTTTGCGTTGTACGAGAAATATAATTACTTCTTACCAGATTTGCATCAAAAATTACAGGGTGGAATGATACGAAAAGTGAAAAACCCCGAGGCGTACGACGATAAGGGTATTTTTGAAGAATTAATGGATAGGGAAGCGTTTGACGATTTTGTATATGTGTATTGTACAATGTACACGCTTATATTTAATACGTAAAGTTAGGGTTAGGGTTATTTTTTATACTTTTACTATCCTATTTACTTTTTTACTTTTGCTTCCCTTTTTCTTACTGCTACTTGTATATTTCTATGCATTACCCCATATGCGCTGCTGTCGTAGCCCATGCTACTTACTAGCTTTTGCATGTACTTTTTAGCTGGAGTGTCATACGGGCACCACATAAATCCAAGATCATCGGGCGGCCCTTCCAAATACCATTGAATAATGTCATCTTTCAGTTCGTGGCTGTCAATGCACTTCATGGCTTCCACAATATTGTTTTCCATTTTTAAAACACTTAGATATCAATTTCTATAAATTCTTCGTTTGTTTCTTCTTCCTCTTCCTGTGTTGCACCTACGCATAAGGTGTTGCATATCTTTAGCAATGATATTTGTCCAAACAACATGCATCGACAATCGTCTTTTAAATGGAAAAGCCATGCCAATAACGATTCTTCCAATGTTGCATACATATACACTTTTCCTTTTACAGCAATGTAGAATTTATGCCACGCTAGTAGTAGTATTGGATGCTCGGATAGCATGATGTGTTTAATATTTTTTTGAATGTCGAAATTCATGCACACGCAAAATTTGCTAAAATTGACCGAATAAATAGTTTTACAAAATGCTTCAAACAAGGCAATTAAGGCTGCATTCCTAATAAATAGATTGTCGTGTCCCAGAAGCTCGTGCGGTTTGCCGTATAGTATGACGTGTTGCATCGCAGAGGTCCAATTGCTCGGGAACTTGGCAGTGACCACGGCAGTCACGCTCGGGATTTCCCCTGCTCGGTTGTACGTGTAGAGGTTGCGCGCAGGCTCGTCAAACACAAACAAGTAGAATATATTTAGGATGCGTGTTCGAAAGTTGCGAATTTGAAAATACGTTGTTTCGGCGGTTGCCCACTTAAAAAAAGTATTCATTTGGTAATCCGAAAACGTATACACAGGGTCATGGGTTGCGTAGCTGTGCACCGCATCTCCCACGGCCAACTGTTGCAAGTTTTCTGCCACATGACAAGCAAGCATCATCATGCATTTGGTATTGATGCAAAATAAATTATTCCCAACTTTTTTTATCATGTTCAATCGGTTCATGTGTTGCAGGTTATCCGCAAAGATAACTTTTGCAGCGACACTTTTGTGCACGCGTCGGACGTATTGTTGGACTTGATCGTAGCGATGTAAATCAAATTCTTTCCATGCATTATGCAAGATGTGCATATTTAAAATATTATTTGCCAACGTGGACTGATTGCCTGGTAGTATGAGGTGTTGTTTTAAAAACGTGTCCGTGCATGGGCCAATGTCCATTCTGTTGTAGGCTGTGCACAATACAATAAAAACAATCATAGCATGGTTGTACTGAAATAAGTCTTCGTCCATCTTGAATCGCAATGTATTAAAGTTGTTTGCAAAATGCTGTTCCAACACCTCGATGTTGGTGATTGTCAATTGCTTGTCGTTGAACAGCGCATCGTAAATACGTTTAAAGTATTCGATGTACTCGCTTAATTTATGGATGCTAGGAATTTCTTTCTCATCTATTTCCATACTTCTTATACGACTATAAAATATAGTATATATATAACGCAAGGAAAGGTTTAAAAAAAGCAACCACAAATGGACGATATAGACACGTCAATGATGCAAGAGATTCAATTCGACAACGATAGACCCGTTTCGTTCTCCGATTCTGTCTTTGAGCAAGATTGCAACCCCGAAACCTGCTTACTGTGCACGTCTGGCAACAACGATGAGCGAGGTCGATCCATCATCGAAGAGTTGGAAAAAATTGATGCTCGGTTTATCGGTAAAATATCGGACAAAGCTATTTTCAATTTAATGGCAAATTGGTACGAGGAAAAAATACGACAGCCACAATTAAAATTCGATAATAATGCGCAAGTCATGAAGTTGACGCCTGAAATATGCCGTATTCACTTTACGTTCCACGCGATGAACCCAAAACGCATACTAAAAGAAGATATCCTATTCATTAACAATGCGCAGGAATTTTTGAAAACTAACGGAGTGTTGAAGCAAAATATGACTTCAGGGGCTTACAGCATCAACAATGGGTACATGAAGCAATGGAACATCTTGTCAAAAACAAAATTAGACTTGCTGCGATATTACAAGCACGAATTTAGTAATGAACTTCTAGAAAATGGAACATCAAATGGTCCGCATGAATTTTCCAGTTTTTAAAACTAGTGTATATTAGCGAGTAAAGGGAAGGATAAGTATATACAACATATATTTTAATTATGCAACGATCCGATTTAACTACACCAGCACCATCTAGAGGCTACCGTGATTTTCCAACCCTTGGTAAACATGCCAGTCATAGTGAACCGAATCGTGTTCCGCAACTAGGATTGCAAGCACCGAGTGTGCACAATACAGTGTTTCATCCTGCGGCAAACGCAAACGTAAGTTTATTCTACACCAATAACAATTACTTTAACCCGTAATCTAACCTTACATTTTCTTAACAGGCAACCTATCCATTCTTCTGTGGAGCGTATGCAAACGAGTGGCAAAAAGGGTTTACCGAAGGCATGCCAATGTTTATCAACATGCAGCAAAACAAATCCTTTGCGGGTTCTCGCGGCACCTTGACTGGAAGGCATACGAGCCACAACATTTTAGCTAGTGTGCCCGTGTTAAATTTTTACTTGACCATGGGCTCTTGTGAACCACAATTTGTGCAGCAGTTTGTCAAGCGTTACTCGTTGAACGAGGCATTGATTCCTCACGAACCCACGAACGAAGAGTTAGCAGAGGACCCTGGTTATGCGGGGTTATTTGTAGACGAGGATGGATTACTAGTACCAGCAGAGAATCAAGAAGATAACGTACAAAAAGCACGAGATACCGAATTTATCAAAGATTTCATGCATAAATGGCGCTTTATGGGTATTATTTTATCAGATATGGACACTGCATCCAATTACCAAAAACTATTCAATTTGAATGTGCGCGGACGTTCAAGAGTCTTCAATACATGGACCACTCGATTGGACTCCAAGTACTCCCGTGCACAAGCTCGTGATCGCGTCATGAAAAACGACAAATTGTACTTTGTGTTGAAAAAAGTTAAAATTGACGAGTTAACATACAAACAGCCAGATGGGGCAACAATGGCATTGACACCCCCATGCCGTGAAGATGGCTACGTATGGCAACTTCGATGTGCTCGCTCCAGCCTTACGCAAAAACCTAGACCGTACGACGAGAGAGGAGGGGTTCAAAAGTATATCTATGTAGGGCAAGTATTGAACGCAGTAGCAAAGAAAGCAGACGAGCATTATCAACGTCGTGCATTGCGAGAGCATACTCAAATGTGTTGCTTACCAATGATAGAGGTAGCGCTAGCAACGGGGCAAATTTAAGAGGTGTGCACAAAATAGTGAGATAAAATTATACTATATAACTATCTGTTGCGTATTTATAACTATATAACCACATAATCTAGAAATCATGTTTCACGATCCAGCTACCAGTTCAAGTTACCCTAACAGCCAGCCCCCTAGAAAGGCTCGCAAAAGGCACAAACCAATCGCACGTATCACGTCGTACGATTACAATGTGTAAGTATCAATTATAATACCTCTCTTCACTACTTTATCCTTATCTAACACCACAATTTTAGCCAATTCGACTTGAGACGCAAACAAGAAGTCCGCAACGGACGTGCCAATCAAACAGGCTTGTTTAGCAGCCCGATCCGACCAGAAAGCTACAACGTTATGGAAGGTGAATTATTAGTCAGCATTGACAAGTCCCAAGCATACAGGGATGGACAACTTCACTGCTTTAGCTTCGCAAATGGCCTCGGTGCGTTCATACCACAGCAATTGAAAACCTTATTAACAGATAGAGGAGACGCACCCGTGCAAGAAGCAGCAAGGGCATTGACTCGTTTCTTGATCTTGGATCGTTTGACGTACGTTGGTGTAGCTGTCACAGGTTTCGATGCTAGCCACGACCGTTTCCAAGACATGGCACAAGGCTTTGTCGCTACGTTTGGAGGGTAAGTTTTATTTTACATACATGCATACACACAAACTCTAACTAACCATAACTTAAATTTTAGATTGAACACCATTATCAACACGGGTAAAAAAGAGATTCGCCCAGGCGACTGGATTTCTTTAGGACTGCCTCATCAGTTCAAATGGGAAGATGACCCATACAACAAGGCAAAACAGCAAGAAGGCATCCCTCTCGATAAATTATTATTTTCAACCGATGTGGTCACACCATCTACGGAAGCAGAGAAAGTGCAAGAAATTTTGGATGCGTATATTGCTGTAGGGCCTCAAGGACGAGCAGCATTGCAAAATTCGAACATGCCTGTTGCCTTGCAAACCTTGCGACAAATTGCTCCTAATCGGGGGGATGATCCAAAAGCAGAATTAGCAAGGCTGGTTGGTAGCAACGTCAAATTGGACAGACAAAAGGCTATGCATTTGTTCACGTCCATCATGAATGCAAACAGGAAAATGATCATCGGCAAAGCCTTGTCGTTCGGTAGGCCTGGTGAACCATTCGACATCTGCTTGGGCGGAAGTAACTCCATGTAAGGGATAGAAGTTTAAAACACACACGCATAAGCTATTTACGATATTTTTTATTACTCCAATTGTACTGTAGATCAAAATCTTGCGGGCTCAACCTAGACTCATTTCTCAACACGTCTACTCTTCTCGGTGACGGTTTCTTGTCCAAATCTTTCATCGATTTCAATTGCGGTAGTTTCAATTGCGGCACTTCTTTTGCCACGGGTAGGTGTTCGTCTTGCAGCATGGACATCGCATCTTCTAAAAACTCTAACTGCTTTTTTGTTTCCTTTGAGCCTGTTAATTTGAAAAGGTTAGCATGAAACGTCAATCCTTGGCCAAGGAACGATTTAATATTGGACAATTTTTTTTCCAAATGATCGGTGTAATGGTGCAACTGTTCATTTTCAAACAGTAAATTCTCCAGTCGTTCTTCCATGTCGAACTAAAGTAATGTTTTTTCTGCTCGCAAAAGAGCGTAAGTAACCAAACAAATAACCAGTAAGTTAAGAAACACTACGACACAAACGTTTAGATTGCTAGTACAGTTACGTCGGTTGGACTCAAGTAAAGTAGATTCAATGTCGTATGAATCCATAAAAATGTTAAAACACTAAATATATAAATATGATAAATTAGTCCTAATTTTAATTTTAATTCCCTTAAAAATTTAAGGAGTAGGGGGGGTATTTTGAAATTTATAAACCAAAAAAATATTTTTCTCTAGAGGATTGCTAAAATACCCCCCCAACTCCTTAAATTTTTAAGGGATTAGACGGTATCATCCAAGTCAACGTCATTCAATGGTATTTCCTCGCTGTCGTCGTATTGTCCGTCGGAATACTGCTGTTTTTTTGCATTTCTTGCGTTCACTCGCACGACATCCACTTCGCAATTTCGACCGACTTCTTGCAATTGTGAATACTGCACTTTGTGGCACAAGATAGGTTTGTTTAACGACGCCAGGATGACGTTGTAAATAAAAAATAAAACCAAGACGCCCAAAGCAATGGTGCAAAAGTACCTTGCGATGTTTGTGTAGCATGTCAAGAACGAAGTTGGACTGAGCAACATAATAATAAACAACCCTACCATGCTTTGAATGGCAGTTGCTACCATCAAGAATAGCATACTGACCGCCCATTTTGTGTCTTTGCAACTAAATGCTTTTTCTACAATGTTGTATTGCCTGCAAACAAAGGTAGTCATGCTGTAGAATGCGGTCGTCGTAAGGCATGTTGCAAATATTAAATTTAACAGTTCTACGTTTCTACAAACTTCTTCTAATCGTATTACCTGTGCATCGGTCTCTACGTCTCGATTGACGTTCCATGTAAATGTTTCGTTTCCTTTTGTTGCGGTGTATTGTTCGGTTTTTTCATACGATGCCGACAACTTATCCCAATTGCTAAACTCTATTGTAAAGTTGTAAATGATGTACGAAAACCCCGTCAACACGTTGATAATGTTAAAGGTATTGTTGCATGTGCTTTCTTTTCGCTCTGGCGTGACTCGTAGTTCTACGTCGTGTTTGGACATCGGTTTTATTTTGCTATAATACTATCGTGACTGCTAATGTAGTATCAACCAAAATACAATAAAATAAGATCCAAATCATGGAAACCAATTTGTTGTACTACTTGTGGAAAGATAAGTTTGTTTCGATGGACGACCTCCTTGTTTCGTTAAACGGCACCACTGACATACGACAAGAGATGTCCGCGTTTAAAGCAATCAAACACATGCTTCAAGACATCAACAAGCCATTACCAATCGACTATAAACTGCCTTACACATTACCGACCGAAAAACGTATCATTGACTTTATGTGGTATTCACCAAAAGAATTGAACCTATTACAAAACTCAACACAACCATTGTGTTTGGTCGTACGCAAAGACAAAGAATATGTTTTGGATCAGAATGTTCGAATTTACGACCAAGTGAAACAGCATGGCCTGTTGGATGCCATTCAACGCCATCCTAAACAATACACCTTGCAAACATGCACACAGGAACCGAGCAAACCAACTCCTCGAGTTTTTCTAGGAGATACATCGGATATGGAATCGGATGGTGCACTGAGCGATGCGGAATATTACGATTTCTCCGACGAAGAGGACATTTGTTTTTCGAATAATTATTACAAACCGTTGTGCAAAAGCGATAACGTGCCAAAGGATGTGGTCCGTGAAGATCCTTTTGTAATGCAGGTGGAAACAGCACTTGAAAACGACATCCCGTCGTTTTTTGGGGGAACCGATGCAAAGCAATGGGTGTACTTTCCATACTTTGAAACGTTTGAGGACCGCGAAGAAGCATCTACCCTACTGCATTATTACAAAAGCAAAGCGGAAGAATTGGGCATCGATGCAATGAAACCAGATAAATCCTTTATAGTAGACAAAGAATTAGATAAGTTTTACGATGACTTGTATGCGATGTCAGAGCTAAAAACAAAGGTAAAAGAAGCAATAGAAGAATTAGATAAGGTTGTAGCAGAAAGGACCTACAATGCATGGGACTTGTGGGAAGAGAGTTTGGAAAGGATGAAATTTATGGAATATTTATTGGTTGCGCGACCATTCACAAAACAAGATGAATCAAAATATTTAAAATTACCACAAACCAAAGCAGAGAGGGCATACAAGGTAAAGTGGATAGAGGATACATATGTGACATGGTTGTCAACTTACAAGCAATCTAATTATGTTCCATTAAGATTTTTAAGAAAATATTTTAATTAAAGTTTTTAGTGCAAGAGTGCCGTGTTTATTCTTTGATACTTGGGTACATGAAGGATACTCTCAACTCTACGGATAATTTGTAATCTTTGCTCAGGGTTTCGTCTACATGATCACTAGAAAATACTGCTGCCATATTTTTCCATTTTGTGAAGGGTATTCTTGAAATTCTGTATTGATATAATTGATATAATTGTTAGAATGGTTGTTTGGTTGATAGGTTAAATTAGACTACGATAATTGTACTTACACGTTGTCATACAACTCTTTGATTACTCTGTCTGCAACATTAGTTGCTACCTTGACGTAACGGCCTTCGCGTGGGATTTCAGAACGTACGTCCATGCCAAGTAATTCCCAATTTTGTTCCTGTATGATAATAAAAATTAAAGTTAGTAATGGATGCACGAATGCCGTGTAAATTAGATGTGTACTTACAATCACTTTCAAGATAACGTGGTCCTTCGAAACGTAATAGAACTTTTCGTCAGGGAACTGAACGATGCCTTCCCAGAGGTTGCGCCAGTTGTAACTTCCATACTGTGCAATGTAACGGTTGCTGATGATATTACTAGGGGTGTATACGGAAACACCATCTGCTTGTCTCATGCGTTCAAATGGTTGAAGCGAGAACACATTGGTGACACCAGATCTGCCTTTGGAAGCGGTCTCTCCAAGGTTATTTTTGGCGCACGAGTAAAGCCATCCGTTTTCATTACTGATTTTTAAATCTTCGTATGATGCGGATTTGCTAGAGTCGTTGCGGTTGAACAAGCGTAAGCCCATAACGACAGGTGCGTCGCATGAAGAGAAGCACGACATGACTTCTACTTTGCTAACGATGCCTCTGCTAAGGTCGCAGTTTTGCAATTGATTCAAATCGGCTTCGGTGGTGGTTGCAAAGTCTGGTTTAAAAATTGCCTCGGCATCAGGGATTGTTAAAACTTTGCCAGCGGCTAATTCCTGTGCCGATGCGGTGGTGTGGATAAGCAATCTCCTAGAATATAATTTGGAGTCGCCTTTTGGGGTTGCTTGTGCATTGTTTTGAGTGGATTCTGGAACAGATACTTGTAATGCTGCTGAACTTTCGGTTAACAACGGTGGTGCTGTAATTTGCATTTCATGGTTTATTTCTTGTGCTAAGGTTGACATTGTTTACTACTGATAATGATTGTATGTGTTGTATAAAATATTCAAGCAATATATAGGTAGTTTTTCAGTAAAAAAAACACAAAGCTTGAAAGATCATAAAAGTGTATATAGTGATGGTTACACAGATCCAACACGCGCATAGTATCATGTCTATTCACAACGATGTCAAAATATTTGACGAGTACCACACAGTGGCCAGAAGCACTGCATTGACTTTGGAAGAGTGCAACGACAAGTTTTCCACTGCATTTGATGTAACCAACAATAGTAAGTTAGCCTACCAAGCGTATGCGCAAGCCTATGAAGATTTAAAATTATCCGAAAATGTTATTGAAGGAGAATGGTTGACCACTCGTATGTCATCTTTGATGGATTATCTGAACCAATTCGATGCCATTCAACAGAAAAAACGCAATTTTATTGTAGATACACATTCTGGTGTTACGGACATAAAAAAGCTAAACACAAGAGTGACAATACCGATGGAGGAAGCGGAACAAGAAGCAAATGATTTAAAAATGGAAAAAATTAATTTGGAGGATGCATTTACAACACCGCAAGAAGAAGTGGAAAACGAGATTCAAGAAAAGAAATCATACGGCAAAACGTTTGAAGTAGCGTTGGACAATTACGTCAAAGAAAGCAACCTTGATTGGTCCAACCATGTTGCGTACATACCTACAAAAGAAGCTATTTCCAACAAAATCATCACCAAGCAATTGATAAGAAAACATATTTTTCCAAATAAAAATTCAGTCATTGAAACGATCAAATTGTGGAAAAAAACATTAAATATGAAAAATAACATGTATGATGCAAGCGATTTATTTGTGATCAACGTAGACAACGAAAAGGTAAAAGTTGCATCGATACCGTACATTTTCAAAGAAGCAGAAAAATATTATGACTATAAAGGCACAAATATGTATAAAATCAACTTAATCGGCAAAAGGCATTTGTAAGTGTTATGGACGAAGACAAGTTAAAACAAATAAAAAGAGAACGTGCACGCGAAAAAGCAAAAGCGAATCGCGAGAAAATGAAATTAATAGAATTGCAAAAAAAAACAGTAGATTATCAAAAAAAAGTAAACGAGAATAGAACCGCATTTGGGTTGGAAAAAAATAAAATACAAAGTTCCATGACCATGTTCTTAAAAAAATAACTTATTAAAACCCAGCAGTAAACTCAATGTCATCTTCTACATCCATTGTATTAGTAGAAGGCAACGTGCTTTCCCATCCCTCTATTGTTTCTGGTACCTCTTCCTCTTCCAAATCCATATCAGTTACTACACGTGCAATCGTTGTAGTGGTTGTAGTGGTTGTTGGTGTGTTTAAAAGATTCCCCAAAAGAGAATGGTTTGATCTTTCTTCGCCATTTTCCTTTTTCTTTGCTGCTTCTTTTTTGGCCTTCTCAGCCTTACTTTGTGAATCAAACATGTCACAAATACTACGAATCTGTTTTGTTTTTAGTCCTGTTTTTTTCTTCTTTCTTTTACCCAATGCACCATTCACAAACATGTTCACGTTCGCTAAGCGGGTCTTGTCTTGTTCGTTCACATGTCGTTTCTTACGAGGTGTGCTACTGGCACCGTACAAAGGTGTTCCACAGAAGCATTGTCCATCGATTGGGCCTTCTACACAACATACGTGTTGTTCTTTCCTACTCGCATACAACTGTTGTGATGCTTGTATGAGGCGATACAAAGGGGTAGTTTTTGGTGTTGTTTTTCGTTTCATCCAACCTTTAAAAACCGAATTCGTATTGTAGACTTTCGTGTACAAACATATTTTTTGTTGCACCGATAGACTCGCATAGTTCTGTGCAAATAAATCACTCGTGTAGCTGCTATGTTCCCGAATAGTTTGTATATACGGACCTACTTCCCCATCGACGTAATGGGACAATAAAATCCCAGTTGTGTCTTTCAACAAACACAATAATGTTTTTGTGTATTTGGAATGCACTGCGGGTCTTCTTGGATAATTCTTTCTTTTTTTCTTTTTCTTCTGACTCGAACTAGACATTGTTAAAACACTCGTTTGTTGTATTTGTTTATACGTATAAGAGCTTGCTTTATCTTTCCAATATTTATACGTATACGTATACGTATATGTTTATGTTTATGTATATGTATATGTATATGTATATGTATATGTATTTGTTTATATGTTTTAGTTGTCATTTTTGTATGTATATATTACATTTATTCATTACTGTAACATGGACGAGATCAATATTTACAGGAGTACCAAAAATAGCAGGGCAACAGCACCAGATTCTGTAGTGACGCCTACCGTCGACTTGGATGTCAATAATGGCGCGATACCAGCTAGTTTGCAAGATTCAAATTTCAAAAATGAAGTAAAGAATATGAAAAAAAGGGCCGACAATTTGCTCCCTGGCGCAGGCAAGGCTCCAAAAGATGCAATAGAATATTTTGTGAAAGCGCAGTATGCGTTGGCTCAAACGGAGAAAAATCCATGGTATCGTCTCGCTATGAAAATCAGTGCCTTTTCAGGCGAGCCAATGACTAAAATGTGGAAAACGCAAGCCCAAGTGGAGACGGGGCAAGCCTTGTTGCAAGAGAGTTCACAAGGGTTGTACAGTGCAATAGATAGCTCGGCAGGAAATTACGAGGGCGGGGATTTGGTTCAAGCGATGGGGTCGTATATGGAGCAACAGTCGGAACAAAATGTGAGTGAATACGTGAAGAACAGAAGGGATTTTTATTTAAGTCCGCAAGTATTTGGGAAATTATTTTTAACCCCCCTTATGTTTGGGCATATTAATGAAAGCGTCGAGCTGATAAAAAACCACTGCGGTGCCAACGTGGATGTCCATCACTTGATTGAAAGTAGGCACCAGACAATGTTTGCAAGGCTGGTAGCATTGCGTATGCAAATGAGTCGTTTCTTGAGTGGAAGATACTACAGTTTAAGCGGTAATTACGGTAGGTTGATGCACCAGACAAACCGTGTTATCATGTATTTTAAATCTCACTACACGCCTGGATCGTCGGGAGCTCGACTTCAATATTCTCGAATGATTCCAACTCGGACGGGAGCGGTTCAGAATCAGAATTTGAATTATCAAGTTCCTTCTCTTCCATCGCGGTCATCTTATTTCGAAAAATTGAATCGAGTGTAAACGGTTTGATGTAGCATAGTATAACAATCAAGCCAACCGTATCCAATACAATGCAAAGCACATAGAATGAATCCATGTCGTATGTGTTGAACGCGATAGTGTTCTTGATGTTGTAAGCGTTTGTAAATATTCCGCTCAACTCCCTTGACACAATACCAGAAAAATTTGTCACGGCCATGAAAAAAGCATAGACAGTCCCTTCCAGTGATTTGGGGCATAACTTTGCTGCTATGATTGCAAATGGTAAAAATGCAATTTGTCCAACAAACGCACCCAAAAAACAATTCGCGTAAAGGAACAGGTCGGGTTCGACGGCAAATCGATCGGTAATGACTAAGTTGCGAAAGACCATCAGTCCTAACGCGATAATATTGGTAGTTAGTATGATGCTCACAATGTTTGTTTGTCTAAGAAATGCGTCAAAAAACATCGATGCTAGTATGATAGTTAGATACGAAATCATGTCAGCAATGCCAAAGACAGATGAGTTGACCTCAAATTTTTTGATCATCATATACTCCACGATGGTGCCGTCGGAAGGTTCGTACCCGTAAACAAACAGGAGTAAAACAAACAGTAGTATGGTTTTGTTATATATAAACGCACAGAACGCTTGTAGAACCCTTGTTGAAGTGTTTTCATTGAATTTTTCGTTGATATGCAAACCGAAAAAGCTGCCGACCAAACAGAACAAGGCAATGAAACTAAACCGATTTCTGTGAAACGTAAACGAAAACCCAAAAATACACCCAACAAGCGACCCAAAGCTACGGGAAGCCCAAGCAATGCTTTGGATCCTGCCAGTGTTCTTGGTATTGCTAATTCGTTCGACCATAATAGCGTCCAGCACAACGTCGCTGCAAGCAAGAAAAAACGAAGAAAGCGTGCAAAAAAAGACAAGTCGAGAAACACTGCTGCTGTCAAACCCAAGAATACTCCAAAAAAGACCACTACACGCAAACCCAAAAGCAATTTGAAGCCTGCGGTTCAAGAAACCCCGAATCCTGTCGCTAATCATACCGTAAACAGCTTTGATGCTCCACGGGAACGCAATGATTCCACCGTAAAAAGCAAGATCAGCGGGGCTGGTGTTGTGGGTATCGATGAAGTAGTACCTGAGGATATTGCTGGGCGCTACGATGACCAACCCAAGGAAAAAGTAGACAAAAAAGATATCGCGGTTGGTAGCACAAACCAATGCCAAATAGCGTGGGAACATTTTGCGTTGTTGGTAGAAGAATATTTATTAGCAAAAGATGTAAGAATGTAATAGGTTTACAAAATTAGTTTATATTATTATTGTAAAAGTACGTCTTTCTCGTCCTTTAAGTCGGGTCTTAAAGCCATAGGTTTACTCGACAGCGTTGCAACTTCGTCCACTACATAAGCATAGCCATAATATCCCGTAGGAAGTATAGCTACGCAAAATAAAATGAAAAAGAAATACCACCACCAGAAACTATAGGATGCAATGATGATAAATGTCAAAAAAAACACAAACGAAAATCCGCCGCCAACGTATACCACTTGTCTCTGCATTTAAGACAAGTTCATACACCTTAATATAGTAGAATTATTAGTTCCCACTCTTGAAGGCTTTCCAGTCCTTGTTCCCGTTTTGTCGGTAGGCATGGTAAGTTGTATAGCGATTGTTGCCGCGTATAATACGCTGCACGTCCCGTTGTTTGGTCATGATCTGTGCATTTTGTTTGTTGACGCCTTGTTGTATAGCACCTCGAATAGTAGAACTAGGATCCATTGCTTTTTAAACTTGCTCTGTTATATAATATAGTGTTTTAACATATATAACCCTACTTCCAACCATGCCAAAAACGACCTTAAAACCAGGTACTACCTATCAGCAGGAAGGTGGGAAAACCTACATTGTAACCGTACAAGAAGTGGCAGATTTAACAACACAGAGACCAAAGCGTAAAATACGCAAACCATATAAAAAAGTACTTAAGCTATTTTCCAAACCCGACCCAAATGACGACGAGCAGGTTGTGCAATATAACGTTCCGTTGTACCCTTCAGGGTTGGTGAAACATGCTGACCGTATAACGTATAAACCAAAAAGAAAGACCGCACTTTCTTGCACCGTTGGTTACTTTGTACCGCGTGTTGAGATAGATTACCAACATGCCCCAGGAATATGGGTTGGTGCTACACAATACCCTTCAGGTAGCGACGATGCTTGCCGATTTTGGACGTTGGATGAAAATGCAACTGCAGAAAGCATACTCGAGAAAATATTGTGCCTGCCTAGCACTGGTTTTGGTCCTTACACAGAACAAGGTGGATGGAATTCTGGTATGCAGCATGAAACGGACTCTGAACACATTATTGTATCGAGTGATGTATGGCGGCGTCTGTCAAAAGAACTTCGCAAACGTTTTTTACGCGAGGTATTTGCGGACACGATTTACATTGATGTTGGTCTTGAATAAGAAGTTAAAGGTGTTGCTATATAGGCAGAGAGAGAGTGTATTTAAAATGAAGAGAGCAAAGCTAACTTTTACGATACATGTAATTTTTACATTATTATTACATGTAAATGTATTTTTAGGGTTGATCCACGAGTGGGTGCCTATTCTAAGCACGCACATCTGGATTTTATGGTTCTTGTCGCATGTTGTCCTGTACAGCATTTATGTCATTTTAACCGATATTGGGACTATCCTGGTGCAACCTGTAGTCAACAAACATTTAGCGTACCAATCGTTTTTTATTGCATTGTGGTATTACCAACGAATTTATGCATTGAATTACCAAAATGTCGAAAATTACGAAGTTGGATGCAAACGAGACTTGTTGGTAGTAACAAGCACCGTATCTTTCACCGTACTGCTGGTTGCGTTTACGTCTGTGTTTACCCGATTAATCGTCTAAACCCATACAAATGCATTTCATGTGCAATTTTATTAATTGTTGCAATGTCTGTAAAGATGTTCATTTGTATTAACGCATTCAAAATAGGTTTTACTTGCAACCCATTGATACAAAAAAAATGCTCTAAGCAAGTGTATCCACTTTTCAATATTTTTTTTTCCGTTTGCAACCCGATGCCATTGATATTGCTAAACGGCGTCAAAAACAATAAGGTCACGACCCCATTTAACGGTTTGTTGATGGTTTTTAACACGGTATCCAACGCTAGGACATCGTTTGCTGCTGCGTGAGCACCTTCAAACGGTTTCCCTGTCAAGGTTAAATATAAATTTCCTAAACTGTAACTCTTTTGTTTGGGCAGCACACTACGTATAAAATGCAACGTATCAAAAAAGAAAATTGGTAATCGAAGAATGTGCAGGTGCACGCGATGTCGTACTAGCTCATGTTCAAGGACCAATTTGTCACCACGAAAGGCATTATGACTGGTTAACAAAATATGTTGATCTTCGGCGATCAAAAGACTTTGTAAAAACAAATCAAATAAATAAATACCTTCTTGAAAACTAACTGCATTTAATTTTATAAATTCTTCCTTTGTTGGCATTTTATACCTTTCATGAATAGCAGGTGGGACCTGTTTTCTAGACTTATAAGGGTTGATCAATACGTGGAATTTGTTATTGCCACTTTTTGCAGCTATTTCCCATATAGCACACTGTTTACCATGTTGCTCTTGTACATCTCCTGAATATTCCAAATCATACAAAACTGGTATCACTTTTTTCCATAGATAATTCGATTTATCCAAATACATATTTACTGAGCTTACGCATCTCTATATACCAGATTAATACAAAATGCAAATACACACACAAATCTAGCAAACCACAACATGCTACGAACAATATTGCACCGCCGCAAGGTCCTTTCCACCCCAATCGTTGCCATTTCATGCAATATCTTTTGATGGTAATAGTACGACACGGCACTAAATATCCACCCGATAAAAACAATAATAAACGGCACCCATGCTTCAGAAGACAATACCAACATCGCTATTGCACACACCCCGTCTATGAAGAAAAAGACTGCGTGGGTGTAGATACTACGTTCAAAATCTTCTTCGTACCATCGTTCCTGAAACAGCGGCGAAAACACAACTTTGTCCACAATTGCAGTGGTGCAAATTGCACTGCTTACGACAGAAATCAATGTAAACACAAATAATGTAAAATCAAGCATACGTCTATATAATCGTTGCCTCAAGTGTTTTATATGTTTAATTCCAATTCGTGGAAAAGTTTGCCCAAATGGCAGTACCTTGTAGCGTACCACGATGAGAGAAGGTTCAAAATTATGCTCAACAAGGCAGCCTTGCCAGAAAATATCATGGGCAAACTTCATGCGTGGCAAACCTACGAGACTATCGTTGAGAGACTGCGCGCTACGAAGCTGATTGTAGACGAAATTCCAAAGTATATTACTCTGGCAAAAAAATTTAAAAAGAAAGGAAAAGTCGCTGATCTTGATCCGTCGATTATCAACAAAATACCTTATTGGAATACATTGTACGAGCACCAAAAAAAAGCCGTGGCGTACGGTATTTTGGATTTTAAAGGTCGCGTCTACTTGGCAGATGAGATGGGAAGCGGAAAAACGTACTCAGCAATCACCATTTTGAATTATCTCTTATTACAGAAAGGTGGACACAACACTGTTTTAATTTTATGCCCTGCAAGTCTGCAAAAAAATTGGAAAACTGTCGTTGCAGAAAAAGGTATTGCCGATGCAGAAGTGAATATTTTGTCATACGATAAGGCAAAAAATATACACAAAGACATCAAAACAAAAAAATACGACGCTTGCCTTTTGGACGAGGCGCATTGTTTAAAAGATACAACGACGCAGCGGTACAGGAAGCTTGCTCCTGCATTGAAACGTATTGAGTACCGCATCTTGCTATCAGGCACTCCTTGTGTAAATCGCGCGGACGAGCTATATTCGCCGTTGAGTTTATTGTATCCAAAACTATTCAAATCAAAGAAAAAATTCATGGACAGATACTTCAACAAAATATCCAGAAAATGTCGATTACCAAGCGAAGTGGCGTTGATGATACCCTTGTTCGGTTTCATTCGACGCACCAAAAACGAAGTGTTAAACCTGCCTCCAAAAGTGACTACTGTGCACGAAATCAACGATAAAAAGGCGACTGTTTCGTTTAAAATCATGCTAAATAAAATGCAGTTACCCGAGAATATGGAGAACCCGAGCATGATGAAGTACTTGATTGGTGAAAGCTTCCATGCATTAGCTACCATCAAATCAGAGAGCAAACCGTTTAAATTAAAGCTATTGGAATTGCTGAAAGATACGAATGAAAAAACAACTTCGAAGGTCGTCTTCTGTATCCATAAATCCATTGTCGAATGTTTAAAAGGCATCTGTGAAGACTTAAACATCAGTCACGCCGTGATAAACGGAGAGACAGCGGTGAAAAAAAGAGGGCCGATTGTTGAACAGTTCCAGGCAGGGGAAATAGATGTTCTTATCTGCTCCATTCAGGCAGCAGGCGTCGGGTTGACCATGACTCGATCCAATAATGTAATTCTAGCGGAGAGTTCTTGGGTTCCAGGTCTTAACCAGCAAGCAATCGATCGTTGCCATAGAATTGGCCAAACCAAAAAAGTGTACGTGGATCGAGTCTTTTGTAACTCAAGTATAGATCAATTTATCCAGCAATGCGAGAAGGGTAAACGAAAAATGCATAAATTGCTTTTGAAGCATTTAAAAGAGAAAAAGCACAGTACAATAGATAAATATTTTAATTAAAATTATTTACATCAACGTTTTTACAAGACTATTATTTTAATTGATACACAACTCACTATGATACTTTGGATACCAACGGGTAAAATTTTTATCCAAGCATAAAAGATTCTGAACTCTCTGTGCTTTGTTATAGCTTTCCACTATTTTTGGTATGATTTGTTTCATGTCCAACACGATCTCTTGTATCTGTTTTGAAGACTCATTTACTTCAACAACAGTGGTCGCGGTCCATCCAGTGATAAAAACGAGCAATAGTAAGGTAATAAAGACTGATGCAATATATGCATAATGGAGTTGACAGTTGCGTTTTGGCGGTAATATTCCAGGAATTAGGTGATATGGATTGTCTTGCGTTTCGTCTGTCATCATTTATAAAAAATATGTTGATGGTTATATACATAGATGCAGCCGCATGATTTTTAAATCCAACGTGCTGCATTTGTAGAAACAGTAGGTTTTTAAGTCAGGTGTTAAGCGTACAACTTGTTTAATCTGTTTTAAGAAAGGTAATATGACTTCGTAGCAAGTATTGTAATGATTGATCCATATTCTCGTCGCATCGCGCTCGTAAAAGATGTAGTTGATTTCGTCGCCATTTACATTCCTTCTGTGTAGTTCTCTTGTGCCGTTTATATCAGGTGTAACATGTAGCCATCGAACCTTTCTGTACCGATTAAACTGTCCCAAATACCGATTGTGCGGCAAATACTCAATTTTTATAAGGTAATTCTTATTGGCTTTGACAGCCGAAACACTTGTTAGATCTAGATTTCGATTCCACATTTTGCCTATAAACTAACGTCTCGAAACGTTTACAAATGACGTCTTATTTTCGAAATTATGCAACATGCTGGCGACGACGCATCTCCACGGACGACTACGACGAGCTGTCGGAATGGCACTGCTATCGCAATGATAATATTGACCCTGACTCGTACTTAAATAATGTAGTATCGAAATTCAAACATGAAATTTTTGCACTGGCTCTCGGGGTTTCGCCTTACGAGGATAAAGATACCAAATCCATCTACTTGTACGTGGGTGGGTTTCGATTTATCAAAGCTAGCTTTTCACAACCAAATCTTTTAAAAATCGAGTTTCGTAATGACGAAATGGCAGATGTATATAGAAATTGTAATGAATCCTTAGCACCAGGCAGATGGCCCAAATTGAAAAAGAAATATTACAAGCATTTTAAACAATTGCAATACTTTCCGTGCGGGTATTATTATTGGGGTTATTTTTTGTATCAAAAGAAGAAGGTAAAGCTTTGCGAAGACCAAAACACAGAAATTACAGCAGATGAAATGGATCGATTAGTGATGCAAAGTGGTTACGTATAGACAAGTTTTGTGTTTGTAATTTTTAATTTTTTATACAACAGTATAACTCAGCTGTTGTGTTGTAGATAAAATGAGTCATTTATCAAATTGGGACATTGACGAGTCCGCTTTTGACGATTTAACAACGCATGTGAAGGAGCATTTGTATCCTTTTAAACACTCCTCCAATCAAGATATCGAGTTGCAGGTGGTTGGATACATAAGCAACCAACCTGGGATTATTTATGAGATTTTGAATGTATATGCATTTTCAGAGTCGGAAATTAATGCGTGGAAGCACGTGTTGACGAGTTATGGTGCGCACAATGTGCAGATTGGAGTGGACACAATGAACAAAGTAGTGACAATGAATGTTTATTATGCACCGAAAAAGGAGAAAAAAAGAAACACTGGTTTCAGCAGCTATAAAGTGTGTGCATGGTACAAGTATATACCAACGTTCTTTTGGATTTATCTATTGTTGGTGCTATGGAACCCAACGCGATACAACCTTATGTAGCTCCTCAAACGATTACCAAAGTAAAACACAACGATATATTAAACGATAATATTGAGCGCGTGGATCGTAATATCATTCAATCTATTGTAGCACAATTCCCGAATAAAGAAATTGTATTTTCAGTCAACAATTTGAGTAGCCGCATTGTTTGTATTTTCAAACAGATGCAATGTCTTGATTTCCACACGTTGCATAAAATCTATTTATTAAGTGACAAGATCAAAGTTATCAACGCGATGATTCATGCAAATGCATTGGAGATTCAAATCCATAAAGTAGACGCGGAACGTGTGCCTGTTACGATTAAAAAGCGACCGAATACATTGGAAATAGAAACGTGTGCAACAAAATTTGTAGAGAAAGTAAATATGCATAAATCGGACAACCGTTTGTGTTTGGAATTGGTTAAATTATTATACAAATGGACATGGGGAACAGTTGCGTGCAAAGTGGATGTGAATTTGTTTGGCGACACGTACCATTACACTGTTTCTAGTCTACGAAACGTATCGTTCAAACAATTAAATGTATTGAACAAGTTGAGTGATTTGGTAACGGACATACAAGTGAATTTCAAACAAAATTGGTTAGCATTTAAAGTCACGAGAACAAACGAATATATAACATTGAGTGAAATAAGTAAAAAACGAAGAAAACTATGAATGAATTTCAACGTTATTGTTTTATTTTTTGCATCCAGTATACTTGTAATTAGTTTTATTTTATTATTTTACTTTCAATACACTACCATCTTTCATTTTTTTAAAAAACAAGTGAAACAGGTCATCCGCAAAGTCAAACCAATCAATCGTGAACTAGTCGCACATAATCAACAATGGAAATGTGCGGGATGCCAAAGTATCATGCTGTCGCATTTCAAAATTACGTCACATAATAACAATTACTTCGCTGTCTGTATAAATTGCGCTCCAAAGTATGAATGCACCGATAAAACATGTTTAGTGTAGATCGGGAAGACAAACAAAAATTAATTGATTGCTACGACGATCCGCAAGAATTATTGCACATTATTTCTGTCAATTTACTAACGCTTGCAAAAGTGCAAGCCGACGATTATTTAATGACGACGGGGGATTTATTTGCCATTCAACGTCCATCCGATTACAGACTGATTCCAATCGGGGTGTTTCGATTTTATTACGGTTACTCCAGGCAAATCACGTTGGACAACATCAAACAATTATACGACAGTGCAAAATACTTGTTGGAAAAGGTGCAGTTGACCGACGAAGAAAGAAAAAAAGTTAGAGAATTAGTACAAAAATCACACCGAGGCCTAAGAAAATTACAGGTTACGTACATAAAAGATGTTAGTGTCTATTCTGAATTGCAAATATTATTAGAAGAAACCAGCAGAGGGATTTTCGTGTTAGACCTTATCGGTAACCCTTCTGACGTTCATACAATAGGGCGCCACACAACGACATTGACGTAAGGTATTGCTGTGAAAAAAACACGGCATGGAACTGTGGTTTGCTTATGATACAATCAAGTGTATTAAAAAGGTACACGGTTAGTCTATTTGCGGTCTTTTTTATTTCTGTATATGGTAAAAAATCATTCTCTATTACGCCTGTGCCTTTGAATCCGTTCAACCACGAATCAAATAAACTTGACGCCGATACCTCTTCAAACCCTGCATACGTCGATACGTCACTTTCTAATATTGCATCCCATTCATGAACAATCATTTCCCAAATGTCGTAGCGATTGATCGGGTAATTCATTCCATGTTTCAGTACGATATTTCTTTGGTTCATTTATTATCCTGCACGTGCAAGGATATGTACAACGTTTTAACTAGAGATATTTGTTGGGAAATACTTGCAAAATTATATTTGAATCAACGTTACGAAAACACTTATTGGGACAAGTTGAAATATTTGAGTGTCGTTAATCATTTCAATGGATTTTGCTTAGACGTCATTGACGGGCTTCTATGCGACATGCGGTTCAAATCGTGCACACCAAAGCTATTTGAATCGCCCGTCGTTCGATTAAATAAATTTACGGTGCTACGGCAAAACATATGGCTGTACCTTGAAGATATGAACTTTGTGCGGTACATGAAGAACACCCTGCTTCAATACGCAGACACGAAACAAATGAAATTGAAAACCACGTACTTTAACTTTCCGAATGAGATGGTAGTCAAAGATCTTGACAATCAAGCAATAGACAAAATAGGAAAACCCAGCGATGTTACAGACCAGACGGAAGTCGTTGTTACATTTGTATTGCAATGCAACAACCAGCATATTGTACCAATATTAAAACAAATAAAATATATTTATTATTAAACTATTAAAAAATTACACACCCAACATATTGTGAAATAGACATCGTACAAGAGCACATTATCTAAGTGGAACAAGAAGAACGCCCCAATCGTCTTTCCTATTACCTCCAATACCGTGGGCTCGTTCCATGTGAACACTGCTTGGTGTGCTATTAATAATACTGCCCCAGCTACATGCACAAATAAATAGAAACCAAACAACCACAACGCAATAGCAACGATTAGTACTGGAATAATGATAAAGTACTCCAACATACTGACACTCGATTTACGAGAATACAACATATTAACACACACAAACTTTTTAAAACACTTTAAATGATAGCTATCTTATAGATACTTTCCGAGATTGATATTTGCTTCATCGTTCGTATTACCATGCTTCCATTCACGGTAACGTCTACCCCGTACATGTTCTTTTCAGGCATGAACGGGCCTTGCACCCGCATGTCATCTGGTGGATTCAAAATGCATACATTGCCTGCAAACGACGATTTAATAATAACATCTTCGCCTGCGAACAATGCAATAATCTGTATACGAGTTGCCTGTTCAAAGCTTAAGCCCTCCACGGTCCCTTCCAACGTCACGTGGTACGCACCTTTGTCGATTTTAAATACCAAGTAAATGGTCTCTAAGCATTGCTCTTGTGTAGCGTTCATTAAAAAATCGTCGTGGTAGTAATCGTGCATCGATCCACTGCGAGGGCCAATCCTGTAAGTTTCCACGGGGCAATACGGGATGCGGTTGAATTGTGCTTCGTCCACAAATATATTTTGCGATGCATTTTGGATGACGTAGTAGCGAAACGGGGAGAGCATGATGTAGACGCCGATCGGTTGTTGGAAAGAGAGGTGCGTAGTACGTTTGTTGTATATACATAGTTTATCATAAATTATATTTAAATGTTCTGCAGGCTTAAAACCTGCTAAAGTTAAAAACTCAAACGGTACAAGAATCATAACACTTGAGTTATGCAACCTGCAACATGCGTGATTTCTCTTCCATGGTTCCTGATGGTGCTTGCAAGTTATTCCTTTGATCTCGTTTAAGTTGTGGTAGTAACGAAATACCCATGCCCAAAGCAGCAAGTATAATGGTTACGATTGGCATAGCATCTGCCCATCCTGTGCTTTCATCAACAGTAAGAACACTGCCTGAATCGTTCATTTCGCGTAAGATGATAGACCATGCAAGTCCGCCTTTAATAGCAAGATCCATGATAACATGACCATGACGTCGGTCTGAATTCTCTACATAAAATGTAGGGTAGTCCATATTATGTGCAAACTCGTGTGCAGCTTTTACAACTAAAGCCACTATCATTGCCGCTAACAACCCACCTGTGTTTTTTCTGGAGTTATTTTGTTGAGCAATAATTAACAATATAAGTTCCAATATAATAACAACAACAGATATCATACCTAATGACCTTTTTGCGTTAGTTTGAACCATAACTTCCGTGTAATGTTTTGCCGCTTCGTAAGTTAATACAAGTCCACCGATGATGACGGCAATCCAGAACTGATCTCCAGAAAAGTAAATGTAAAACATAATTGCACTGGTGATACTGGTGAACCCGTAACTTAATATGTGTAAGAGGCTAAAGAAGCGATTTTCATAAAAAGTTTGGTCTTCATCTATCAAGTTGGTGTCCCGTGCTAGCAAAATAAGAGCAGTCACAAGTACAACAATGTCGTTAATGCACTGCATCCATAACGTATTTAAGCTTTCAATGGTTTTAGTAGTTTTTTCCACACTACCATCACTGTTTTTAAACTCGACAATTAAATCGTGTCTAGGAAACTCACCTGATACAGTGGTTACGTTCGTGGTGGTGTTGGTGACGCTTGTTACTTGTGAATCAATGTTGTTAAGCGCAATAATTGCCATAATAATACTGCCTGCATGGGCTACCAAAGTTATGTAACGGAAAAGACCCAATGATCTTTGTTCTAAATCTAATGCTTTGACTGAATCCATAATGAAATTGTTATAGTATGATGTGTATAATCTTACATTACTAGGGCAGCCCATATATACATATATTTGATAATTTTTTTCTATATCAGGGGCTTTCACAAGTTACAAAATGTTCTTCCCGATTTTACCTTTTCTGTGTTCATGCTATGTCATCCATCGAGCCTATCCCATCTTGATTGACCATTTAGAAGATGTTAACCCAAATTTTAGTGGTTTAACCAATGTAAAAAAGCATTACGTCGTCAAAAACTTAATCAAAGCCGTGTATTTGTGCGTCTTGAGCATCATTGGATTGCCGCTTATGGTCTGTGCATGGTATAAATATTGGCCCAACGCGTGGATACAAAGCATCGCTGGTTTGTACTGCTCCAACGATATTATGGGTCTCTACAAAGTAAAAGAATTACCAACTAGCACTCGCCTACACCACACGGTGACTTTTGTATTTTTATTAGCAACGTTCATGACGGATTTTCAACACAGCTCCGTGGGGCAGATGCTTTTTGTCTACACGTATTGTTCGGCGTTGTGTTTCCCTGTTAATGCATATTTAGGGTTGCGATTATGTTTTGAGGCGGAGGACGTGGCACTTACCAAACAAATAGCAAAGCATGTCTACTTGGGCATGTGCATTATCAATTGGACCTTACAATATTGTATGATGCACCATACGGTGCACCACATGGCGTATTTAGGGCTATTACTATTTATTGTGTACGACGACATCTATCTTTTGCGTTGGTTGTGGAAAAAAAGCGATGTTTAGTGTTTTGACATACAAAGGTATTGATACTGTCAACGATGACAATTTGTTGGAATATACATTGGATGGGCATCTTTTTGGGCTTGAACCCTTGGAATCTCAGATGAACGAGCTACAGGAATACGAGGGTGCGGTGGAAGAAAAGGTATATCAAATGGAAGTTTTAAAACACGAAGAAAAAGAAATTAAAAAAAAGATGAACAGAATATATTTGGATTTAGTTTATGTTGATTATCGTCTCGAACAGCTTGAAAATCATTTAAACCGTATTAGACTATTGCAATCTACGCTTTATTATCCTCGTCAATGGTCTCCGCCCGAGGTTGCATCCAATAGTAATGCTCATCTTTACGGTACAAAATAATACAATCATTTTCTGGCAATGGATCGATGCCGTGCGTATTGAAGTTGGCATTCACGGTATCATCGTCGTATTGAATGACCGTGACGTCAAACAATGCATTGACAAATTGTGTTAGAATTTGATCCCCACCCCATTGATCTCGGGAGCGATGGTAAGGTTTACCGTGCACGGTATCGTACAAACCTTCCAACAATTGGTCTGGCACATCTTTAAAATCTTGTGTTGTTAAACTTTCTGTAAAAAAACTAGTATCGATGGTTATTTCTTTAAACGACGAATCTTCTAATTTACTTTTAATGTGTACTAAATGTTTATCTTTCCATGCCTCAAAGTAATGCTCAATGTATTTGCTAGCTGTAATATTCTTGTCCCAAAACCCGTAAAACATGACAATGTAATACCCAATCAAAAGCCGCAATTGATCAGGTGCTTGGTCTCTCAATAAAGCATCTTCCGTGATAAATCGAGGCATGGTTGGCGGTTGGTGCATTTGAAACTCGTACGACAAATCGAAATCGTTGGTGGTATTCCATGCCTTCAATTTATCATAAAATCGAAAATACAACGATTGCACAATGGCATGGAAGTAACAATTTCCATCCGACGGTACGTTCATAATTTTAAAACCTTTCAACCATGTCAATTTTGCGTGCACTGGTATGTTGTGCTTTTGCATTGCATATTCGTACGGACTAGACGAGATGCAAATGGTAGCAGACTGTAGTGGTACAATGTATGTGTTTGGATCTAATGGTTTGTTTATATTATTGACAAAAGCGTATAAATACCTGCGATCAAACGTCAATCGGTGGTTATTTATATCCAATCCCCTGCACTTGATTAGGACTTCTACAACCGTTGTGTTGGGTGGTACCGAGGATAAATTAAATACATACAGACGAGGGTGCGTGACATCTTTGACCTTTAAGACATGAATCATGGTGTTGTTGTGTCTAAATGCACGCTTCGAATATATGCGTATTTATATTTCCTAATTATTTGTATCGATTGTTCAACTTGTGCTAGATGCACTTCTTGTCTTTCTATGGATCGTTTTTTCTTGTCTACGAGTTGTGTGTCGCGGTCTAGACTCAATTGTAACGTTCTGATAACACTTACTTTCTTAGTAAAGGCGCCACATAACCTTTTTACCGACATCGATTTTTCATGTATAAATTTTCGTTTCGTCAAGTTGGATTGGATGCCACAAAGTCCACGAGGAATTTTTGCAAGAATGTGCTGCACGTGTTTCAATTTTAAAATATGATCTTCGTATTGATGGTTTAATTTTGCTTGCAAGCAAGAGTAACTTGCTTTTTCTTTGCTGTAATTCTTCAATAGTTTTGCATGTTGCCCCAATAACCTCTTCAACGGGACGCGCAGAGCAATGGCGTTGGACCCAGATTGCAACGTTGTGTTTTTGTTGATAGGCAAAGCAGGGTCCAATTCGAAATTTAAATGAAACAGGATGCTGAACGTTTTCCACGAATAGCGTGTTGGTTTCCATTGGTGGTTTAGCATGTTAACAAATCGTTCTCCGACTTGTTTAAAATCATAATCGTGCATAGTGTGGTTGGCGTATTGACCATGAAATAAGTCAAGCCAATACTCATCGGTTAAATTCATTCGCTCCATTAAATAAGCACGGTACAGCTCTTCTTGTGTTTGGCATAAATATTTACAACATTGGATCAACTGTACAAGGTCTTCTATGGTGAAAAATATACACGCAATTTTCCACAGCACCATCTAGTGTTTGTGTTTAAATAACTGAAAAGCATGTATATACCGCTTTCATTACTATCATATAAAAAAAGTGCACCTGTGCCATTTACTGAAATTGTATATATAACCTTACTATAACTGTAACAATATACACAATAATGAAATTGTTGACCCTTTTCATCGCTATTATCATTGGATGCCAAGGAGTTTCCGCAACTACCAACCCTGTGCTATGCAGCCAGGTCGATTATTTGTTCTATAATTCAGACTGTTGCAATGCCGCTGCAGAAGTCCCTTGCATGGAGCAGCTCGCAAAAGTCACGTACGACGCAACCGTTACGGACTTGTATGCAAAAATAGAAAACGTGAAAACAGGAGGATTGGCAATTGCAGCCTCGCGCGTTTTAGATATCCAAGACGGAGCAAACCTTGTTGTGCACGGCTCAGGCACAGGGCAAGATGCAAATGGTAATGATAAATTTGGAACGTTACTGGTCAAGCAATACGGTACATTAGATTTTGAAGCTGGTGCCGTGTTGGATTTAAGCAAAATAAGTCTAGATGCTGGCAAAGATGCAAATACTCGTGCAAAGCTTGCCTTTTCAGAACTAGGCGATGTTACAGGCGATGTCACCTTTCATGGTGTTGTCAATGCAGACAAAGGCATTTCCGTCGATGCAGGGCAATTCTCTGTAGCAGATGTCACGGGTGATGTATTAACAAAAGGTTCGTTGGAAGCCTACGGTAAAGCAACTGCTTCAGCATTGGATATTAATGGTAAAGTAACGATTGCTTCCAACGGAAACCTTCGAAGTGCAGCAAGCGTTGCAATGGAAGATGATTTATTGGTCATCGATACAAGTTGTGCAAACCCACCATGTGTGGACCATCAATTTAAAGTAAAACAAGCCGATGGTGAAGTAGAAGCAAAAGGAAATGTATTTGTTCGCCAAGCATTGGAAGTCGATGGATTGAGCAAATTAGATGGTGGTATTAATGTTGCCAATTTATTTACAGTTGGTGTGGATGGCACTACTACGGTAGATGCATTGGTCACGATGAAAAAATTAGTTACGATGAAAGGTGGTGGTCGTTTGGAGGGTTCATGGGTCGTTCCTACAGGATCCGCCATCTCCGTATTAGGAACGTTAAACATTGAACAAGGTAATTTGAAGACCACTGGAACAGTTGCCAGTAGTAATATAACATTCGACACGCTTAGTGCGGGGGCTGACTTCAATAACCAAGCCGTGACCAATGTCAATTTTGACACTGGTTCTATTTCGGGCGTCACCATTGACGGATCTGCAATCGGTGCCACTACCGCATCTACCGTAAAAGCAACTACGATTGATGCGTCGTCCACTATTACTGGTGCTGGTGATTTATCCATTGCTGGCACTGCTACTGTATCTGCTGTAACCGTTAATGCAGGTGCAGTTTCTGGTGTTACGACATTAGCAGTTGCCGATGTCACCGTGTCCAACGACCTGACCGTGCAAGGCAATGCAGCTATCACTGGAACGTTAGCCGCTGGGGTTTCAACATTAGCAGCTACTACGGCTGCTTCCGTCGAGGTAACAGGTGCTTCGACCTTGAAAGGTGCAGCTACGTTGGAAGGCGACGTGACGATCAAGAAAGAAGCTATGTTTGAAGAAGGATTGCAGGTGGGTACTGGTGTCACGACCACGACAGCTGACTCGTATGTACACGTAATTGATGATGAGAAGTGTACAGCTGCTCTTATTAATACAAACTCTATATTCTCAAATGCTGGAGACTCGTCTACTGGTGTTGCCATGACCATTGAACTTTGTGCAAGTTGGACATATTATGTGTTAGAAAATGATGGTTACTGCCAATCAGACGTTAACAGCAACCCTTATATTGGCGCAGTGCACACTTCTGCTAACTGTCCTACTGGTTTTACATGGAAGGATGGCTCAAGTGCAACTGGTTTATTTGAATATCTTACTGGTGGAAGTTGGTGTGGAGTTTGTGGCACAGACGCAAAAACAGCTGTAAATGGTGCTGGTCAAAAAGTGTACCAAGCAACCTTAGGCACTACCACTACGAGTGGGGCAGTGGATTTTGCCAAAGACGGTACCCTACAAACCTCTGGGAAAGCGACGTTGGACAGCATGGAAGTGACGAATGACGGTTCCGTAAAAGATTTAACTGTTTCCAATACCTTGGTGTTGGACGGTACAACTACCACTACAAATGGATTTACCTTAACAAGTGAAGGGGATGCCAGTATTAATAGTGTGGTGGTGTCTACCACATTGGATGTCAGCGGGGCAATCAAATTAAGTGGTGCACAAACAAGCACAGCTTTGGCGTCTTTTGAGGCTGGTTTAAAAACTGTTGGTGGCTCTTGTAACGATGATTCGAAAACTAAATTGCAATGTGCAGGGGATACCTGTACGGTTGACGGAGTTGCCGCTCAAACTTGTGTATGGACACCAGTTGATGGCGTATCTGCATTGATTGACGGCAGTATTGAGGCAAAGACCATAAAATTAACAGATGCAGCTGCAAACGCATTGAATGTAGAAAAAAGCAACCACTGTTCCAATGCAGCATATGCAACCGAAGCAACGTGTGAAGCTGCTGGAAACGTGTGGACAGCATTAAAGAATGTCGCATCTATCAGCAATGACGGTACTTTGACGGCCACCAAAGTGGAATCAGAAGGACGAATTATGCCAATGTATCAAGAGACAAATGATGCTGGTCTCCATTGCAGTGACAATGACGGTGTTATTATCCAAGTGGTAGGAGCGTGCGAAGCAGGTCTAAACTTTAGACAATGGTCGTGCGATGATTCTGGCTCTGATATTTCATTTGGAGACTTTTCTGGATCTCCTCATGCTGACGATTGGATGGGTACATGCACTGGAACGTATACTGCAACTTACGTTGCAGATTGTTCACGTTACGATGGCACTGGTCAACCAGACGACACCAATAACAAGAAATTTTGCGAAGCGTTGAATACAAAAGCTCAATGTTTAGGTAACGAACTAATCTTGCGAGGTAAAAATTACGCCGTTCCAGACGTTGAGGCAGCTATGGCAGGCGTAGCAGCTAAAGTTTGGACTGCTACGGGAGCAGTTAACATGAAAGTGTGTGTAAGTGGTGCTGTGGTTTAAATGTTCAAAACTTTAATAAATTCTTTAATTGTATATCTTTTATAATTTGTTTTCCTAAATTAACCAACTCGTCAATATGTTCCCTTTTAATATGCCCATAACTGTCCATAGGGATTGCTTTGTTCCATTTTTCGGCATCTTTTTGACTGATAGAATACATGTGATAATTAACGTGTTTTTCACTTAGTCCCGCATTTTTTAATATTTCGTCCAATAATTGCTTGTCATTGTGTATGGAGATGCACTCGTAGCCTTGCATATATTCGTATGCATCGTATAACGTTTTAAAATACGTATGATGACTTTTGTTTTTATGCAATGCATAATCAAATGGTTTTGAAGCCAAAATCATCAACTCCAGAGGGGTTTCCTTATTTGCATAATTGGATACAAGATGGTTAATTGCCTCAATGGGTATCGAATGAAAGACACCGCCATCCATGAATTTTTTTCCGTCAATGTCTACAGCTGGAAGTATAAATGGAATACTCATGGAAGCGACAATATGCTTGTACAAGTCTTTCGGGGTGGTACCTTTCTCAAATGTAACGGATTCATACTGCATTGTTTCTTTGTTTGTATAGCCAATGTGTAACGTAGCCCGTAACGGTTTGTCATGGACCAATTCTTTGACAATGGTAGTTAAATGCTCCGAGTTTAAGAGACTGTCTTTGAACAAAAAACTAAGTATCGAATTAAAATGAGAATAGTTTGGGGTTAAAAAGGATTCATGGCTATGCTTTACCATCAAGTCGTATGCATCAATGGGTCCGTAGACAGCGCACAACGAGGCCAATAAAGCACCAGCACTAATTCCCCCGAAATGTTCCGCATTGCTGACATGATCCAAGACACCGCCTAGCATTCCTGCCATGGTGGCAAGATGAATGCCTCCAGTGGAAAAAAATAAAGATTTCATTCTATTTTGATGGTTACGACGTTGTTTAGTGTCTTATATAGCGAAACAAATAAAATGGATACACCATTTTGTGACACCATTAGAGTGTCGTTTCCGTCTTGTTCGATTGTTGAATTTCTCATGAAAAAACTAGTATTTGGATATCTTGTCATGATGCTTTCTTCCATTCTTAAAAAGTTTACGTTGTAATTGTCTTTTGATAGAACGACAATGCTTTGACCTGGGTGGTTGACCAATGTGGATTCTATTTTTTGCAAAGGGATTTTGTAGCCCATGTATGTTTCGGAATTTACGTTCTTACAGTTCATAGAGGCATTACAAAAGATATTCAAATACTCGTGCAGCATCGGCCGTGTTGGTATAATATTTGTTAACGTTTCTATGCTTATGAACTCACTTGTTAAACATACTATATTTTGTTGCATTTTTTATAATAACACACAATGATGAATATTTTATTAAAAAATTAGTATATAGGTTTGATTGTTCTGTATTAAGTTACAGTGAGGCTATCTATTTGGATATGAAACTTATGATATACCTATTATTGTTGATAGCACTTTATCATGCAAATGCCCAGTTCAGCGAGCAACAAAATTGGACATTTGCTGATCTTCCATCAACAACTAATTCCGAAAAACGATTTAAATGCAGTCGAAAACTAGATTTTTCGTGCGAGTGTCGAGCAGCCAGCACCATGTACGACGTAGGTTTAGTAGAGACAGAACATCCGTTTTGTTTAACTGCCGCTGGATTAAACCACGGCGCTTGTACTGGAGGATGCATTGACAGCAAAATGCAAAATTACATAGGACAAGACGTCAACGGCATTAGCATTACCGTCAAAGCAGAATGTGATGCTATAACGCGTACATGGACCGATCCCATTTTACCAAAATGCCTCAACGAAAAGGGAGAAGACATGTATAACTTAGGAGGTGGTGGAGAATGTGATACCTTAACAAAATGCACAGGCAATTCCATCTGTAAATTTGGAGGGACCTGTCAAACTTGCACTGCAACACCAACATTTGAAAATACACATTTAGGACAAGTATTACCAGACGAGGGAATCGCAGGTAAATGTGAAATGCCTGGAGCAGCCACTGATTCGGTTGTAGATGTTACCACGACTTTTGCAACAAAAGCAGAATGTGAAACCGCATTTACATACGTCGCACCAATCCGAAACGTTAAGAAATATTATGAAACCAGTACGTTTGACGAAGCGTCAAGTACTTTTACAACCAACGATCACAGACAATGTGTTGCTGGTGTTAAAACTGCATCTCGTTTAGGTGACGACGAATGTCCAAGAAACGATCCATTTTGTAATCAATTCCCAAGGATTGAACAAATTGATATTGACTCGGACAATTACAATACCATGACATTATCTGCATCATTTACACGCATTGGAACGTTACAACGATGCTCCAGCACAGGGCGATTGGATGCCACGTCAGAGAAGTACGACAAGACGCTGCATCCGCTAGCACCTTGCCCTGATGTGGATGAACCATATTACTGCGATTATCCACAGAACGAATTGTTTGGCACTAAATTAAACGACACTAACAAAACATTACTCGATACAACGTGTGGTGTCGGTATCTACGACAATAAAACAAGAAACAGTATTGGTCTTCCCCATGGTATAAGAGAATATGAAAATGGGTACGACAATGAAGCATTTCAATGGTCTGTAGAAACCGAAGATCCTGTGTCATTGGCAAGCAACATAAATGAAATTTTAAGTGAATTTGAGACTGTTCAAATGAACATATTTAGTGTCGGTAAAATTATCGATTCTAAATTTGTCCTTAGTTCCAATCGAGAAGGTATGGATGAAAATAGTGTAAATAACGAAAACGTGATGGAATTAATAAAATTCTTTGATCGGTTAGCACTTTCAGGTGATGCTGTTGACTTTTCCGATTTAAAAAATAAATCAGAAATTCATAAGGTTGCTGAGTGGACACCTATTGATTTAGATGCAGACGGGAAAGTGTCGCAGTTCCGTTGCCACTCCATGCCAGATAACACTATTTCCTCGTTTCGTCAAATCAACGATATTCGTACCGATTTTATTGATAAATTCTTCGCAGCAAATAAGGAACAAGATTGCGTGTACGGTGCACCCGCATTAGACAACGAAACCAGATCGTTCAAACGATGCGCAAACAATAATGAATCTACCTTTTTATATCCAAGCACTCGCAAAGCTTTCTTTAATCAAATTAAAAGCGACGGGTTTTTTGCAGGCATGATGAAAGGTCAACGATTTATTAAAGAAATGGCACAATCCGAAGAAGAGATTGGATTTATTGACGGAGGATCTAGACAATTGCCAGATGGCACCGACGTAGACCAAAATGCAACATACAACCATATCAAATTCATGATGTCCATGACGACGGAGCAATTGGAAAATTGTAATACGGTTACTGGCCATTGCCGTCCAACGTGGCATGAATATCCTACTTATCGATTCAATGTCGAGGCAGCTGCAAAACTTGTAGAGTTAAAGGGTGTCAACGCATCTAGTTTTACAGCTTGTAAAATGGCGTGTTACAATCATGCAGATTGCGGTGGTTTTATGTACAAAGCAAATGCTGGATTACAAGAATGTAATTTAATTGCTGCGACAGGAAATACATTTAGCGGTGCCGCTTACACTGTATTAAAAGACACCCTATTACAGGATAATCAAGCTGATGATTACACGTCCGTTACGTTAGATCGCCCAAATTGTTTGTTCACTCTACTAAACACAAGGTATGTAAACATTGAAGAGAGTGCGTCGGCGCCTGGAGTGTTTAGAGATGTACACCCTCACACAGACGATATCACAGGCTTTTGGGGTATTGGAGAAACCGTTGACAAAGGATCCCAACATGCCTACCAAACGTGTCGTACTTCCATCACCATTCAAAAATCAGGTAAAATTGATGCCGATCAAGTCGATTTGGGACTACGCAACACTGCTGGAGAAGAATTTATTCCTGAGTATCCATACACCATTACCATCAATGACGAAGATTGCGTGAATCAAGTGGTTGAAAAAGAAGAAGCAGTATCACAAGCTACAAGTGCCGCAGTCAGTTTAACCGAAGCAGAAGAAATGGTCAAAATTGTTGCTTCTGGATCTCCTGCATTTTGTAGATCCGATTCTGGTACATACACTGGTACAAGTGTAGATAGTACTGATGGTGGTGTCTGTCTATCTCACAAACAAAAAGAACGTTATCAATTTGCAGGAAACCCGTTTGGAAACACTGTGGAAAAGGCTGCTAAATGTATGGACGGAGCAGTAGACAAAATCAATTTGTACCCGCATAAAAAAGATTGTGTTGGCGCAGGCCTTGCTTGGTCCGACGCCCGCTCATTCATTCATGAAGGACGTGCAGAAACATGCTTTGTCAACGAAGTTTACAGCTTGCATTTGTATCCAAATAAAACAGCTTGTAAAGCAGAAACGGGTGGCGTGTGGACCGATGCCGTACCTGCAACGCACGCTTTTGGTTTCATTAGCGATGACGATTATCGATTACTAAGTCCATCTTGTGTTGATGGAAATGGTAATTTATTGAAACAGCACATTACTGTTACAGCTTGTCAAGCCAATAACGGAACTTGGACGACCGTGCATACATCTGATACTGTACCAATCTCATACGAAGATGAACGCTTAACGTGTGGTCACATGGATTACCCACAAGCAAAACATGCAAACGGTCCATACAATTCCAAATACGACCGTGTGCGCATGGCCGTATACGTTGATGTGTTGCGATTGAAAGATTTATACAATGAAGGCAAAGGTGCAAGCACTATTGTTCCTAGAGGATTCCCAGTTGGATTGACTGAAGGCCATACTCCAGTTGGAGGATGCAAAGATTGCGTGCTACGCGAAGTTGGACAACATCGATTAACCTTAGAGGATCAAGATGTAGTCTACTACAATCCAGAAACTGAGCAAGAATGTACATTAGTGGAAGCGTCAGACGCAACTTCTGGTTGTTTGACGTACTCTTATGCAACTGATTACCGTGCAAGTGGCATGGGTGAAACCTACCGTGGAGAAACACAACAACAAAGAGACGATAGAAACCAAATCAGGCAAGTCATTGGTGAATACATTGTACGTGATGTTGGTATTGACGAAGCAAACACAAATTTAGGGTCACCCTTTTGGAAAGACGAATTAATTACTATTTCTTATTTAGGTACATCTACGTCCTCGGATGAACCATTGCAACAATCCGTACAAGATATCCGCGAAAATTACGGAGATGGTAAAATCTATTCCAGGTACCTGATTGAATTATTTAGTGATTGTTTGGACCGAACGCAACAACAACAACACTCTTCAAGATTACACTTTCAAACGTTCAAGGATGGTCGTTTACATGGAGACCGCATCAAAGACTCGTTGTCTGAAATTAAACATGGAGATTACAATGCAGGATTCGCAACCTACAACTTGAACAGCAGTGCTGCAAACGGTGAAATTATTATCGAAAAAGGAAACGGTGTGCTTAATACGTTCCGTCCTGGAGATTTAGTGACTTTATCAGGATGTACAACTGCATCCGATAATGGCGATTATGCTTTAAGTGCAGCTGCTTACGTAGAACAAACCAGTTCTGTCACCACCAAAACCGTTTCCAAAATAGACGGCCAACACGCGTGTGACGTAGATGCTTCTTCAACAACCGTCACAGGCGCAACAGAAGAAGATCGACAACAAGCATGTGCTGCAGCAGCGGATGCGGTCACAAAAAGCGCATTTGCATTGGCGCGAGCAGACGACGGGGCTGGAAATTATGACTGTACCATCTGTGATACGGAAGGTGGACAGGCAGCAAATCCAAATACCGCTGACTTTCATACATTCTTCAAAACCACCACCATCACTGCTTTGGGTATTTACGACTACAAAGCAACTGTCACAGACATGCCAACTACTCCACATGTAGCGGGTACTGCCATCACAAGAACATTAGATGCTACGTGTAAAATTGCACAACGCGAACGATCGTGTGACGGGTTTTCCTTTGACGCAAAAACAACAGACTTATTAGCTGATGCTAGTACAGTGCACGATTCATTTGCATTAACTACCAAAGATGTATGTGGACCTGTTGAATTGGATCAAACGGGATGTGGAGCGGATGCATCATTATGGGCAGACTTAGGAAGTTGCAGCAGTGGTGCCTTTACCAACAGACATGACTGCGTTACCAATTCAGAAACATGGACACAAACATGTAAATATTTACGTCCGTGTGGCAGTGACATACCAAGCGGATTTGGATACGACTCGACATGCACCACCCCATCCGAAAACCGTTGTCAAATTTGTAATTATGACACACCTACTTGCTACGACTCCACGATGGGTCCACTGACAGACGGTAAATTAGCAGCAAGAGCAAAAATGGTAGACATGCAATGTGCTGGATTCGACTTTACCAATCCAAATATCAAATTAGGCATGACCGTCAAGAAGATTATTCCATCGTTGGGAGAAGAAATTACTAATTTAGACTTTTACGATTTGCCTGTAGAAGTACAACGCTACGGAAACATCTACGGAGCAGAGCTAATAGAATATTCCATCGGATTCAACTTGATTGATACCATCGACTTTGAGCCTGACCAATACTTGACGTTGGAAGGCATGGGATCCAGAACCGAAGTCATTGCATGGTTAAAAAATAATCGTATCGGGGAAATGTAAGTACACAATACACCACACAACTACAACAAAACTTTATCTAACAACAACATTCTTATCATTATACAGTGAGAGCGTAAGAGACGTGCGCGACATGGGAGACCTGACTTACCCACAATTAACGACCGAAGAAGTTATTTTCACGGTGCAATCCTACGATCCAAACTTTGATCCAGAGCTTCATAACGTGCACATCGAGACCTTGAGCATCTGCTCGCACTCTCCATTGACGTACTTTGAGCCGTACATTCAACTAGGCAAAATCCATCGTAACGTGGTCAACTGCTTGGTTGGCAAAGTGAACGATGGCAAAGATGGTTATGGCAATGTCTTGAGCCCTACCACGTATCCTGAAGTGCAAGCAGGGACGGATGCATGCCAATATGTATATGAACAATGCCCACACAAGCCAAACACGGGCTTCTCATTGAAACGCGAAGAAGATAATTACTTCTTATTAGCTAGCTACCGCCCATTGTACGGCCAAGAGGGTCATTTATTTATGTAAGTACACCACATGACTGCCTTAATATTGAAAGCTCCATCTAACCAATCTATATATTTGAACCACACAGCGACGACACCTGTGATATTCTATCCATTACTCGTCTCGTGGATCTTTTGACACTTCCTGATTTCGGGAATGTTGCCGACAACAATATTGTTTATGCATATGCAAATAATTTACCTGAAGATTCCAACGGCGTTGCCTCTGGTAATCAAGCAGTCTTAAATGCATGTGTCAAATCTGGAGCACCTGCTCCTGAAGATTTCTTCAAGAAGCTCGGTCCGCAAAATCAACAAATACCTGTATCGCAAACCATTGTGCGCAACTTTAAAAGTATGATGATGAAAGAAGCAAAAGACTTGAACCGTGGGGTGCGCGAGGTAGTACCATGTAGAAGATTAGCCACGCACGGAGATGATTTATCACCTGAATTTGCAGATACTATTTTGTACGGTTACGACACCGCATTTGGTTCCCAATCAAAGCTAGGAGATCGTTTTGAACCTCGTAATTGTTGGTTTGATTCGTACTTTACAACATGTGCAGATCCAAATGGAACGGATGTAACTGCCACCTATGACACCGTTACGAAATGCACTATGCCAGCTACTATGGACCCTATTTCAGCCGTGTCAGAAAAACCAAGACAATGCACTGCTTATCAAGTTGGATTCGGGACAGGTACACCAAGCACTGTATCATCCACTTTTAATCGATTTGCAAATACCGACAATTTGAATTGGACCGCTGCGGAATGTCATCAATTGTGCGAGGACAATAGCCAAGCATCCTATTGTGAGTTCAGAAAACAAAGCGAAACGTGTAGCGATACAACACATACGACCAAAGTTGCGTGTGAAGAGAATGGCGAAGAATGGATTCAAAAAGGACAATGCCTTGAGTTGACAGGGAATAATGCAGGTATAACTGTAGATACAGAAGGTCAATATTTAGTTACCGAGTGTGTAGATCGAACGGATAAAGTAACACCATCGGGAACAGGTTTCTTTTCTGCAAATACCAAAGCAATTGCTAGCAACGCAAGTACCTTATCCGAAGCACAAATTGATTGTGTAGCAAACGCTGCTTGCGCTGGCATCAATGAAATATTAACTGCTCCAGCAGGAACAAAATGCGATAACGGCGCTCCATTCGATGCAGAATTGGTACTTGTAGACGTTGCACAAATGGCATCTCGTGGATCGCTTTTAAAACATAATTTGGAAGAGTGCATGTATCAATGTGCGGGTGTTGCCAACATGACACACGTTGAATTTGTTGCGGGACAAACCTGCACTTGCAAACAGATGGCCACCGCCCGCACTTGCGATGCACAACAAGCTTCTGCTATTGCCGACACCTACGCTATTGATGTAGATGTTACAACCAAAGTCATTTCAGGAAGGTCTAAAGCATATGAATTGTTTGAAGTGATAGACGACAAAAGCATTGATGCAACGTCTGTGAAAGGCTTGAACTCTAAGTATTACACCAAAGTCACTGGTTGCTCCTGGTGCACGTGGGACAATACACAACCAAAAACACATTCCGATGATACCGAGTCGTGCATGACCAATGTATTGAGCCATATCAATGGTCCAGATGCCTTTGAGCAATACCTGGATGGAATAGGTTCCGCCCTCGACATGGATAAGGAAATATGTGTGCAGAAAAACAACATGTACCGCACCACTGGAAGCAAACACATTTCGTGCCCATACAACAATTTGTACAATTTTGACATGGATTCCGTATATGCCCCTGAACAGTTTAGCATTACCGACGAAGAGAAATCCTACCGATTGAACCCGTCCAGTCCTGCGTGGGATGCTTTAATTTTTCATCCTGACGATGTGGGTGATATTGCAAACCATTGGGAACCAATCACGAACAATTTTATCTTGCCAATCAAAGCAGAAATTATTATTCAAGGACACAGTTGTTTGGACGATTACGATTTGGCTGCCGCGGATGGTGCTCAATTAAGAAGAAGAAGAAGAAGATTACTCGGGAACAAGATCAGAAAACGCGTGGGTCAACCCCGCAGAAAACTATTGCAAAGTGATTCCAGCGCTGGTCAATTCGGTGCAACTGCAAACATTGCGTTCAAAATTGCTATTTCCCCACAAGCAGCGACACAAGCGACGTACGATGGCGGAGTCATTATTAGTGGAAACTTATTACGTCCAGGCGATGTTGGTTACCCTTTTGACACCAACGCGGATGGTAAATTAAGTCAAGCGGAAAAAGAAAAACTTGTTGAAGCTATTAATGCACAAATCGACGAGAAGAAAGAATGCCAACAGACAAGAGTTGCAGTCATCGGGATATTATATGGTGTTTATTATGCTGTTATATTAGGGTTGTCGGCATATCTATCGTGTCTCGATGGAAAGGTAAAAGTAAATATTTTTTAACTAATGATATAATTGTAATGTATTTAAACCGCTTATGACGCGTATCCTCACCTTAAAAATGATCCATTCCTCTTTCAATTGCCGTACCAACTCGTTTTCACCCGTGAATGTAAAGTATCGATAATAGGCCTCTCTCCGCCACTTCACTAGCTGGTCAATATCATGCACATACCTCGTAATTAATTTATGTTGTTTCCTTAATTCATTATATTCTTCAGGGTGCTTTAGTAGAAAATTGTTTACTGTTATTAAGGTGCTTCTAACGTCTTGGAATTTTAGAAAATCTTCCAGAGAGGGCTCTGATTTTCCAGAGCGAATGTAGCTATAGCCTTTGTAGAGTATGGTGGTGCCGACAGCAGTACCACTTGCCCCAATTATTAATGCACTCAACATAATGAATAAGTTGATTTAAACTGTAATATATATATTGGTGTAGTTCCGAATAAATACACAAACAAAAGAAGTACACCAACGCATGCACAAAGAAGCACCAGTGCTTGTGCACACGTTATATTAAACCATGGAACCTGTACAATTAACCCAAATTGGTAACGATATACACGGTATTATGGTGGAATATTCGGATGGAAAATTAGACGAAAAAAATATGGAATTTATTCAGAAATACGTAAAAGAACTGTTAAATGAAAAAAAAAACTTAGAATGCAAAGTAGAAAAACTTACAGAAGAAGCGATCTATACAAGACACAAAAGCATGGCATCGTTTACGACAACAACGACATCTGATACAATCACAGTCGGTAATAACACTGGGATACAAGTAGATGTGCAAAGAAGCAACGATAACATTATATTATCTGAAAAAAACTTTGAACGCATTCTAGACGTAGTAAAACAACTGGAAGGGCATATTACAACGTTAGCATGCGAAAACAATACACCAAACGCTAAAAAACGAAAATCAGGTAGATCTCAATCAATGAAGAAGAAGTCAATTTTTGACGAAGAGGAGTCTAGTGAAGAGGAAGATATTACGGAAGAAGATGTGTTTGAGAGTGGTAGATTTACGGACGAAAATACAACTACATTTGCTGCTAGAAAAGAGGTAAATTTTGCTGCTGTGAAAACTGCACCTGAATTTGCTGCTGTAAAACCTGCACCTGAATTCATTGCTGTGAAAATCGCACCAATCACCAACAACCCTACCACTTTGAACCCACATGATCACAAATCCGATATGATGAAAAGTGGTATTGGTGAAAATAAAGGCAACCAACAAATGGATTGGTGGGATTCAACCGAGAGAATTGAATTTTTAATCGCTATGTTTGAAGATACTGTAGAAGGGGCTCATATTGATATCCTAGATGGGGCTATTGTTGATATTGCCACAGATCCATTGACGGATCATGAGGTGGTACATTTGCTTACTTCTATCACATTTGGAAAGTTATGTAACATATTGACGCCAATTGAGGATGAAATGAGAACAAACTGGAATCAAGATCCAAATGTTCTGATTGCTGTTAGCAAAAACAGAGTTTCTCAGAAAGAAATACTCATAAAATTTAATGTGACAGATGCTTCCAATCGGGTAACAACATTAAAGGACATGTATAAAGAATTGTATAAAATGAAGGAGATAGAATTGGAGCAATCTATGATGAATAAACGATGTTTGAAGAGAAAGTATTAATAAAAAGGAAAATTAAACTATCATTTACTGAATGTTACACGCATCTAACTTTTTAAGTTCTGCTAACGTCGTTGATTCGCTGGTACTGTCGGAATTCAATAGAGGTTCTGGTTTACAGGATTCGCTGTCGTCGCCGTCACCCATCGTATTCGAGGCATTTATGCATCTGTAGCCTTCCAACGCATCAAATATTTTATGATTGTTTACACCGACGTTGGGAGTAATTGTTACAAGGGTTGTAAAATTATCTTGAATTTCATTTAATAAATCATCTATCGTTTTTATATGTTGTTTCTCTAAATGCTCTTTTGATTTCTTTCCTATACCAGGAATGGTCTGTACCGAACTTGCTCTCGTAGTAGACTCTTCGAATTGCACTTTTTGCAGTGCCGACAAATGACTTTTCTCTTTATCAAATTGCATCTTACACGTCCTCTTTCTCTTTCTGATATAGAAATTTGCCACGTTCGTCCAATACCACTCCATTCTTCTCCCTTGATGCTTGCAATTGCTTCTGAAAGTCAACGATCCACTTTCTTTTTTTCAATCGTTCAATATGCATGCCGCGTTTCTTAGAAGCCAACATCGAAACCACTTCTTCATTTATTGCGCATAGCTTATCTTCACTCACGTCGTGTTGCTCTACAAACATGGTAACAAAATGTGGCATACATTCCACTTCATCGGTTATAAATGCATCACTTTTTGCAAACAACAACGCATCACGGATACGCCCTAGGTGAGGAGGCTCCAAACATTCCTTGTAACCAAGCATCGAAGAATGTTTGCCGCAATCCCAACACGAAAACAACAACTTCTTGTTTTCTGCTCGTCGTTCTTCAAGGCATTCCGCGCACGCTTCCAAATGGCATTCGTCACACACACAAGATAGATGCTCCTTATACAACTTGCACCTGGGACATGCACGGGGTTTACCTAACGAATCAAATATCGAAACAATGGATGCTTTTATATTTTCCATCGCGGTTAACATGGATCCACCTGCATAGGAATCGTAGACAACAACCCAATAGCCCATGTGAGCTCCAGGTAATTGTTCACGATACAACGAATTCCCAGCCGCAGCAAGCTCGTTTGCCTTGACCACGCACCATTCTTTCCTCAGATCAAACGTCAAGCAGTAAATCGTATCCTTTGTGCTGTTGTAGCATTTTGTCAACAATATATCGTAGTCTTCCCACGTCGTGATACGCTTGTCCATTTCATAATTCACTTTTAGTTTGTATTTTTTCGCCACGTCCTCCAACCATTTGTATAAATGTATACGCGAATGCGTCAGCTGTCGGAAACGATCCTCGTTCGTATGATTCTCAAAAATCTCACGTTTTGGATAGAGTGGATACAAATGCCGCTTTGAATACTCGGAATCATACCACAATCCCCACATCGTACCTTTCGATTGCTCCTTCTTCTGCTCTCGATCGCGCGCCGCTTGGAAATATCTACATTCCTTTTTGTGCTTCGGCCATATTTTCTTTAAACATTTTTTGGAACATAAATATCGAAGTTTGCATGCACTGCATCTATTTATCGTCACCTTTTTGCATACAAAACACGGTGTTGGTTCAGCAGGTGCTCCACACAAGAGCATCTTGCGATCCATTATTACCATCGCAATGTCATCTTTGACAGGTATAGACAAAGTAACCTTTTTCATTGTTGTATTGATTTTTTGTATATCTAACAATGAATTCTGTTAAGCTTGCTAGTTATTCATTTATTTATGTAGAAGTTTTTATATTTATTTACTTTTTCTAGAAGTTAGTTCCTACTTTTTCTAGAAGTTTTATATGGTCCGAAAATAATCTGTCTTTTTTTTCTAACACCAATGCTATTGCAATGCTAATCCATAATTAAAGACAAATCCCTTAAATATTTAAGGAGTAGGGGGGGTATTTTGGTTTTCATTTCTAAAAAAAAATATTTTTTCGTTTACAAATTCTAAAATACCCCCCCTACTCCTTAAATATTTAAGGGATTTGTCTTTAATTATGGATTAGCATATACACAGCATTATGTATTATCGTATCGAATATAATGACTGCCTTCCCGCTGAATGGTCCGTTCTAATTCCACATTATTGTTGACTAAGTTGTAGGTGGAGTGCACGCGATACACGTTTTCGTGTTTAAAATCGATGTGGCAATCTGCTCGGCACATCGGGCACGTTGGCACAAACGTCTTTGGCCCTTTGTCAAACCAATCGGTAATGCATTTTTTATGGTAGACATGGGTGCAATTCGATGGTTGGTACGCAATTTGGTTTTTTGTGATTTTACTACAGCATATTGCACAATCGTAATTTTTCTTGGTCTTGAACCCTTTGATGTTGCTTTTCCAATCGTGGTGCGAATACAAATGTTGCCGCGACAACATTTTCAACATATTTTTCACGTCCCACGTTTGCAATACATCGCCAGTTACCTGCAATTTAATTGTAAATTCAAACGTTTGTAATAATTTTGGTTCGGCCATTTTCAATAGATTCGAATGGTATATATACTTACCTACACAACATTACAAAGATGATCAATACAGAGCTATACACGTTAAACCACGGTAGTATCCAACGTAAACAGCAAGCATACATCGACACCTTGGAAGCCTATTTCAAACCACGTCGCGAAAATGTAGTTGGTGTGACCATCTTGCCAAACTTTTGCATTGACAAAGACATGACCAATTACATTCATCATTTGTATCCCGATTTGAAAGAATTTAACATTTACAGGGGGTTGTTAGTAGAATTGCGTACCAATTACAAAGTTAGCAAAGGCGACGTGCAATGGATCTACCCGCAGCTGTGCAAACAACGCGGCCTGTGTGAGTTGCCAACGACATGCAACATTGATACGGTTATATCCAGAATAAAAGACATGAAAGAGTTGAAACTAGACGATTTAAAAAACAAAATAGAAGATAAAAAATTTATGCTTAGCCCGCTATACAACAACCTCACGGTCTACGAGACCACGCACCGAGATTCCGAATGGGGAACGCAAGTCACCAAACATATTTTAGGATACGATATTTCCTGTGATAAATTCATCATACCGTTTTGGAAAGTCATGTTGTGCTCCGAAGAAATTCATATTTCTGATTTTTACAACAAATTGGCTACGGTAAAAATAGAAGGCAACACCACCAAAAATTTAATCAACGACTCCGCAAAGGGAGTAGTAGAGTACATTACCGACAAGGCAGAAGCAGACTTAAAATTTATTACGGACCTCACGACGAATTGGTTCTTCCGAAACGATCGAGAATATTTCTTCTTCAATCACGGTGTTAATTTACTCGGTCTCAACCGACGTCCAATGGCATTGCAAACCAGTATGCTAGCAGGGTTGAAAATGTACAAAAATATTGTCACCAATGCACACCCATACAAATACGTATTCCCATACGATTGTGGCTTGACTGGTGAATACCATACCTACAACCAAATGACAAAAGACCAACAAGCACGGTTGAACAAAGTGTTTTATTGGAACAAAGACATTATTCCATTCAATACTTATTTAATGTCCAAAGTCAATCAAATCAACAATGCACAATGGCGCGCTATAGAAACCAAATTAGAAGTCATACCCGATAACTTTTTCAGTATTGTCTTCTCTCGTATATCGACACACAACGTCTACCACTACATGGAAGCAAAGGATATTATTAAATTGCAACCAGGAGACAACAAAACAGAAATATATTTCCCATTGAAAAGCAACCATTTAATTACAAAATTGATGATCGACAATTACGAAAAATTAAAACATTTCAACATCATTGATCCACAATATTACGATAAACAGAAGCAGATGCTGGTGCTTCCTCGTCATATTTCAGAACTAATTCTGTCATATCAACGATTTGATTCGCAATAATCTTATTGTAATCAAACATCCATTTGTTCGAATACGAATCAATATCATCTTTCATGTCGTCGATAAGCTTCCGCAAATACGATAACTCAGCTTCCAAATTGGACAAGTGCGCATCGTTTAAACAACATTGAATACCTTTATGCGGCATATGCAAAACACTTAATATATATATATATATATCAATATACTATTGTATATATACACACCTTATGCTACGCTTATTACTACTACTTCTTTTACTCGCCTCCACGCACGGTTGTCGATACACCAAACAAGAAACCTTTGCCTGCTTGAAACAATTCGACAGCAACGCCGATCAACAAATAGACAATGCAGAAATTTTAGCAGTATGCAACGACAAAATGTCGTGGTACGAAAAAATAGTCTATCCACCGTCTTGGGTCGTCCAGAAATTCAACTCCGATTGCCGTATGCCGCTGACCCCCGACACCATCATGGCAAAAGGATGCTTTGATTCCTGCTTTTACCGAGATTCCATTGTCTACAAACTATGTCGGTCGTAGTTTTATATAATTATTATATATAACAAAGTTACAACAAAAGAAATGAATACAAGACAACGACTGGTTGCGAAAGAGTTAAACAAAGAAAAAAAGCTTGACTTTATTGCAACAAAAATCGGAACATCAGACCTCCCCTACAGCAAAAAAAATAAACTCAACAGTTTTTGGTTTCCAGACGGTCACGGAAAAATACATTTTACAGATGTTCAGTTTAGCTCTATATCTCCTAAGGTTTTGATTGAAATGCAATTATATTCCGACGATCAACCCCCCAATTATATTGAAATTTCAGTCAAGAGCAAGGGTTTTAGTGACTATAGAGCTTTACATCTAAAAGACGTACATCGTGACTTGACACGGGAAGATCTTCGTTATACTGAAGATTTGATAACAAGTATAAAAGAGAGTAGACAAGAACGAGAAACTAGAACCAATAAGGTTAGTATAGCATACAGTAAAATTCGCAATGTTGTATATGAAAAAATTGTAGACATGTTAAATAATGTGCCAAATTTTTGGTACTATGAAGTAATTCAAGAAGTGCAAGCATCGGCGCAAATGCTACATTTTTAGAGCTTCCCTTTATTTTGTAAACACGCTGGAGCACACACTGCATTTCAATGCCACTTTTTTGTAACAACTTGCATGGTAAAAACGTATAGAGCAAGCACACGCTAAACTTTTGCACTTGTTTCCTACCACGGCGGTATCACAACCTGCACAATTCAACGCATGGTGCTTTGTCAAGCAAATAATATTAATATCGCGTTGAATCGACGATTTGCGAATACGTTTCACATTATGCACAAGTGGCAACGGCAAGAATGGAATTAACGTAGGATGACGCTCTAAGTGCTTTCCCAGCTGCTCAATCGTCCCTGTAAACAGTATATGATCCCGACTGCCATGCGTAGACAAAATCTTCTTAAAATATTTTAAACATAAAATACCTTCATGCGACTCCTTCAACAGTTCAAACAATCGCGTTTTCTCTTTTGGTATAAACTTTAACAATTGCTTCGTACTCACATGCTTCTTCCACGTTTCTATATAAACCGCGTCTTTGCTCTTACAAGTGTTCTTGAATTTGACTTTCACCATAACACTTATAACATGAAGATCTTGGGAATCGATCCTGGTACGGTAAATCTAGGCTACTGTATTGTCGTTGATGGGTATATCTTCAAAGCTGGAGTGGCTACTTTGGATCGTAAAGCGCCATTCTTTTCGGAACTGAAGCATTTCGCTCGCTACCTTAAAAAGTACGGACCGTTCGACGCGGTGCTGATAGAGAGGCAAATGAAAAGTAAGTTTAAAATTTGCCAAACCCACCTATTGCATCTATTTGCACCAAACTCTATCATCATTGCTCCCCAGACCATTAAGCGTTATTTTAACTACAGCGGAATGAAATGCTACAAGCAACGCAAATTGAAAGCAATTGAACTGACAAAGAATTTGTGTCGCGAGAATAAACAGATGGAACTGTTCGAGAAGTGCGTACGTGGCAGAGACAAGTTGGACGACGTCTGTGACGCTTTTTTAATCGCCTACTACGGGTTTGCCGAGTTTGAAACGTTAAAATTTATTAATGATGCGGTTGAAGAGGATTGGAGTAAGAAAAGAAAAATTTTTGAAGTGTAGTGTATAAGTGTTTTAAAACGTACATGTATCTACTTAACTATATTCACTTATTTCTTTACATCATATGCTTCACTAGCGCATATTATTTTGCAAGCTCTCCATACACTGCTATTCCGTGCTCTACCGTCCTAGGCTGGTCCCTTTACGCATTTGTCACCATTGGGCATGATTGCGTGCACCGAAATTTTAGTCCTTATCCAACACTAAACAAGGTACTTGCAACATTATTCTTAGATGGCATCTTAATGCCGAGCTACGTCTGGCAGGAAGAACATTCTGGTCACCACGCCGAACCTGGAAATCCCCATGATACTATGCTGTTAGACGGAGGAACGTTTTGGGTCGAATTGTATAATTTAGTAAAGGCACAGAAGACATTAACACTAACGGAGAATCTACCAAAGCTTCCTTTACTCGTGGCATTGCTCTTTCTACCACTGTACTGCCTGCCAATTATTTGGTTCAGCATGATAGCTTCGTTCATGTACTTATCGTTAACGCCGCACATCACCCACCCACACTTGCGATTGCAAACGAAAGAGCAGCGTTGCAATCCAAAATATGTAGCATGGAATATATTCCCAAAGAGCCACCTTTACACGTTTCTTGCTGGAGGGCTGAATATACACGGATGCCACCATCAGAACCCTCGATGGACGCGTTACCAGTTGATGCAAGAGGCGAACGAAGAGTACATGACGATAGATAGCGTGGAAGGGTTTTTGACGCTGTTGTACATGCGGTAACTAAAACTCTTTTAAACGAATAAATTCCATGAACCAGCGGCAGAAAATTCTATCCTCTTTCACGTTTCGGGGCAGCGCCAATTGCTTCCTTAACTGGATTTGCGTCTTCATGCAGGTATCGAAATCCGCAAAGGTCATTGTTTAATAATAATATTACTATAATTTAGATGTTATATACTTCACTGGCACACTCCCAACTCCAACTAACATTGCATT
>Ga0115011_10000158_pt1 | contig 62145 bp, 44 predicted proteins | sample TroAtlMetagenome_2_FD_88705 | JGI IMG/M metagenome (GOLD analysis project Ga0115011, IMG submission 88705) | Marine eukaryotic phytoplankton communities from Atlantic Ocean - Tropical Atlantic ANT8 Metagenome | ecosystem: Environmental > Aquatic > Marine > Oceanic | place: Tropical Atlantic... | reverse complement strand
CTTGCTAGAAAACATCAATCTTTCTTAATTACACATGCATCCGAAACAAGAAATGAAGTTGCTACATGCCATAAAGAGAATAATTGCTATCCTATAGAGTACCTAGATTCTATTGATTTCTTTAGCAATAATAAAACTGCATTAGCACATTGTGGATGGTTAAAGAAAAATGAAATGAGATTAATGGCAAAATATGATTCTAAAGCAATTCATTGTCCTACAAGCAATATGAAATTAGGTATAGGTGGCACGATGTCTTATCCTGCAATGAAAGAAGCTGGTGTAGACATTAGATTAGGTACAGATGGTGCTGCAAGTAATAATTCACTTGATCTACGCCAAGAAGCAAAAATGGCAAGCATGATACAACGTCATGATCATTGGGATGCTTCAATCTTAAATCCTCAGGAATTATGGGAATTGGCAACTAAAGGATCAAAAGATTGGGTGGCTTGGAATCTTGATGATATTAGAATGAAACCACATGGCATAGATGATAGAAGATTATTAGCAAATCTAGTATACTCAAATGCCGATTGCCTAGATGTTTGGGTAGATGGGGTTGAATTAAGACATGGAGGAATTACAATGTCATTAGATCTAAATAAAATTTCAGAAAATATAACTCATTCAGTTAAAGATTACTATGAAGGGATTTAGTAAATTAAAAAAGCCAAAATGATGCTGCTAAAATTGCATATGTTCCTAACAACATAACTCCTTCTAACCAATTTGACTTCCCATCTGAACAAATACTATTAGTGATTAATACAGCAATAAATGTTGCAATCGTTTCAAATAATCCGAATTGTAAAGACATATTTACATTTAATGCCCAACCAATTAAAACAGTAATTGGTGCAATAAAAACTGCAACTTGAGTTGATGAACCTATAGCAATTCCTATTGATAAATCCATTTTATTTTTACCAGCAACAGTTACTGCTGTAAAATGCTCTGCTGCATTACCGAACAAAGGTATTAAGATTACACCAATAAATAGTGTAGGCCAACCTAATGCTTCTGCACTATGTTCAATACTACCAACTAAAAATTCCGCCATAACTGCCACTAATATTGTAGAACTCACTAGTAAAATTATAGCTTGTTTCATCGTCAATGCTGCATCTTCATCTTCATGATGGGTAGAATTTACAAACAAATGAGAATGTGTTTTTAATTGAAATATTAAAAAAAGTACATATAATCCTAATAAAATAAATGATGCTATTCTTGACAAATTTACTATTGTTTCAATTGTATGATCTCCCGACTGAGCAAAAGTTGCTGGAATAATTAAAGCCAACATTGCTAAAATCAATAATGAACTGTTAGTACTAATTGCATCTGAACTAAATTTTTGTTCTTTATGTTTTATTCCTCCCCACACAAATGCCAAGCCTAAAACAAGTAATAAATTTCCAAGAATACTTCCAATTAAACTAGCTTGTACAACTGTAATATAGTTAGATGCTGATTCCACAGATGCTGCATTACTTGAAGCAATCAATAAAAATATTACAATTATTAATTCGGCTGCGTTTCCAAAACTCGCATTAAGAAATGCTCCTAATCCTTGGCCTACCCTTAGTGATATCTCTTCTGTAGCTTTACCCATTAACCAAGCTAACGGCATTATTGCAAATAATGATGAAATGAATATTCCCGTAGAATTATGATTAAATTCAAAGTAAATTGCAAGTGGAATTGCTAATAAACATACCAATATTTTAGATTGCCTAGGATCCACAAATTGTTTCCAACCATCTTGGGAAACTTTTACTTCAGCATATGACATTTAGTTTCCTCATTATTTCCTATTTACTCTACGTCTTTTTTTGGTGGTACTTTCTCCAAAGTCATCTTCTTCTTCATCTTCTTCTTCATCACTACTTTTAGATCTACGAACTCTACGTTTTCTTTCTGGAGATTTCTTTCTTTCTCTACGTTTTGGTTTAGGGGCTGCAGCTCCAAATAAATCATCATCATCATCATCATCATCTAATGACTTAGGCTCATCACTATCTCCTTCATCCGACTCCATTGGGTCTGTTTTACTTGTATTCATAATTTCATCCATATCTGGTTCTGCTGAAGTACCAATAAATTCCTTCATCCAATCCTCGCCTTCTTCTTCTTCATCTGAGGATGGTGACCTTCCTGCTGTCGTTAGTGTAACAATAATCATTACAAATGCAAAGATATTGAATGCTGCTAAAATGTAAGTAAACATGTAAGGAGGTGATAATGCTTCTAATTCAAGAGGCAATGGTTCTGCTGGAGGTTCTAAAGATTCGGCATATACACATTGTAATTCGCCTGTTTCTATTTGCTCACACCGATCTACAAAGAACTCCACGCTTTGAACATCTGGATTTCCAGCTAAATCTAAAGCTTGAACTTCTAATCTATGCTCTCCTATCTCAAAATTCTTAGCAGCATAAGTTACGAAAAATGATACTTGATTTCCCTCTGAACCTTCGTCAATTAATACATCTAAATTTTGCCATGCTTCAACTACTTCACCTGCAGTGTTTATGTTTCTTGTAAACCTAATTTGAATTTCTCCAATTCCTACGTCATCACTTGCTCCACCACTTATCATTAAATTATCACCATAACGATAACTTGAACCAGTACTTTGAGAACTTGGTGAATATAAGATTAAAGTTGGAGATTGCCCATCTGCAGAGAAATTATTTTCTTCAGTAGTTGCTGAATTACCATATTCATCAAAACCAGTAATTTGAATACTCAATGGCCCTGCTGGAACATCATTTGTCAATGTAAATTGATACGTATATGCATTAGATGATTGTCCTGCAGAAGTCATAAATAATCCCATTACTACATTCATTCCTGTGGAATCTTTGATTGTGATTTTGGGAATATTTCCACCAGACTGTTCTGCAAGTGTTGCCTGAATTGTATATGATCCTGCCTTTAGTGAATTTCCTTGAACTGCTAAGATACTAATATCTAATCCTGGGCCAAGTGTGTCTTCATTAACCATCCTTGCATTGTAATCTTCTTGTAAATCAAATTGTAAATTCCCATCTGTATCCATTGCTGCAACTGCATACCATACTTCTCTATTCAACCCAGTTGGAATTGAAATTGAAATTGTTTGCGCTGGTTCATCTTCATTAGCAAAATCAATTGGCCCCTCAATCATCTCCCATGCATCAAGTAATAACGATGAATCTGTAGGAGCACCGCCTACTCCCTTGAAGATATTTGGATCTGTGCATCTATAAATATAGTAAGATTCACCCGTTTCTTCGATAATTTGTTGGAAGTTAATTCGTACTGCTGCATCACCAACTCTCCAAACATCAACAGAATTCACTGGTGTTTTTCTAGGTGCACTAATATCTTCTGCAACTGGTCCAAAACAGTTTTGAACAAATCTAAAGTCCTCATAAGTTCCTTCATCTTCATCAAATACCCTATTTTCAAACTCTTGGAATTCTTCTAAATTATATCTAGCTTTGGTCGTTACACAATAGTAAGAGTCTTGGGACCATGTTTCATCTACAATTACACCAAAAGTACCCATACCAGCATCTGATGAACCTACCAATTCTGGAGGGTTTGATTCAAATGAAGCACTTGTGATCTCAGAATTTGACCTCCAGATGTGATATATTTCTCCTTCAACTCCAATCTGATCAGTCCAATTAATTTCTGTAATTGCATTTCCGATATATGCTGCTGAAATATCTGTTGGTTCAGCAATCCAAGGATCAAATGTATTTTCAAATACACTTACACAATTAGATGATTCTGTAGATAAGTTTGTACGGCCATTAGAATCTTGAATGGTTACACAATAATAATAGTAGCCAAGTGTACCTCTATTAATTTGATGGGGGTAATAATTAACTCCTTCCATACTAGAACCCAACATCATTACTCCTGGTTCATAAACGTCTTCAATAGGTAATCTTGAACGCCAAAGAGTGTAAATTTCTCCAACTTCGCCAGATGAGTCAGTCCAGCTAATATTTGTAATTCCATTTCCAGTCATTACATCTGGTTCAAATATTGCTGTAACTCCTTCAGGAATTACAGGATTCGAAGTATCTTCAACAACAGGTACTGCAAGAGTGTTTGAATTAGTAGAGCCATCGGGTAATTCAAATCTTAAATCCTCATAATCCAACCCCTGTCCTAAATGATTTGGCAAATAATAAGTTACTGAATAATAAACAGAACGTTGAATATTTTCTGGCACTTCTACGATAAATTGATTATTATTTGCAGTTAACGATGCAACCAAATAAGAAGAAGTACTTGTCGACAATACAAATCCGTTACTACGATCTAATGCGTTTGTATGCCTCCAAACTCTAATTGTTAATGCATTAGGCCCTACTTCTGGTAATTCACCTGCATTTAATTGATTATAATTAACCCATGACAATGTTGTAGTTTCTGATTGTGAATTAAAGGTCGCAGATAATAATGATGGAGTTCTAACTGGTTCTGTTGTCTCATTTACTGGGTTACATAATGAATTATGGCCACAATATAAACTTGTAGTCTGGGTTCCATCGGCTTGTTCAGTAACAATCGCATAGTAAAATTCTCCAGAAACCTCAGCTGAAATCTGATACTCTACCGAATGTCCTTCGTGGAATGGGTTTGTACCATTCTTACAAAGAAAATAATTCTCTGCGCCACAAGCATTTGTTGTAAGTTCATTAATAGGTTCCAATGATTGTAAATTAATTTCTGTAATTCTAGATGTATGTCTATAAATGTAGTATACAGATGAATGCAAATATGATAATACCGATGCTTCTGTTTGGTCATCTAAACCATCTCCATCAATATTATACCAAGAAATTGTTGATTTTTCAGTGGTAGGGTTAAAAGAAACTGAAATTCCAATTGCGGGTAATTCTGTTTGGTCGTAATCATCATCATCATTAACTTCACCATTACCTCCATCATCTGGCAATGGATCTTCTGAATCTAAGGGATTTGTGAAATTTGCCACCTCATCCCCATCTAAATATCCGTCACCATCTGTATCATTTAGAAGTGGATTAGTTTGATGAGTAATTACTTCTGCACTATCGTTTAATCCATCTCCATCTGTATCCGGCAAATTAGGATCTGTTAGATATTGATTTACCTCTGAACCATCATGTAATCCATCTCCATCTGTGTCTGAAACAGCAGGATTTGTATTTGTAAAACTTACTTCATCTCCATCTTCAATAGAATCTCCATCTGTATCCGTTGCCTTAGGGTCTGTTAAATAAACGACTATTTCATCATAATCATTTAACCCGTCACCATCAGAATCTGGGTTTAATGGGTTTGTTCCATTAGAAGGAATTAATTCTTGCCAGTCAAGTAATCCATCACCATCTGTATCATTCAATAATGGATCTGTTCCAAACACTGTAAGTTCTAAAATATCATCAATTTGATCTCCATCTGTATCATTCAATAATGGATCTGTTCCATTTTCCCATTCTTGAAAATCATTTAATCCGTCAGCATCTGAATCAGGATCATTAGGATCTGTTCCATTTGCAACTTCATCAGCATCGGAGAGCCCGTCTCCATCTGCATCAGGTTCATTCATAGGCTCAAATCCAGTACTAGCATATGCTCCTTGAGCCCAAGTAGCAAGCAACATCAATCCAACTAAAAATAATGCGCGGAGGCGTGAAGTCCCATCCATTCGATTCCCTCTCAGGGAACCGTGTTCTTGGTTTGGGTTAAGACTGTGACGCATAAAATCCCTATTAACTGGCCTCTTTGCGCGGAAATTCAGAATTTTGAAGGTGTGATTACTCATCTAATTGCGAGGTGGACTTCGTCTGTGTTAAGGGTTCTTGTTTGTCGAGTGTCTTCAAATCCTTGCTGGCTGCAAAAAATCTACTAAAAAATGTGTAAATACCTCCAATTAAACTAATAAAGATTACCAAATTCATAGGATTCCAATCGATTCCTAACCAATTAGGATCAGATATTTCCAAAAATGATTGGATAGCTGCTACGAATACCCCAATTAATGTGACTACGATTCTATCTGCTCTTCCGAAACCACCATAATTTCTCCCTAAACCAACGCTTTGAGCTTGAGTGCCCATATAAGACCCTAATAATGTAGCAAGAGCTGCCGCCCAACCCCATATTGGGTTGATAATCCAAGATGCATTATGTGCAATAGCTAGCAAAAACACAATATCCACAACTCTGTCTATGGTATGATCTAAATAATCTCCATATCTGCTTGTTTTCCCATAAGTTCTAGCAACATTGCCATCTAATCCATCAAAAACACCTGCAAATATAATCAAAACAAATCCGATTAATAATGAAACTCCGCCTGAAAAACCCCTGTCTGCAGTTAAAAGAAAATAACATGCAACTAATGCTAGAGGTAAGGTTAACCAGGTAATTAAAGAAGGTGAAACATTACCCAATCTAGATACTAATGGACTAATCAAAATTTCCCACTTGCTTCGTAAGCCTTCTAATCCCATTAGCATCTTCTCCTACTTTCTACTATCAAAATGATTTGTGAAAAAAACACCTAAGAATGTAATTCTGCAATCCAATCGATATCTAGCATACTTGTGGTTTTATTGCCCATTATCCATTGATTTACCTTCTTTGAAATCTCAATTGTTGAGATTAATGTAGTATCAAGTTCTAAGATTTTTAAATTTTCATCTAATTCAACAATGATCGAACTCAATAATTCAGATTCTACGTTCTCGATAATTTTTTCTTGATGCCAATTTCTTTTTCTTAATCTGTTTTCCAAGACATCTGGCCTACAACGCAATAATATCACACAATCAACTGGTAAATTATGGGAAAGGTGCCCATCTACAAACAAATGTTCTTTAGGAGGGGTTTTCCATTCATTTCCTAATTTATTTTTCAATAATTCTATATCTATTTCCACAGTATCTAAATTTAATGTTTCTTTTTCGATTGTATCAAATTTTTTTGCTAAATCTAAAACTGTAATTGTGTTAAAATTTATTGTTTCACACAAACTCGTTTTACCGCAACCTGGAACTCCAGTTACTGCAATTCGTAAAGGCTGCATAAACAGGCCAAAAGGTCGTGGGATATATGATAATTCACAGTACATACTAAGCAGGAGACCTTCTCACCTAAGATGAAATGTTTGGAATGAGCAACCAAGAACAGGTAATATCTCAGTTTGAAAGATATGCTCAAGAGGGAAGATTGGAGATTGCAGAAGTAATGTCTACAGAATTAGCAGAAAGATTGTTGAATGATAAAAAAAGAGATATTGAAAAACAACATTTCCTAGTAAGAACATTAAGGGGAAACTCATCGATATTACTTCAAAGGGAGAAATACAAATTATGTAAAAATGCTAGTAAAATGCTACAAAAGCATAGAAAAATATTGAATCAAATGGCTAAAAAAACAAAAAGAACGGAAATGGCAGATTCAAATATTTCTACAGTAGCTAATGATGAAATTGTTTTTGCATGTGCTGAAATCGGATTAAAGAATCTCTTAAGATCTCTAAATCATCTAAAAAAAGCAAATAAATTAAGACCGTTAGATTTAGAAATTTGCATATTAATGTTGGAAGCAAGACTAACAATAAAAGGGAAACTCAATGGCTCTAAATCTGTTTGTAAAAAATTGATTCATTCATTAAATAATAATGGTCCTGTTATCTTAAAAAATGGTCATTTTATATTTATTCCAGATGGATATGTTCCAAGATACATTAGTCAATTACTACCTAGATTAGAACTGATTTCAAATGCAGAAAAACTAGATTCAAAATACAAACAAAAAATCATTGATTCAATTGCAAAAATTAATTCACAAATTGAAGCTATTAATGCGGGTGAACAAGCAGCAAATGAAAAATTGGCCAAAGCAATTGATTCATTAAATCCTACATCTGATTATTATTCTTATTAGAGAAAAAAAGTAACGAGGGATGGATTTGAACCAACGATCTCCGGGTTATGAGCCCGACGGGATATCCAGACTACCCCACCTCGTTATATTGAGCGTGAAGCCCATCATACTTGAATATTCAAGTAAAATGCCAAAAAGTGAATCATGAAAACGGTGGCTTTTTGGACTAGTAGTGCACACACAGTAATGAAAAGTATGTTTAAATCACAAAAAACTATGACGGCGCTACTGATTTTATTAGTAATTTTTTCAGCATTCAGCGGATGTGGAGGAGAAGAAAATAAAGAATATTCAGGTCCAATAGACATTGTTCTTATTTTATCAGCTAATTCGGGCACATTAGAAATCACAAAGGGAAACGGTAACGAAACTATTGAACAACAAAGCAATCCTGTATCTATTGAGTTTGATTTGAGTAACACAACTTCTGGAAGTGGAGATATTACAGGATTTACAATTAATCCAGGTGATGGTTCAGATTTAATTTATTCAAATGGTAGTGAGAATGGCGTATTCACTCATGAATATTCGGTCCATGGAGTGTTTGAAGCAATTATTACTGCAATGGATTCAGAAGATAATTGGAGAAGTGTCACAGAAGAAATTAGAATAGATTACGATCAATATCATAATAATCAAAATACAAATGAACCTGATATTGTATGGGTTGATTATATTGGTCCTTCAACAGATATTCCAATGTGGATTAATGTTTCAAGTGAGGTTGAAAATACTCCTGGTGGGCCTATTTCAGATTTGAATCCATTCAGTAATGATGATCCTGTCACAGTAACATGGACTCTTTACGATGGTGATGATAACGTTGTAGGGAATACAACTACTGAAACAATAGAGGATGGAGATTCTGCAACTTTTGAATATCAAGCAGAAATGCCAATTACAATTGAATGGAGATTAGAAATCACATTAGATGAAGATGTAAATGTAAATACTGCCACAATATTTGACATTAGTTATGATCATTCTGGAATGTGATTCAGTTTCACTTTCACTTTCACTTTCATATTACCCCTCTTTAGTTAGTTCATATACTGAACCATGCTAAGACCTGATGAAATAGAGGGATGAGAATGGCAAAGAAGAAAGAAGAAGAAGAAGTGGAAGAACAAGAGGAACTAGTGGTTAGCGTGGGTGAAGGACCAGAATATACCATAGATGACTTACCTGGAGTAGGTCCTGCTACAGCAGAAAAACTGCGTGAAGCAGGTTTTGATGATTTAATGGCAATAGCAGTGATGAATCCTGCAGACCTTGCGGATCAAGCAGAATTAGGTGAAGCTGTAAGTTCAAGAATTATTAATGGTGCTAGAAAAATGGCAAGTATTGGCGGATTTCTAAGTGGTATAGATATCTTAGAAAAACGTAGAGAGGTTCTAAAATTAACATCTGGATGTCAAAGTATTGATGAATTATTAGGTGGTGGTTTTGAAACAAAATCAATTACAGAATTATATGGTGAATTTGGTTCAGGAAAAACACAATTTAGTCACCAACTTGCAGTTAATGCAATGTTGCCACTAAAAGAAGGTGGATTATCTGATGAAAATGATCCTGCACATGTGTTTTTCATAGATACTGAAGATACATTTAGACCTGAAAGAATTAGACAAATGGCTGCAGCAAAAGGATTGAATCCTGATGAAGTTTTAGAAAGATGCCATGTGGCAAGAGCATATAATTCAGCACATCAAATGTTACTTGTTGATGAAGTAAAAAAGGCAGCTAGTGGACTTAATGTAAAAATGATTGTTGTTGACAGTGTAATTAGTCATTTCAGAGCAGAATTCATTGGTAGAGGAATGCTGGCAAGCAGTCAACAAAAACTTAACAGACATTTGAAAGAATTAAAACAATTATCAGATGTAAATAATTCTGTAGTACTAATCTGTAACCAAGTTATGTCAAAACCTGATGCTATGTGGGGAGATCCTACAAAAGCTGTTGGTGGACATATTATTAGTCATGCATCTGCATTCAGAATTTACTTGAGAAAAGCAAAGGCTGGAAGAAGGATTGCTAGACTAGTAGATAGTCCAAATTTACCAGAAGGTGAAGCAGTATTCAGTGTTATTGAAGATGGCCTAACAGATTAATGGCAAGATGAGTTTACTCTAATAATCGATTATTTATTAGCAATAATAGCGACATATTCAAAGTCACCAAGATAAAAACTTGGGATATGCGACACCTCATAGAGCGTGTATTAGAATTAGAAGGAGAAACAAAAATTGATGCTGTTGCAGAAGCAGCACCTCTTCCAAGTAACGATCAAGCACTTGAAAATTTACTAAGAACACTAACACCAAGAATTAGAGTTTATGGATGTGGAGGTTGTGGTAGCAATACCGTAAATAGATTAGCTCAGGAAAATCTTCTTGACGATAAATATGTAATTGGTTATGCAATTAATACAGATGCCCAACATCTTTTACGAATGGAAGTACCAAATAAACTGCTTATTGGAAGAACTGCAAAAGGCCATGGTGCTGGAGGGAATCCTGAAAAAGGTGAACAAGCGGCTTATGAATCAGAACGTGCATTAAGAACTATTGTGGAAGAAACTGATCTAGCATTTGTTACTTGTGGACTTGGTGGAGGAACTGGAACAGGTAGTGCACATGTTCTTGCAAAATTAGCTAAAGAGCAAGGTGCATTAACAATTGCAATCGTAACTTATCCATTTAATTCGGAAGGAAATATGAGAAGACAACATGCAGAATGGGGATTAGAACGGTTAAGAGATATTTGTGATACTGTCGTGGTAATGCCTAATGAACGATTATTACATGTTGAAGGGGTGAAAGATTTACCAATTAGTTCTGCTTTTAGGGTAGCTGATGAATTATTAATGAGAAGTATTGCGGGAATTACAGAATTGATTACAAAAGATGGTTTAGTTAATCTAGACTTTATGGATCTGAAAAGTGTAATGGAAAATGGAGGTGGAGTTGCAATGATTGGATTAGGAGAATCAACGGGAATGAATCGTGCTACAGAAGCAACTATGCAAGCACTAGAATCTCCACTTTTAGATGTTGATTTTTCAGATGCAAGAGGTGCATTAATCAATGTTGTTTGTGGACCTTCACTTACTTTAGGAGAAGCTGAAGAAGCCGCCTCTGTAATTAGAAATAAAATTAATCCAAATGCCAAAATTATTTGGGGTGCAACTGTAGATGAATCTATGCATGAAGAATTAAGAGTGATGGTTGTTCTAACAGGTGTACGTTCAGAACATATTTTTGGTGCCGCTGTAACTAACCAATTAAAAACATTAAAAAATCGCTCAATTGAGTTTGTAAATTAAACATATTGACCACTTGTATTAACTGCTAAAGGTGCTAGGGAGTGCATGGTTGAGCCAGAGCGTGTACTACATTCTGTAATGGTGATTGCATTTGAAAGGAAAGGTGTAATTGACCAAGATTTGAAAATAATCAAAGCAGTTCAAGGGGAATTGAATTTAACTGAGGAAGATAAATTTGATGCATTAGAGCACATTAAAAAGTTTAGAGGTAATGGAGATTGGTCTGGAAAAAGAGATGCTGTTGTATCTGTTGCAATCGAAAGAATTGAAGAAGCAATAGAAGATAATTTAATAGAAAGTTCTAGTATTACAAATGCACTTACAAAATTAATCAATGTTACACTTAATGAACAAAAGCCACGAAATAATTCCACTTCTAATGATCCACTTGCTGCTTTCGAAGATGAGGAGGAAGAGATGCCAGATACATCACTAAAATTTGGGTTTGAAGATGAGGAGGAGGATGAAGTAATTCCTGTGGAGCTTATAGAAACTGAAGAGGATGATGAAGATCTTGAAAATGATTCAATAGTTAGCCAAGATGCTTTTTCACTTGGAGATTCAGAAGATGATGTTGAAGAAGTTGATGATGAAGAAGTTGATCCATTTGATTTGATTGGAGGACGAAATAATACAAACTCAGGAAATGGAGAAAGCACATATAGAGATCCATTAGATGAATTAATGGATGAAGTTGATGATGAAGAACTTCAAGTGGAAACAATAGAATTAGGATCTGTTGATGATGAAGAAGAAAGCGATACAGAATCTGAAAAAGAAACTGTTACATCAGACTCACAAATTATTGAAATGTATAGAATGATGTTAGATACTGTTTGGGTTGATGATATAATTGATCCATCAGAAGTTGCATTACTTGCAAGAAAAAGGAAGGAACTAGATATTTCATTTGAAACACACATGGAATTAGTAAGAGAAATGTTGGAGGATTAAAATTGAAAACAATTTTTTGGACTGCTTTAGATATTGCTTGGTCTGACGGAAGTATGTCAAAAAAAGGGGCATTAATTATTGAAAAATTACATGATGCAATGGGATTAAAATCATCATTGAGGGAAGAAATTGAAGATAACTTTGCAAGTATGGTTCTAGAAGAGAGAACCGAGAGAGGGGAAGGAACTGGTGATGTTGAATTAAAAAGTTGGGTTGATGGCATTATTAGCGACTTGGAATCTGAGGAGTTAGAATCACAAATTATTTGTCTAGGTTCCAAGGCTGTAAAAAAAGGTCTTTCAAAAGAAAAATGGATTTTTGGGATCAATTTTACCGAGGAATTTAATCAATCAAATACATTTGCTGAAGGAGTATGGATGGAAAATGATTCCAACATTGAATTTGAAGAATATTTGTCCATTCTTCAACCACTTGAAAATGAATTAAATTCTAAATGAGGAGTATTAAAGATGTTGAAATATCTTAAACATTATATTCCAGCACTAACAGGTATATTCACTATTATATTTTTTTTAATGGGTAAAAATTATCCAACCTATTTTTGTTTGGGCTGGTCTTTATTTCTCATAATTGGAGATTATATATTGCCCAGAGATAAAGAAATTCAAAAATTTAACTATCCAACAATATTAAATTTTTCAATCTATATTAATTTACCAATTTTGTTTTGTTTAATATTCCTAGTTGTATCAATTTTCGGCAGTGACCCTCCTAGTTGGTATGTTAATGGATTAAATTCAAATTTAAATATTGATTTCATACAAATAAAAGATTCATTTACAGCCATAGATAAATTTGCTTTGATATTTCAAACTACTTTGTCCATAGGTATACTTGGTACTGTTCCTGGCCATGAATTAACGCATAGAAAGAAAGATAAATTCGATATGTTCATTGGAAATTGGTTACTTGCTTTTTCTTGGGATTGTACTTTTGCTATCGAACATGTTTATGGGCACCATAAAGACGTCTGTTTAGAAGAAGACCCTGCCTCAGCAAAAAGAGGAGAAAACATCTATCTTTTTATCTTAAAAGCTACTTTTGAAGAACAAATAAGTGGTTGGAAAATTGAGGCAGAAAGACTAAAACGAAGGAAGCTCAATCTTATTAGCACCCATAATAGAATGATTATTGGTTATTTAAGAAGCCTAAGTATTACAATATTAGCGTTTATTTTTGGTGGTTTGATTGGTATGTTATGCTTCTTATTATGTGCTGCATTTGCAAAAGTACTCTTAGAAGCTATAAATTATATTGAACATTATGGCTTAGTGAGAGAAAAAGGAAAACCGGTAGGAATGAGGCATTCTTGGAATTCTAATCATTTACTCAGTAGTATTTATTTGTGTAATGTTACAAGACATTCTGATCATCATAGAGCAACAAATTTAAAATTTTGGGAGCTTGATCCATGTCATGAAAATGCCCCTCTATTGCCTTATGGCTATTTATCAATGTTATATTTAGTCTTAATTACTCCATTTTTATATAATAAAATAATGACAAAGGAATTAATAGACTGGGATCAAAACCGTGCTAATGAATATGAAAAAAATTACATTATGCAAAATAAGAATATTAATTCTAATTAAGTTCTAATTCCCAAGTAATTTCAGTAACTCCAGAAATTGTTGAAGCAACAGAACAATATTTTTCGAATGTTTGAGCAATTAATCTTCTAATGAATTTTTCCCATTTTGAATCAGTATTTAATTTGAAAATTAGATTCATTTTTGTTACGTAACGTGGATTTTCATTATTTCTTTCATAATCAATCCCAACAGTTAGTGAATCAAATTCCCTCTCTTTCATTCCAACTACTACTTCTGCCATACTACATACTCCAACCATTTGAACCATTATCTGAACTGGAGATAATGAATTATCACTATCCCAATCACATAACATTTCATTACCTTTAGTGTCCGAACATAAAGCTACAGAACCTTCTTTCCACTTGACATCAACGTGATTCATTATTCTTTGCAAATTATTCAATGTTTTGAAGTTAACTTATAATCCCTAATGGGAGAATTGATGTAAGGCACTCTTGTCGGCTCACAATGAGAACATGGGTGGAAATGCAATAACAATGAATGATGGGGAACTTATAGTCCCCAATAATCCAATAATTTGTTTTATAGAAGGAGACGGAATTGGAATAGATATTTCCCCAGTAATGCAAAACGTTGTAGATGCTGCAGTTAGTCATGCATACGGGGATGAAAAACAAATTCACTGGAAAGAAGTTTTAGCAGGTGAAAAAGCATTCAATGCAACTGGTGAATGGTTGCCAGATGCCACATTAGATGCTATGAAAAATGGCCTTGTATCAATTAAAGGACCATTGACAACTCCTGTAGGAGGGGGCATTAGAAGCCTTAATGTTGCTCTTCGTCAAAAACTAGACCTTTTTGCCTGTGTAAGACCAGTTAGGTGGTATGAAGGCACTCCAAGTCCTGTTCGTGATCCTGGAGCAGTTGACATGATTATCTTCCGTGAAAATAGTGAAGATGTATATGCAGGAATTGAATGGGAAATGGGCACTAATGAAGTAAAAAAAGTAATTGAATTTCTCAAAAATGAAATGGGAGTAGATAAAATAAGATTCCCTGATTCAAGTGGAATTGGAATAAAACCTATTTCTGTAGAGGGTACTGATCGAATTGTTCGTGCAGCAATTCAATATGCTATTGATAATGATAAAGACAGCGTAACATTAGTCCATAAAGGAAACATAATGAAATTTACAGAAGGAGGATTTAGAGACTGGGGATATTTATTAGCTCAAAATGAATTTGGAGCAGAATTACTTGATGGTGGACCATGGTGTACTCTAAAAAACCCAAATACTGGAAAAATAATCACAATAAAAGATGTTATTGCAGATGCTATGCTTCAACAAGTTCTAACACGTCCGCGTGATTATGGTGTTTTAGCTACAATGAACCTTAATGGAGATTACATCTCGGATGCACTTGCAGCTCAAGTGGGTGGAATTGGAATTGCTCCAGGCGCAAATATCAACTACGATACAGGAATTGCAATTTTCGAAGCAACACATGGAACTGCACCAAAATATACTGGACAAGATAAAGTAAACCCTGGTAGTTTAATTCTTAGTGCTGAAATGATGCTTAGACACATGGGTTGGACTGAAGCTGCTGATTTAATTGTCAAAGGAATGGAGGGAGCAATTTCAGCTAAAACTGTTACTTATGATTTTGAAAGATTAATGGATGATGCAACATTACTCAAATGTTCTGAATTTGGTAATGCAATTATCAACCATATGTAGATGGAATGATAGTTGCAACTTTAGTTAAACTATTGAATAAAATTAAAGTTGATTTAACGATTATTGGAATTACGAGAATAATTACTTTTTCTTGAGAAATTCTTATTTGAACGAGATCGTTGAGATTTATTTCTATTTGTAGTATTATTGTTGCGTTTGGATTTTGAATAATTTTTTGATTTATTCGTATTTTGACGTTTTTTGTTTGAAGGTTTCTTTTCTTTAATCTTCCCTGGTTTTTGACCTGGTTTTGGAATTGCTCCAGAAAAATGAAATTCATGATTTACTTCTGCATCAATTTCATATCCGATTAATTGTTGAATCCCAATCAAATAACCTGATTCGGATTCATCACAAAAACCGTACGCTATGCCTGAGCGCCCAGCCCTAGCAGTTCTTCCGATTCGATGAACATAACTCTCAGGTTCATTAGGTAGGTCATAGTTGAAAACATGAGTAATTCCATCTACATCAATTCCTCGACTAGCAATATCTGTAGCTACTAAGATGGCGATACTTCCATCCTTGAATCCTGCAAGAGCCTTTGTTCTAGCACTTTGGCTCTTATTTCCGTGAATTGCTACAGCATTTATTCTACTTTGGTCAAGTTGTTTAACAAGCCTATTTGCACCATGCTTAGTACGAGTAAATACAATACCACATCTCACCTTTTCTTGTTTGATTATATTCGTTAATAATCTACGTTTGTCGGCCTTTCTAACGAACATAATTTTCTGCTTGATTCGATCTACCGTAATTTCTTTTGGGCTGACATCAATCATAATTTCATTATGTAGAAAGGAGCCGGCTAAGTTAGCAATAGATTTTGGCATGGTTGCACTAAAAAGAAGGTTTTGCCTTTTTGCAGGTAATAGTTTTAGGACTTTCTTTATATCTCTAATAAATCCCATGTCTAACATTCTATCAGCTTCATCTAGAACAAAAAATTCGACTCTTCCTAAATCAATATGGTTTTGGTTAATAAGATCTAGTAAACGACCAGGTGTGGCGATTAATACATCAATTCCTTTTTGCAAAGATCTTACTTGTGGATTTTGATTTACTCCTCCAAATATGACTTTATGTTTAATATTCAAGTGTTCTCCATAGGCCGAAAAACGTTCACCAATCTGTGCTGCTAATTCTCTAGTTGGCGAGAGAATTAATGCCTTAATGTATCTTTTACCTTTAGTTTTAGAACGGCTCATAATCTGAAGTACTGGTAACGCAAATGCTGCAGTTTTACCCGTTCCAGTTTGTGCCACTCCTAATACATCTCTTCCTGCTAGTAGAGGGGGAATAGATTGTTCTTGAACTGGAGTTGGATTTGTATAACCTTCTGACTCAACAGCTTCTAAAAGCGTCTTGGATAATCCAAGTGATTCGAAATTATTCGTCATAGTTTCTACTACTCCAAATTTTCAACCATTCTTCTATATTTTTATCAATGTCACTTTGTATTACTTTTCTTTTAGTTACTTTACCCTCATCTAATGGCATAATCCTACATCCACACGCATTATAATGGCCGCCTCCATTTTCATCAAAAGACTGTGCTAATTTTGTCAAATTAAATACTCCTTGATTACGATGTAAAAAACTATTACAATAAAATGAGGCTGAAAGAGGATAGCAACTATGATCCCCTATTACTCCATCACTAAATCCATGAATAATTATACAAGCATCACATTCTTCACCAAACGTTGAAGTTACGAGATACCCATTTGTTCTATATCCTGTATCTTGCATTTTTACAATTGCAATTCTATCTATTACTTCGCCATTTTCAATTATTATTCTTCTTAATTCTGTTTGTTCCTGTTTAATTTTAGTTATTCTAGAAGTTACTTCATCTGAATGTAATATTTCATCAACATCCTTACCTGATGAAAACCAATCTAACAACAAATAAACATAATCTAAATCCTCTAAATTTATGGTTTTTGATAACCACAATATTGAATTATCGGAATTAAATTCTGAAAGAGAGATTTTTCCAGAATCGAGTTTATCTACCATTTCCATGAATGTTTCCAAATGAGATAAATCTATCTCTTTTGAACATAAATCAAAAGCCACACGAGCTGCTGAGTCGACAGGGTACCAAGCACATTTACCTCCTCCTAATGTAAAAACTTCTAATTCAGCATCTGTTGGCTTATTTGTACTATGATGATCTAGATATAAGCCGCAATTTGGGTGAAAAGGTAAATCACAAATTGCCGTATTGCGATCAATAATCTGGTCTAAATTACCATTCCTTATCTCTGCAGGATGTGCAAAGGTTGTTTTTACATTTGTATAATATGTCTTTAAAATTGATGCTGCGATTAATCCGTCTAAATCACCATCTGCAATAATTTTGTCAATTTCCAACCCCTCAAATAGACTCATTGAAAACAAGGTGAAATTAACTTGTTATTCAACTATATGATTCAAATTAATAGTAAATACAAAAAACAACGGAGATAACAACCTCAATATGGAAACATCTTGTGGTGTTATTCTTGTAAATTTTGACTCAGTATTAATTTTACAATATCCGCGAGGACATTGGGATTTACCAAAAGGACATGTAGAACATGACGATAATAACCATAAAGAGACCGCCTTAAGAGAATTAGAAGAAGAAACTGGTATTTCTGATATTTCTTGGGTTGAAGGTTTTTTGAAAAGTACAGAATATACATTTAAGAAAAAGGGTAAAGTTATTCAAAAAAAGGTTTGGTGGTTGCTTGCAAAAACAACTGAAATGAAAGTTAAACTCTCAGAAGAGCATCTGAATTATATGTGGCTAGATTGGGATTCTGCAATTACACAAGTGACTCATGATTTGACGAAAAGCATAATCGCAGATGCGAAAGATTTCTTGATGAACTAATCGAGATCAAACCTTGATTGTTGCTCTTCAATGATTTTAGAAATTGAATTTGTTTTGATTCTTTTATCTATTGGCACCCAAAGAAATTCTTGCTCATCTAATCTTTTAGAAACCCATCTTGCAAATACAAATAACCAATCTGATAATCGATTGAAATATTCCTTAACAAAGCTTCTAACTGATTGCTCGCCTTCTTGATTGATTAACTGAATAAGATGTCTTTCTGCCCTCCTAACAACTGTTCTTGCTAAATGTAAAGTAGCAATTGGAGCAACTCCTCCAGGAAGAATAAATGACTCTAATGGTTCTAATTCAATTTGCATTGAATCCATTTCTGATAATAATAAATCACCTACATCTTGATCTAGCAATTGGATTCCCTTTGGAACATTATCAATAGGACATGCTAATTCTGCGCCAATATCAAATAATTCTTGTTGAATTCTTTTTAATCCAAAAGAAGAGATATGCTGTATTTCTAGAACATTTTTTCTTTGGCCCCCGTCTGAATGTTTTGTAGGCATTCTATGAATTTCCATTAAAATCATTCCTAAAATAGAATTCAATTCGTCTAATGTTCCTACAACCTGTAATCTTGGATGATCTTTTGAAACTCTTGACCCATCTACTAATGACGTCTCACCCTCATCGCCAGTACCTGTATACACTCGATTGATGCGGACCATGCTGGGGACTAACACTTACATTTCAAAGCAGTTGTTACAAATTAGGAAGAAATCATAGATTTTTTAGTTTTTAATTTAGTTCCCACGGTATAGATTCCAATTGCATATATAGATAACTCTAAAAGAATTAATCCCCAATAAACTGGTCCTAATTCTTGATTGAGTAATTCCCGGCCATATGGTTCTCCAAATTTGCCAATAAATGCTGCTTGACTAATTAAATTAGCACAAAACCACACTATTAAACTCATCCAGATATAAGTGCTCAATTTCCATTTTTCATTATTATTGATTCTTTTCGCCTCCATCAATATATTTATTGATTTAAGAATATAAAAAGAATTTGTATTATTGCATCAATTTAGGGGAAATTTTCCCAAGTGCATCTTCAATTTCTAAAATCCAAGCTTCATCTATTGATTGCTTTCCACCTAATTCAAGTAATCTCTTATTCCATTTTTCATATTCTTCATCATTATCAAAATGTTTGTATATTAATGAAAGTGCACTATATGCCATTGCATTCAAGTGCTCTTCATCCACATCCCACGCTCTTTCAAAGCAACTTATTGCACCTCTATCTCCAAATACGATACCTCTTCTTAATTGCCTTAATCCAGATTGAGACCATGCTAAAGGTAATTTCCCAATCAATAATGTTCTAAAAACTAAATAAATATTTAATAAAATAATTATTGAAATTAAAGCAAATGCTGAAATTTGTTCGAAGTTAGATAATTTTTCCCATTCATTAGAAAATAATGAAATTACGCCTACTGCTAAAAGTAATCCTGAAGATGGAGCAATAAGCACATCCATACGAGTTCTGACTGCATGAATTAATCCTACAACTACGCCAATTCCTCCCAGAATTGTTAAACTCAGTGGTTCTATAGTAGACCCTACCTCTCTTTCTGCTTGATTAGCAATGAAACCTAAACATCCCAATGTAACTAATAAAATTCCAAATTTTTGAGAATGTTCTGGGAAAGGTTGACTCTTGCTCATCCAAATTAAAATTACACCTAAAATTAAAGAAATAACGGTATAGAGTAAAGTCATTAATCTCCCCTTGAAATAGTCCTCTTTGAATTATCACTTAATTACTTGTGATATTTTGTTCCTTTGAGTATTTGCATAGAACGGTAAACTTGCTCAACTAAAAATACTGCTGCTAACTCATGGGGAAAGGTCATTTGTGACAAGGAAATTTTCGATAAGTTATGCTCTGGAAATCCTGATGCTGGCCCTATTGCTAAATGTGTATCTTCTGATTTTAACTTCCATGAATTTACTAATTCAGAGAATTTCAAAGAATCAAATTCCATTCCCTTTTGATCTAACAATATTAATTCTCCATTTTTAACATATTTTAGTAATTTAGAAACATATTCATCAGGAGAGAGATTATCTGCATGTTCAATAATTTTTACTGATTCTGATTCCAACCTTTTTGAATATTTTTTTATTAATGAATTTAGTGATTTATCTTTAGGTTTCCCATGAAGATGAATAATAATTCTGCCCATTATTTATTGCGACAGAATCATACATAATGATTTAATGTATCCGAAGACTTTCAAATAATGAATTAGAGGAGTGTACAATGAAGTGGTGGCCTTTTAAGAAACCTCAAAAAAAGGATATTAAACATGATAGTAAAATTCATGTAAAAGGCACAAGAATTTGGTTGCAAAATTTACAAGAGGTTTGTGAAAAAAATTTTGATACGCCTCATGAAGGTAAAAGATTAATCAGACAAATGCAAATAGAATGGAAAGAAGCAGCAAAACTAAAAGAAATTGATCAAGAATTAATCGAAGGTTTAGATAGAAGAGCATTTTATTTACTAAAAGCAGATGTAAAAGAATGGAATGAATTATTAGATAATTTAAAATTTTGGAGACCTGGTTGGAAGGCTGATTAAATGGACACGGAAATCGAATTTGTGAACATAATGCCTGGAGAAGTATGTCTTGGCAAAAATAATGGTGGTTTATTTTTCGCTGCTGAAAGACCGAGGCATCATGTTGAAATAAAATATCAATTTGAAATAACAAAAAATTGTATTTCCGAAAAATTATGGAATGATGTATTTAAACATAAAAACGTGATTCCAAATTTTAACAAATTTACTCAAGAAGATATTGAAGAGTTTATTGATATTTTTAACACTGAAAGTCAAAATTTTAAATTTCGTTTGCCAAGTGAGTCCGAATGGGAACTTGCAAAGAAGGATTTAGAAATTTTTTCTACAATGCCACATATTGATGGTGAATTAATTGCAGATCAGCCACATGTAAGCTATTGGGGGGCCCCCTGTAACGGCAGCCCTTGGTTAGAAGAGAATCCTAAATCTGCAGGATATGGTATGCAATTATCTAAAAATCCAAGTCTAGTTTCTAAAACCTCTAAAAGAGGTGTCTCACATCATAAATCACATAAAAAAAATATTAAATTTAGACTTGTAAAAATACCAAAAAGTCATATTGATTCGACTAAAAAAATACTCCCAATAGATTTTGACAGAGCAATGATAATTAAACGAGAAATTGTAATTTCGATATTTATAGGAATAATCCCCTCATTTATTTGGGCATATTTTAATGCAACACCAGGTTATATTTCTAGTGCCTTTGGTAATTTAATAATTGGTGGTGTCTTCTTTTCATTAATTACGGGATTAATATACAGACCCAGACATTCAACATTAAAGATATTAGAAGATAAAGTTATTTCAATTAGCCCATATAGAAAAAAAATCAAAACCTTAATCTCTTTTGAGGATGAATCCCTCTAAGAGAGTCTTGTGCACAAACTGCTGCCATATGTATAATATGCCTAACTCCATCATATCTTGCAAGTACTTGGACTGGTTTCGCAAGACCTTCTAATATTGGTCCAGTCATCTCTGCATCCCCTAATTCTGATAATAATTTATAGGCAATATTTGCAGATGCTAAATTAGGACAAATTAAAACATTTGCAGGCCCATCTAATGACATGAATCCATAATCAGATTGTATATCTGGATTCAAGGCTGTGTCTCCTTGCATTGGCCCATCAATTATTAAAGTCGGATCTAATTCTTTAGCAAGCGAAATTGCATCTTCTAATCTTTCAGTACGTTGCTTTTGACTTGAGCCAAAATTTGAAAATGATAGCATTGCGACTCGTGGTGTTACTCCGAACCTTCTAGCAATTACCGCTGTTTGGACTGCTATTTCGGCTAAGGTTCTTGAATCAGGATACACATTCACCGTTGCATCGGCTAAAAACATCAATTTCCCTTTGACAGACATCATGTAACATCCAACCAAACAATGTGCTGATTCGTCTTTACCAATTACCTGAATCGCTGGTTTTAATACATCTGGATAATTCCTATCTAATCCTCCTAATAACCCATCTGCATCACCACAAGCAACCATAACTGAGCCGTAATAGGGTCTACTTTTCAATAATCTTTGGGCATCTGCAAGAGTTACTCCTTTCCTACTTCTTTTTTCAAATAAATATTCTGAATATTTGCCCAATCTATTTTCACAATTTTTAGGATCAATTATCTCACAATTAAATTTTAATGTCAAATCTAATTTTGCTTGTTCAATTTGTTCAACATCTCCTAACAGTACAGGAATACAAATATCTTCTCTAATACATTCTGAAACTGCCATTAATACTTTGGAATTCTCTCCCTCTTGGAATACAATTTTTTGTTTTTTACCTTTAACTTCGTTAATTACTCCTCTCATCACATTATGTGTTAATCCAAGCCTTGATTCAAGACTATCCCTATAATATTGGTAATCAAAAATTCCTGGACTGATTCCCGACACTCCTTCATCTACGGCTGCCTGTGCCACCGCAGAGGCTTCCCAAATCAATACCCTACGATCAAATGGCTTTGGGATAATATATTCTTTCCCATAGGTTAAGTTATTCCCTCCATATGCAAGTTGTACCTCTTCAGGAACTGGTTCTTTAGCCAAGGCTGCAAGGGCTTCTGTTGCTGCCATTTTCATTCCTTGAGTGATATCTGTTGCTCTTACATCTAAAGCACCTCTAAAGATGTATGGAAATCCTAATACATTGTTTACTTGATTTGGAAAATCTGAACGCCCAGTTGCAATTATTGCATCATCTCTTACTGATTTAATTTCATCAGGCATTATTTCTGGAGTAGGGTTAGCTAACGCAAAAATAATTGGTTTTTCGGCCATACCCATCACCATTTCTTTACTAACTACTCCTCCTTTTGATAATCCAAGAAATAGATCTGCACCAACCATTGCTGAAGCAAGGTCTCCGTCATATAAATCTCTAGCATAAGGTGCCTTATACTGGTTTAACTCTCCAAGTTGCAATCTTGATTTTGTTAATATTCCTTTGGAATCGCACATTACAATATTTAATGGATTTACGCCTATTGCAACATAGTGATTTGCGCAGGCAATTGCACTTGCTCCAGCCCCTGCAATTACAACCTTTAATTCTGGTATTCTTTTTTGTTGGAGTTCTGCTGCATTAATTAATGCTGCTCCAGTAATAATTGCAGTACCATGTTGATCATCATGCATTACTGGAATTGATGTTTGTTCGCTAATTCGTTTTTCTATTTCAAAACATTCTGGTGCCTTAATATCTTCTAAATTAATTCCTCCAAAAGTAGGTGCGATATTACAAACTGTTTTGATAAATTCCTCTGGGTCTGATGCATCTACTTCTATGTCAAAAACATCTATATCTGCAAATGTTTTGAATAAAAGCCCTTTACCTTCCATCACTGGTTTTGAAGCTAATGCTCCAATGTTTCCTAAACCTAATACTGCAGAACCATTGGAAATCACTGCAACTAAATTCCCCTTTGAAGTATAAAGATATGAATCTTCAGGATTTTTTGCTATTTCTAAACACGGATATGCTACTCCTGGAGAATAAGCCAATGATAATTCTCTAGCTGTAGAATGTGGTTTTGTAGGAACAATTTTTATTTTACCTCTAGGTGTTTCTGCATGATATTCTAAAGCTCGCTTACGTAAACTTTCATCTTCTGATTTAGTTGATTTCATGCCCAAACATGTGGTTCAAAACTAACCGATTCTAATTGCTTTGTGTATTATTATTGTCTATTTGTCGATTCAAATATAATTCTTAGTTTTCCGGAAAATAATAAATATCTTATTTTTTATTTATAAAGTATTTGAGTCAAGGTACCATGCCTTTCATAAATGATTCAATTTACGCATACATATGATTAAGCCTGTGAATACTAGGTCTCTACATTTTAAAGCCATATTTTTTGTAATGATGATGATGTTTTCTAGCATGTTTCCAATAATAACAACCTCTAGTGCACATCTTGGACATCCTGGCCATGAAACTTTAAATTCAAACAATAATACTTGGGGCCTTTCTGGTTCTGAAGATACTGGATGGATTACTCTTGAAACAGAAGGGGCAAATCCAACAAATAATCAACCAGGTTATGCAAATTGGGAATTAAACTTTGCACCTGGGGCAATGGTTTCAAATGTTAGCTTAGAAATAGGAGTTGACGGAAGTAATGGGATTCATGCAATGAACCCAGAACTATACTCTCCAAGCACTCAATACTCCTTTTTCGATTGGAGTACAAATGGAGGATTTGGCTACCAAGAGGGATTCGTTAATGGTGAAATTCATAATGATCGGATGCAACCAAACAGTGATTTAGGTGCAATGTATAAAGTCCCCTCGGGTTCTGAAATTACTGATTTAGTCTTAGAAGCATTAAGTCCTGTTGATCCCGCTGTTTCATTATCTCCAATTGATTTGTCAATAACAGATTGGGATTTAGATCCTAATGATGGAAGATTATATGTTGCAATTAACGATGTTGTACTTCAATTAGATGATTCAATAGAACCAAAAATTATCCATCTTCGTGATTTTGGAACAAATTCTGAAATTTCTGATATTTACATTGATTCTATGGGCCAAAGATTAATGGTCACGTATGATGGAAAAATAAATGTATATTCATTACAAGATGGTTCTCTAATTAGTGAATTACCTGTTGAACCTGTAATTGCTGGTGAGCCTGCTCAAGGATTTTTACATTCATTTGGTTCCTCTAACGACATTTATGGTATTTCGGAACGGGGATTATTCAAATTAAATAGCATAGGAAATAGTTGGAATCTAGAGCAAACTGCAGGAAATTCTGATTGGCCAGAGGGAATGCCAAAAGATATTGAATATGTAAATGGAATTATGTATGTTGCAATCGAAAACGGAGGGGTTGCAAGATGGGATACTTCAAGTAATTCTGTTCTTAGTTTATTAGAAGGACCAACTAATAATGTCCATGAAATGATAATCTCAGGAGACGTTATTTATATTGCTACAACAGATAATGGAGTTCTTAGATGGAATTATGCCCAAAATAGCTGGATTAGTGCTTGGACTGATTCTAATTGGTTAAATGATAACAATGTAATTGATTTGGTTTTATTGGATAATCAAATATTTATTTTACTAGAAAATGAATTACATCAGCATGATACATCTATTGGAGTAATGACGAATGAATACAGCCTCGTTTCTGATTTGAATATTGCCAGAACAGGTAAAAATATTGTTCCTTGGCCTTCAAACGGTTTGCGTTCTCCTTCAACTTCAATTGCATTATTAAATGACGGTAGTGGTGTTATGAGTGTATTAGACCCTATGATTTCAGGCCTTTATTCTCATAAAATGGATTTGGTCAGTTCTCCAAGCGGTACAGAAATGAATTCAGTGATTCAAATAGGCAGTAAGATTTTTGTTTCTTCTGGAGAGATTATTGATGTTTTCGACTCTTCAATGTGGAAATGGACAAATCCAATAACAAATTTAGGAGGAGATGTTGCTGCAATGACTACTGATGGAACATTTATGTATGTTGCAACAAAGGATTCAGCAAGTATCCAAGAATTGGATCCTCTGGGGAATCTAACTAGGTTTTGGGGTTCTGCTGATTTAACTGATGAAACAATAATTGATATCTCCTACGATGACACAGGTTACCTTGTAGTCTCACATCCAAATGGAATTTCAATTCTGAATTTAGTAACTAACAATGCTCAAAATTATGAATATGATTTTGGCCCGTTTACAGACTTAGTTACTTTAGATGGGGTTGCATACTTAGGAACTCTTAACGAAGGGGTACAACGAGTAGAAATAGATACTGGAACTTTACTTTCTCCTTGGAGATCTACAGGCTTAGATGAATTAAATGATATTCCAGTTGCAGTTGGGAATGGCATGATTTATCTTGGAATTCCTAATTTTGGCGTGACAATATTTGATGAAATAACTGGAGAAGTTTTAGAGGTATGGAATGGGGGCCAAGGTGGCGATTTACCAGATGATACGGTTGTATCATTACATATTGATGTTGATGGATATGTGTGGGTAGGAACTGAAGATGGTGCTACTAGATTCAATGGACAAAGATTTAACGATTTAGATCACGATGGACAATGGTGGAGTCATAGATATTATGGTTTTGATAGTGACTCAACATATATTTGGGCTGCTATGGCAAGTAATGAAATTTGTCGATGGAATAGACAAACTCTCAATGGAGGAGATAGTCAAAATTGTTGGAATGAAGACAGTGGACTTCCATCGGATGGACCTACTGGTTGGCAAGATTATGTGTCTGTAAGATTCGTTGGAACTAATGAATTAATGGTTACTACGCTAAATGGTGCTGCACTATTTGATACAAATTCATATTCTGTAATTGAAGACTGGAGTACTGATAGTTCGTCCAGCAATAATCCCGTAGTTCTACATAATGGAATAGTATATCTTGGGCTTAGTGGAGATGGAATTTTACGTTATGACACAAGTACAGATTCTTGGTTATCTAGTTGGAATTCAGCAAATAATATGATTCCAAATAATGAAGTTACTGCTCTAGCTTTAGAGTCAGGGATAAATTCTCCAAACTCAGCCCAACTTTGGGTTGGTGGAGATGACAATTTTGATTTGACACAAATTGATTTATCTTCAGGAACTGTGACTGCTAGTGTTGAATACGGTACTGAAGGACTTGAAGAGTTACCTCCACAAAAACTGATTGTTTTAGATGATGTTCTATACTTCATACCAGAACAAAGCGATGATGGAGATAACATAGGAAGAATTGATTTGACTACTACAGTAGTTACTCCTGGAGGAGGAACTGGATATGCTAGTGTTGCTGATGGAGCAATAGATCCTAGTGATGAATTCGGCGATAATATTTACATTCATGGAGCTGATATTGTTGAAGGTGTTCTGCATATTGGTGCTAGTGAAGATCGATGGTGGGGCGGTTATGATGAAGGCCACATCATGAGGTATAATCTAACAACAGATAGTTGGGATGAAAAGATTGAGCCTGGACAAGAAATTGGTAGAGCACTTGCAGTTTATCTTAATAATAGATTATATGTGACATATGGAGACAGTGTCAAAGAGTTAGATAGTGGCGGAAATTTATTGAATAGTTGGCCAAATTCATTAGATGGGCCAATTAGAGAAATTGTAGAATATAACGGTGAAATATTATTCGCAACACAATCTGGAATTGCTAGATACGACCCACTTACTGAAACATGGTTGGATACTTGGACTATTGGTAATGAAGGGCTGCACCCTAGCAGCAATGATGATGAAGAAATTATAGAGATGTTTGTAGATGGTACAGACCTTTGGTATTCATCGGGAACTACGAGTGGCCAATGGTGGAATTCAGCTCCTACATTACAAAGAATGACTGGAAATGATGACAATGGAGACGGAGTAATTGATGGGAATGATCATGAAGTTTGGGATACAGCAAATACTCAAGGTATACCTAACGGAGATATCTGGTCAATGGAAAGATGTAATGATTACATGCACTTTGCTGTTAGATGGAATGGTAATTTCGGAGGCGGTGGAGGAGTAGGCCGTTTTAACACAGTTACAGATTCTTGGGAAACTACGAATGTATGGGAAAACAACAACGGCCTAGATGATGATGATGCTGTTGCTTTAGCTTGTGATGACCAAGAAGTCATGTATATTGCATATCAAGACGAAGGCCATGGTGTCACAAGATATGATTATTCATCTGGAAATTGGTTAACCACACTAGGTAATTCTGATGGTATTTCAGAAGATGCTGTTTGGTGGGATTCTATGGATTGGGGAGGAGATATGTTAGTAATTGGACACTCATATGAAGATAATGGAAATGGAGGTATGTCTATTATTGAAGTTAGTGGTAATCTTGTTTATACTGGGACTGTTATAGATCAAACTCTTGAAACATCTTCAATTAATTACGTGACAAATGCCCCATTTGGAAATGGATTCATCATTGGTAGGCCTGGAGGAGACCAAGGGTACAGTAGTATTGATTGGTTGGATAATAATGGACAATTAAGTAAAGGATATTTTGATAGTCAATCAGATTTCTTAAATGGAAATATTGAAGAATTTGTAGGAAATGCAAATAACTTATACATTGTCACTGCAAATGATAGGTTTGATGATTTAGGAAGTTCAATATTAGAAGGACAATATGGACCTAATGGAACTATTACTTGGACAAGAGGATGGTCATTTGGTTATGACACTATCAAAGATATCTTACTAGTTGATGGAAATACTGGTTCAAGTGATATATGGATTACTACCCAAGGATTAGGATTATGGAAATTAGATCTTGTAAATAATAATTTTACAAGGATTTCTGCAAGTTTATCTCCTGACATGGATGGTTTATCTATTGAAAATAATCTATTAGCAATTGGTTTAACTGGTGCTGGAGCAAATGTTCCTGGTCTTAATGTTCTAAACACCAATACATTACAATGGGAAAATGGAGAATTATTACCTGGACTTCCTAGTAATTATGTTTTAGATGCCATTAAACATCAAGGAAAAACGTGGTTTGCTACCGTAAATGGTGTTGGAGTATGGAATGACACAAATTCTCAATGGGAAGAGTCTCTAAGTGTAGCTAATGGATTGCCTAGCCCAATAATTGATAAAATGTATGTACATTCTTCTGGGGAAATTTGGATGGCAACACCAGTGGGGGTTGTAAGATATGATCCTATTACAGAATCATATATGCCAACAATAGATAGGTTAGATGGCCTAATTGGAAATAGAGTAAATGATATGTGGGAAGATAATGGAAAAATTTTCCTTTCACATAACGGTGCTGGACCTACAAGGCCTGGTGCAAGTGCATTTAATTTGACCACAAATAATGTGGACTTGATTTACAAGCTTGATCAAATTCCAAGTAATACAATTACTGCACTTTCTGCAGATTCTTGGGGGATTCATATTGCTACAGATCAAGAACCAATTGTTCACTATAATTTGGCTAATAATCAATTTGAAGATGGTGCATCAACATGGCAAATGGGTAATTGGCCAGCACTTGAGATGGTAAGTGATGGAAATGATTTATTTGTACTTTTAGATGGTGATTTAGTACGTATTGATGCTCAAGGAATTACACATTCAGTAAGAAATACTTGGTTACTTGATAACGAAGATAATGAACCTCTTGATCTATTTGAATTATCTTTAGGGCCCAATGGATTGTTTGTGGTGGGTGAATCTGGAATGTATGGTTGGAAATTACCAAACTATGCGCCAATGGATCAAATTATTGTAAGATATGCTGATCCATTATCACTAACTATCGCTGGACTGAACCTAGATATTTCAAATCAAACACATCCAGGAAATCAACTAATTTTAGCATCATCTGCATTAAGTCCGATATTTGTAGATGGACTTGGCGATACAGGATTTGAAGAAGGGACTATGCCATATTCTGATTTACCACTTGTATTATCAAGTACTGTAGAAAATTCGCCAACTTGGATACGTTCAATAGATATGAAATATAGAGGAGAATGGGATTTGGCTGAAACAAATCCTGAAATTGGCACAGAATTACAAAAAGTGTTAGATTTAGCAACAATGAGTGTTAATGGCATGGATATTGAATTAAGATTGAAAACAACCCTAAATGGTTCAATTAAAGTTAGATTAACTTATGATTGGGAAAGAGTTCAATCTCCTGTAGAAATAATCAATATTGAAGATAGAGATGATGACGGAGGAGGAGTTTTAACTGCTGAATGGTCAGTAAGTCCTGATCCTGACTTTAAATCATATTCACTATATATTCTAGATTCTGGAGAAATTGGTGATGTTGAAAGTTATCTTTCTACCCCTCAATTAGAACCTGATGCAACTTCATCTGTTTGGGGAATTACTAAATTAGATGTAGGCACTAGTGGAGGAATTAGTAATTCTGCAAATGCATTAATCGATGGTGAAGAATATTATGGTGTAGTTACTGTTACTTATTCTGATGGTTCTATTGGAGCCCCTTCAAATTTATTTGGCCCAGTAACAACTGATGACGATATACCGGCCCCACCAATCTCAGGATTTGCAGAACCTAATAACGACCCTGATGCTGAAGATGGGGAATTATTCGTAGAATGGTCAAGATGTGGCGCATTAGATATCTCACATACGAGAATCTACATTTATTCTCAAGCAATTACAAATGCAGTTGCTTCCACAGAATATGTAGATATTGATGATGATAAAGGTAATTCAACGGTATTAGAATTAGAGGCGGGACAGGCATATTGGCTTGCATTAACCTGTGTAGATGATGCAGGTCAAGAGGACCTAATGAATGCATTAGTCATTGGTCCAGCAATCCCTACTGGCGGTATTGATGATGGCGTACCTCCTCCAAAAATTCTTGGAGTAAATGCATTTGATACCCCAGATGATGAAGGGGGCAGAATTACTGTAGAATGGGTTCCTTCAATAGCTGATGATTGTGGATTAACAACAGTTTATGCTTTAGATTCAGAAGATTGGTTAGGTTGGGACATTGATCCAAATTCTGGTCAAAATATAGTAGTAGAAGAGCCCGTGACTGCAACATCATTTGGTGTAGCTGCAATCTTAACAGATTGTTCTAAAGATAATACTATAATTTCATCTATTGATGGTGCTTCATTAATTGATGGCAAAAAATATTATTTCGCAGTAGTAGCTTCAGATACTTGGTTAAATGAAGATTTAATGAATGTAGATATTGTTTCAGCGGAACCATATAAACAACTAGATGTGGGTGCTTTACCTCCAGATAGAATCAGTTACCTTGAATCATGGGATGAGCCAAATGATGATGGCTCTGCAATAAGAGTTGCTTGGGAACCAACACAAGCAAATGATTTCGCGTATTACGTAGTATGGGCAAATAATCAACCAATAAATAATTTAGAAGATTTATGGAATGAAATCGGCGATGATGAAATGAATTGTGGATGTACAAGATTTGATCAACAATTTATTGGTTCTTCAGAAGATATTATTGAAATTAGAATTAACAATGCAAGATATGGGGATAATTCTAATTTAGTAGATGACAATGCTAAACAAAATGAGATTGAAGCGAATGAAATGCTTTATGTTACTGTCACAGTTCATGACATTAAAGGAAATGTTTGGCTTAATGACTTATTAGAAGTTGATGTACTTCCAATTAATAATTTAGATGATAAAGTTCCTCCTGCAAAAATTTCTAATTTGAATGCAATAGATTGGCCAGAAGATGATGGGACTGCAATAGGAATTGAATTCGAAAAGAGCCCTGAAAGTGATGTTGAGCAATATGCAATTTATGCATCTACTGATTCCTTTACATCTGTTGGATTTGGTGGGCCATTAGATCCTGTATTGTTTACAGGAAGAAGTCCAGAACTCCCTCTAAAAATAGATAGCTTATCAGATGGAAGACCAATTATTGCTGAAATGGAAGTTTATGTAAGTGTAATTCCAATTGACTCTGCAGGAAATTCAATAACTGAAGATTTAGAAATTAGTTCCGCTATTTCAAAAGATAATCGAGATGATGATCCTGGTGCATATCTTCCAGATGTAGAAAATGTACGTGCAAATTGGATTCTCGATGGTAATGCAATCCAAATAGAATGGAATGCTCTATCAAATACTGAATTGACACATCTTGAAATATATGCTTCAAATGAAAATTGGGAAAATACAGAGGATGCTGTATTAATTGCAGAAGTAGAAATTTCTGATGAAATTTATATTATGAATAAATTTGAAGGTAATGATATTGATAAATTCTCAGATTGGTATATTGGTATCTCTGCAGCTGATGAAATTACTCATCGACATTTAGTTCAAGTAAATCATGTGAATCCTTATGGCACAGGTGCTGATGGCTCAAATGATGGATCTAGTGCTAATTTCCTACAAAACATAGGTTCTGAAATAATGATAAGTTTGGCTTTGATTTTAGCTATATTGATAGTAGTTGTTCTTATTGTCCGAGGAAGAAAACCTAAGGGAGAAAATTGGCAGTTTGAAGGCACTTGGGGAATACAGAAGGAACAAGAATCTGAATTATGGAATGCATCTCCTGGGCAAGCAGCACAACAGCCTGTACAACAACAGCCTGTACAACAACAGCCTGTACAACAACAGCCTGTACAACAACAGCCTGTACAACAACGGCCTGTACAACAACAATATTCACAACAACCTCAAACGACAAATACAAATGTTAACCAATTAGTATCTGACCTAAATGATAATCCTAGTGGATCTAATGTTGATACCTCTTTCCTTGATGAATTATTGTGAAACTTATGAACTCGGAAAAAAAATCTGTTTTCACCACACTTGGTTGGAATGGGAAAAAGAGTTTTTTTGCATTAAATGAGCACTTTGCAAGGCTTGAAAGTCAAGCTGAAATCATAGGAATTGTATTTGATGAAAATATAAAATTGAAAATTAAAAAACAACTGAAAATTAAAGATTTGAAATTTGATGATTATAATTATTCAAATGAACTATACAAACCCCCAGGGTTAGTTACAATTAAGTTAATGGAAAATAATAAATTTTTAATAACAGCACGTTCAAATGAATACAATATTAAATGTAAATTTATTGATGCAATTACTGTAAATGCTCCAAATGAAATTAAAGAAAATAAAGGAGTGAAATATGGAAACCATTTACCTTATAAAAATGCATTTAAAATCGCTAAGGAAAATGGCGGTAATGCAGCATTACTAGTGAATGGTGATGCTGTAATTGATGGAGATAGAGGGTCTTTGATCGTTTTAGATAAAGATGGCACTGCATGGGTTTCTTCCAAAGAATATGGATCTATTAAATCAATAACTATTGAATTAATTAAAACACATCTAAGAAAAAATGGAATTCCTCTATCATTTGGAAAAATAACAACTGAGTTAATTCTACGTTCTACAGATGCAATTATGGTTGGAACTGGACTTGGAGTGACTAGAATAAATTCAATAGACAATAGAAAATTCGAATTCTCAAATTCTATTTTATTTGACAAGGTGAAATCTATTTTCTCTGAGTTAATAGAAGAAAAATGGACTGAAATTAAAGATGTTGATGACATATGAACTCTAATAATAGAATACCTTGTTCTGATAATGATTCAATAATTCTTGGATTAATGGAATTATTAAGAATGAATAATTTAATTGGTGAAACAAATGAATATGGGGGATCTGACGAATTACTATTTCATTCAGGAGGCCCATTGACAAAAAAATCAACTCGAAGCATTATCATTGGCCCCTCTCAATTTCGTTTTAAATCTAAACAACCATCTACAGATTACTTGCCTCCTAATAATGAATCGATTAATCCACTTAATGGAATAATTAAACTTGGACCAAAACCACCAAAATTAACTTGGGAGGTAGAAGAATGGAATTTGAATAAATGGGTTTTAATTAAAAAAATAAACGGTGAATCTTTTTCAGAAAGCCTTTCTAAATTAGAACAATTTCTTCCAGATAACCATTCAGCCCCTGGTACAATTTGCGGGGCTTTTGCATATGACTTATGCCAATGGACTCAACCTTTGCGTCTAATTAACCTACCAAAAGAAAATTCATTATTAGGATTGCTTTTTTCAATGGAAAGATGGGTTATTCACGATAGAGATAATGGTTTTCTCGAAATAGGAGGAGATAAAAATGACCCGTGGGTAATAAAAACATTTGAGCTTATCAATTCAATTTCAGATATTAATGATTTAATGCCAAATTGGCCAAAAAGCAAACCTGTGAATAATCCTAATGAAATTTCTAATTTTACAGACTTAGAACATGAAAAGAACGTAATAAGGGTTCAAAATTCAATAAAATCTGGAGAGTTATATCAATTAAACTTTGGTAGGAAATGGAAAGGCCCGTTAAATGAAACTCCTTGGACAATTCAATTGAGGTTGGCTAAACAAAATCCTGCACCGTGGTCTTGTTATTTGTATTCAGATGATCTAAATTTTAGTATTTGTTCATCTAGTCCCGAAATATTAATTCAAGGAGATGGAATTACTTTTTCTACGTCTCCAATTAAAGGAACAAAACAAAGAGGGGAAACAAAAGAAAAAGATGAGGAATTTATTGAAGAATTAATTAATTGTCCTAAGGAACGAGCAGAGCATTTGATGCTAGTTGATTTAGAACGTAATGATATGACAAAATTTTGTAAATTAGGAAGTGTTTATCGTGAAAAATTTCAAGTTGAGTCTTATGCCCAAGTACACCATCTTGTAAGTGATATCAAAGGCATACTATCTGAAAAATATAGTGTATGGGATGCTTTGGAATCCATGTTTCCTGGAGGGAGTATCAGTGGATGTCCAAAAACTGTAACTATTGCTGCAATTGATCAACTAGAAGGAGAACCTCGTTCTTTTTGGACTGGTTCAATGGGAATAATTAATCACAAAAATAATTCGCTTGCATTAAATATTCTAATTCGTACACTTGAAGGGCATAAAAAGAATTCTCAATGGGAAGGAATTGTTCAAGCAGGAGGGGGCTTAGTTATTGGTTCAAATCCAAAAAGTGAAGTTGAAGAAGCAAAATTAAAAGCCGCTGCACTAAGAAAAATAACTGGTTGGCTAGATATTGAAAGTAAAACAAAATTCCCTAGTAAGCCTTTATCTAATTATATAATTAATACAAATAAAAATATTATTAATGAACATAATATTGGTGATATTTCCATTTGGCCTGAAAAAATTAATTCAAAAAAATTTGTTGCTTTCATTGATAATTTGGATTCATTTTCTTGGAATATTGTAAATGATCTAGCGCTTAAAGGTGCGAATGTATGTATAATTCCTGGCAGAGAGAATAGTCCCCAATTCAATGAAATTATTGAGAAATTAGCACCTACCCACATAATTATTGGCCCAGGGCCAGGCAATCCTCACGTCTCAGATCTTACAATGGAAATTGCTTCAAATGCACTAAAAGGAAATTGTCCTCCTCTATTGGGAATCTGTTTGGGGCATCAAGCAATAGGATTAGCAGCGGGTTGGAATCTATGTAAAACTCCTACTGGTGCTGTTCATGGAGAAGTCCATGTTATTGAGAATATTAATTCGTCATTAATTAAATCAAATAATAAAATGACTAGGTATCATAGCTTAACACTAATTAACTCAAATGAAAATAAAGGCGGATTAAAGGTTGTTGCTAAATTGAAAGGGATTAAAGATTCAGTAATGGCTATTGAACATAAAAAATACCCTATTTTCGGTGTACAATTTCACCCAGAATCAGAAGAAAGCGAAGATAGAGGAGAGATTTTTAAAAACTTCTTGGCATGTTAATTTGATAGCGATATTGAAGAAGTGTATCGCATAGGAGGGGTTGAGAGAGATGCCTACATGCAGACATTGTGGATTCACTGGGAATAGAATGAATTTTATTCATGGTAACGGACCTAGGAAAGATGTTTGTGCGAATTGTGGAGTAAATAAGGGGCTAACTAGTAAAGAAGATGCAACAAATCTATTTTCTAATGAAGTTGCAAATGCAAGAATGAATCTTGTTTCAAGAAGGTGGGCGCCATTCTTTTGGATTGTTATCCTTTGGAATGCATGGTATTTCTTTTTGAGAGAGGTAAATATTTGGAATTGGGTAATTCTTGGAATATTAATATTAGTTACCTTAACTTTGCCAGTATTTCTTTTAATTTCAAAGGCAACATATTCTGCAAAAATGGATGAAATTACACCAGAATATAAACGCCCAGACGGACATTGATTATTCTCCAGTAACAACCATAGTTAATTGTTGCAAAGTAAGGACTGTTGCCGTAAATCCTAAGAGAATAGTATCTGCTCCAGAAATAGTAACAACTAAAACAAGTACTTCTGCTAATAATCCTGCAGTTAACAATAATTTGATCGAATTTACTTTTTTAAATAAAAACCATTTGGACAATTCATCTTCTGAAATTGTGTTATCAAACAAAGTCATTTTTACTCTTGAACCTCTAATCATTCCAGATTTTAAGAGTTGTAACCTGAATTCTTCTTCAGCAGAAGAAACTCCTGGCATTCTACCTCCAGAAAACATATCTTTCATACTAAATAAAATCCATAATGTTGATATTATATCTACACCTCCTGCCCAAATAGTTCCAAATAATGCCAAATGAAGTAGTAACTCATCTAAATCTTCTCCAGCTGACGTACTTGTTCCTTCGATTAATAAATTTAAAAGTGCTACAATAAAAAATAGTAGTGCTGGAAGAATAACTAATCCTACCCATACTACTTTTGCAGCATCATGACGTGCGGCATCAACTATAAATTTCCCAGCAGAATCTGTAATCATTGATGCTAATAATAAACCCGACAAAATACCGAAAAAGGACATGTTTGATAACAATTGATTCTCAATTTTGCCTGAATAAAGAAATAATGCAAATGAAAACATAGATATAAAAAAACCACAAAACGCAACCGATGTATGGAATTTAGGTTTAATTAATTTTAAAGAAAATTTTCTTTTTTGACCATACATGGACACTCCCCCTAAATACTGAGATTAGTCGTACTTTGTAATTATTTACCTTTATTGTAATTATACTTTAGAATGTATTTTGATTACATCTCCATCATTTAATTCATGTTCAGAACCAATAATTCTAGATGTTTTTCCGTCTACGGCTTTAATAAAACCATCTCCTAAATCTGTATGAACTTCATAAGCTAATCCTTTTGCAGTTGTTCCTTTATCTACCAATAATGCATCAGGTAAAATTTTACCATCTCCATCAGTCCATTTGTTTTCATCTTGAACTGGATAAACTACTATCTTCTCCAGACTTTCAAATATAATTTTATCAATCAATTTTGTGAACCCCGTACCTCCCATTTCAGACAAGGTTGATTTTATTTTTTCTAGGCCATTTATTTGGTTTTCTGATAATTTCTGCTTTCCAACTTCTGTAATTATAAAATCTTCAGATCCAAAATTATACTCGATTAAATTAGCATTATTTGCTCTTCTTAATGCTAATTCTGAATCTGCAGAGGTTGGGAAAATTATACTATTCTTATTATTTACGAACTCTATTAACTTATTTAATTCTGATTCTTGTGCAATATCTGCCTTATTTGCGGCCACATATAACGGGAATATTTCCTCTCTTAATTTCAATGCCAATCTATGTTTTTTGCTTTCATCCCAATCCCAAGGATTTATTGTATCTTCATTTATTTTAAATTTATTAAATCCCGAATTAATGTGCTTTTCTTTTGCCCCTATGCCATTTAATGTATTATACAAATATGACATCAAGCCTTTATCTCCATCTGATTGTGCCCTTCTAACTCCACGAACCCAACCTTGATTGATTATACTTAATATCCAAGATGCTAATTCGGAAATTAAAAATTCGTGCTCTTCAATAGGATCACAGGCCCCCTTACCAATCGGGTTACCATCTAGGTCAGTTAAACAAGAAGCATCTATCACCTGAATAAGTGCGTCACATTGAGACAGGTCGGATAAAAATTGGTTCCCTCTACCTTTGCCTTCATGTGCACCAGGAACTAATCCCGCTACATCAACGAGCGTTACTGGAATTAATCTAATGTCGTTTTTACAAGATCCTGTTCTAGGGGTACATTCAATTGTCTCAGATTGCCTACCTGTGTTCTCAAGTTTTCCTCTAAGTAATTTTGTTGGACAATCATGTCTAGCTTGAATTAATGTAATGCCTACATTTGGATCTATCGTTGTAAATGGATAATTAGCAATTTCAACATTTATTTGTGTTAAAGCAGCAAACATTGTTGATTTGCCAACGTTTGGCTTTCCCACTAATCCTATTTTCATTCTAACACCTATCGAGATTGGACATCCCTAACTGATATTAATCAATATTTTATTCTTCTGAATTTAAACGTTCTAAAATATCTTTTTTAGTACCACTAGAATCAATTCCCTTTTCTTTAGCTATTTCAACCAAATCTGCTTTCTTTAATTTAGATAGGTTAATCTCTTTATCTGGTTCTTCTGTTTCTTCTTTTTCAGATTCTATAATTTTTGCAGGCATCATATCTTTGGTGAATGCCAATCCCAATTCAGGAAGATCTATCATTCCGTCTCCATTGATATCTAATGCACTAACTAACCTATCAACTTCATGTGGTGGTAAATTTGCTAATCCTAATTTATTTAATCCCTCTCTAAATTCAAAGGCAGTTAAAGTCATACTAGAATCTTCATCTAATTGTTTGAATACATCAAAAATCTTTAAGTTATTTGATTTTAAATAATCTGAAAGTTCCCACAAAATATCATCAGCTGTGTCTGTAGAAACACTAATGTCAACTCCATCAGTATCGTGTAATCCAGCACTAACTCTAATTTTTGTTTCTCCTATTTCTTCTTCTGGAACTTCTTCATTTACTAATATTTCAGTATCTAATGATAACCCCTTGCCAAGTAATCCTCTTATTGTATAGGTTCCAGACATCAATGAAAATTTACTTGCACCAATTGAATTACCTTTACTTATCCCCATTGGCTGACCTCTTGAACGTGTTAAAATAAATTGATGTGCAGCAATAAATGTTCCAATTGTAAAGAAATAAAACATTACTGCAACCATTACACTAATATCTTGTTGTGCTTTAACTGATGCTAAATATCCTGTTTCTTCAACTGCCTGATTAACAAAGTTAGTCATAACAGACATTAAAGTTGATCCTATTGCACCTACAACAACAAACCAAAATGCTAACTTCTGCCTACTTCTCTCATAATTCTCTAATTCCATGGACTCTGGAAGCATTGTATTTAATGCAGCAAAAGCTGCTAATCCGCCTACTCCCCATAATAATAAATGGTCCATACTCGCTCCAATTCCTGCTAAACTAGCATCTCCACCAAAGGTACTAATTGATGCAAACAAACCTCCTATTGCGCCTAGTGGAAGTAAAAACATAGAGACCATTGATGCAGCAGTAGAAGTTGATTCTACCATTGATTCCCATCTTCCTTTCATTGTGGCAATGATGTTGAATGTCATTGCAAAAATTGGCACTAAAGCTAATGTACTCCATAATGAAACTTGAATTGTAAGTATATTATCATCAGATCCTAGACCATGACCTGTGTAACTAGTGAATGGTGTAAGTGTGAAAAATATCAAAACTATTCCAGTCACTGAAAGTAATTTACTCCAAAGAATATTTCCTGTATTTTTAGGAATTAAGAAGGTAGCTATCGCCATAGACATTGGCACTAACCACCATCCATGTAATGATTTAGAGATATTCCATGCAACTTCCTCACTACCTGACAAGAAATAGCATAAATTACTAAATGTACCATAAATTAAAGCACCCAGAGATAAAATGATTAACCAACTAGATGTACTCATTTCTGAATTTTTATTATCATAAATAGTCATTAAATGTGCCGCCAATACTCCTAGTGCCAACATTCCATACGCTGTAAAAAATGCTGATGCATGAGTAGTATGCGGTGCTAATGACGTAAAACTTATGACAACTAATACCAGTGTTAAAACAAACCAAAATATTGAGAACATCGATGCTCCTGCTTCACTACTTATTTTACTACCTAACATTCTGTTTTGAATATGAAATCCTGCTCCAATTAATGTCATTCCAAGAAAACCCCAAAATGTTGCAATATATGCTGCGGATGAAAGATTATCTCTATCAAAGTCTCCAAATGCAGACATCAATGCTGTAGAATCATAATCTAACCATAAATTTAGGAATGTCAAAGTTGCTGCTATAGGCATCCAAACTAATCCTAATGTCATCCAAGTTGTTGCTGCCGAGCCTTTCTTTTTAGGAAATAAATCTACAAGCCCAACTGGTGCTTTTTCCATTGAAAAAAATGCTATTTCTCTCAAAGTTCCAGAAAAAGACCCAAGTCCTCTTGATATTCCTAAGAATAAACCAACTATAATTAAAAAATATATTATTGTACCAATCGCCATAATTTTTCACTTACTCCCTAAAGACCTCTCCAACAATTGATGCTAATACCGTTGCAATACTTACAAAAATTCCCAACATAAACCACCAAATTGAATTGGTTCCGAATAATCCAGAAAATGGTGAAAAATCACCAAACAAAGAAAAAGCCTGTGTGGAAATTGCTAAAATCCCAAGGACCAATATTCCTACTATTGTTAGTACCACTCGTGAAGATTCTGGTTCTCCTAAACCTTGAATTACATCTGGAAGATTTTCTTCTGCGCCCATGTCTACACCTTAAAGTCGTGTTTGGCGAACAATAATGGCGTCATAAACATTGACCAAAGACCAAGGCAAATTTGACTCTAATTGCGTTTTTTATCAATATGAGGAAAATAAATTTTCAATATTTGTTCTACGATTCAACCCTACTCCAATAGGTACTGGAAGGTTTTGATCACTGTGAATTTCTTCCTTCCATCGAAGGATGCATTTACAACTTAAATCTGTGAATTCATCCAATGATCTACTCACTGAATATCTCTCTATTGCTGCTGCTACCTCTGTATCGCACTTGCCACAATTATGGGCTCCTCTAGGCTTACCTGCTGCTGTAGGATGTACAATCACCCTAGACAGTATTTCGCCATTTGGTTGTACAAAATTATGAACAGACTTGATTAATTCTACTAACGACCATAGCCATGGTGGTCTGTAATCGCCATTTCGATACAATCTATCGATTATTGTCCCTCTTTGAATATTCATTGGATTAATGGAAATTTCATCTGAATCATCTACTACCGATTTAACCCATTTAATGCATTGAGTTAATGCTTCTCCTTCTGACATAAAAGGTGGTTTAAACATCAAATAAGATTTTATTCTTAAATTATGCTTTTTTAATTGTTCAACTGCTTTATGCCATGATTTTAATGTAAATCCTTTGTTAATATGAAAACGAAGTACTTCATCATCATAAGCTTCTAATCCGATTGCTACAGTAAAATCTGAATTTAATTTTTTAGCCCAGGATAGTTTTTCGGAAGTTAATTGTTCTGTTCTAGATTCAATGACAAGGTGTTTGCCTAATTCATTTGTTTCCTTCAATACAAACTCTTGAAATTGAATTGGTATTTCTCTATCTTCTAACAAACTTCCTGAAGTATATACTTTGATCATTTCTACTTCTTCAAAATTATTTAATTTTTCCTTAGAATAATTCCATTGTTCATGTAAATTTTCATTAGTAACATCATCTCTTGTATCATTAAAATAACCACAAAATGTACATCCTGAACTCCACCACCAATGGCACCCTTTTGTCCTTAAAATAACTGTGGCAGCTTTACAAACTTCTCCATCTTTAGTTAACTCTGGTGTAACGTAAACAGTTGCTGGTTTATTTGCATCCCATGACATTTTTTTCTCTATGTTATAAGAATAATTTTCTGGTGCTTTGATTAAAAAATGTAATTTTTTGGATTCTTTTTTTTCTGAAAATAGTCCATTCTCACTATTGGGGGAAATATTGACCATTTTTTAACCCTCTATGATGCTTGCAAAACTTTCGTATGTTTGAACTTCTCGGAAATAACATCTTTGTTTACGAGTAGTATTACAAACTCGATGCATATGGAACTACATGAGCAACGTAGTCTCTGGAGAAAATTTGAATAATACTGAAGAATCAATAAATGACATTCTAAATAGCATGAAGCCAGAAGAAAAAGATGCATTAAAAGGTTGGTATTGGTATGATTGGGCTAACCAAGCATATGCATTAACAGTAATGACTGTAATTGTTCCTGCATTAATGGCAAATTTGTATAACACTGCAACTGGTACACAAGGCGGTGCGGGTTTTTATGCGTTAATTTATGGTATTGCTATGGCAATAGTAGCTGTTACAGCCCCCGCATTAGGAGTAATTGCCGATAGAATTCCTGTAAAGAAAAGTATGTTGTTTTGGTATACTGTGGTTGGTATTATATTTTGTGCTGCAATGGGAGCAGCCCCCTATTTTGGTGACGGTGGATATAAAATCCTTGCATTAATGTATGTTCTTGGTTCAATTGGTTTTTCGGGAGGCAATACTATTTACTATGCATTTATGCCTTATCTTGCTCCAAAAAAGGCTATGGATCATGTATCTTCTTGGGGATATGCATACGGATTTATGGGAGGATCTATCCTTCTTTTATTCCATTTAGTTGTACTTTTAGCAACACCTTGGGACTCAAACTTTCAACTTGCAGTTATTTTCGTAACTTCTGCTCTATGGTGGTGGGGCTTCGGTGCTTTGATGTTCTTCAAAACACCAGAACCACCTGTTCTTGATGAAATGGAATATCAAGGCGTTGTTTCATCTACAAAATTTGCATACAAACAAGTATGGAAAACTCTGAAAGAAATTAGAAAATTTAGAGTTTTATTTCTTTACATCGTTGCTTATCTATTATTCTATGATGGAGTAAATACAATTAATGGCATGGCTAGTGCATTTGGAGAATCAGTATTAAGAATCAATCCTACCATGAATATTGCCTTACTTCTAACTGTAAATGTAGTAGCAATTCCAATGAGTATTATTTTTGGTAGAATTGCAAACAAAAGTGGTACAAAATTTGCATTGATGCTTGCTTTGGCAATTTATTGTGCAGTTGCAATTACCGCTGTTGGGTTTGCTCCATTAGAATTAGAAAATGATCATGAAAGATATGATTTCCAATATGATTGGGATGAAAGTACTGGAAATTACACCCTTACGACATTGTATGATAGGGGAATTGATGGATGGGTTTCAGCCGAATCAGAAGGAGATGCTGAATTCAGAAATGCATTTGGAGAATGGATGAATTTTGAAAGTGAGGATGAAGAAAGTATTGGAGGGTTTAAGATGTTCCAAGGATTTTCGGCTCTTCTTGTCATCGGTATCGCGACTGCGGGTGTTGGTTTTGGAATGATGGCTTTAATGCGACAAAATTTAGGAAAAATAGGATTAATGATGATTCTACTTCTTTCAGGTGGAGTAATGTACGGATCAGCAATGATGTTTAGTGAAGACATTGAAGCGCAAGATAAGGCATCATCGTCAATTACTGAAGTTGAAGCAGTTTCTATGATTGCTGCATTTGATAATGCTACTGATCACCGATTCTCAATTCATTTCAATGGTGGTCCACTAGACATTGCTAATCAATCTGAAATTGGAGAGAGGCATCCTACTATGGTTAATCAAGGAGGGATGTTTGATTGGTGGCCAGAAACAATGAGAGATTTGGTTTGGGAACCTCTTGGAATTGGAGTAAGTCTTCAATGGATCATTTTAGGGTTCTTTGTTGGTTGTGTAATGGGAGCAGCGGGGGCTCAAGCAAGATCAATGTTCACAATGCTAATCCCTAAAAGTAGAACTACAGAATTCTTCGGTTTCTTTGGATTTATTGGTAAAGCAGCAGCTATGCTTGGACCATTCCTTTATGCTGCTGCGGCAGGTTGGTTTGATGATCGTGTAGCCATAATGAGTATCGTAGTTGTAATTGTGATTGGTTCTTATCTCTGTTCTAGAGTAGATTTAGAAGAAGGAATGAGAATGGCTGATGAAGAAGATGAAAGAGTCATGGCTTTAAAATACTCAACAACTAATAATGAATCTGAGTGATTTTATGGCTAAAAAATTACGTGGATTTAATTGGGTTCAAACAATTCTTTCTATGATTTTGATGCCAATAGGATTCATAATTTGGGGTTTGGCTGCTACTCCTGGTATTTTTCTTTTTGAAGAAATATCCAGCATTACAGAATCTTGGGAAAATTGGCAAAGAGCTATTTCACTAGGTGCTACTTTAGGTATTGGAGCATTACTATGGTGCATTACAGATTTACTATTAATTGGAATTTTAGGGAGAATCGTAAGACCTAATCTTGATGATGCAAAGGCCCCAACAGAAAGTTGGTTAACAATTCGTTGGGGTTTTCTTTCTATTTTCCACCGACTTGCACTACCTTCTCTACAATGGATGGTCCCTTCCTTTATTGGAAATATTTACTATAGTTTAATGGGATGTAAAGTAGGAAAGGGTGCTCAAATAAATACAGCAAATCTAAATGATTGCTTTATGGTAGAAGTAGGCGAGAGAGCTGTAATTGGGGGTGGTGCTTCAATTAATGGTCATTTGTTTGAAAGAGATGGTATTCACTTATCAAAAGTTAGAATAGGATACAAAGTAGTAATTGGAGCTGGTGCTATGATTAATCCAGGTTGCACAATTGGAGATGGTTCAGTAGTTGCAAGTCATGCAGTACTTCCAAAATTTACTAATATTCCTCCAGGTGAAATCTGGGGAGGGGTTCCTGCAAAATTTATTAAAAAAATAGAGAAATAGTCTATTCTTCTTCTGCCATTTCTGCTGCCCTTGCTTCAATAGCCTCAGCCATACGTTCTTCAATTGCCCTTTGCATGTGTTGAGATTGTCTTTCTGCTTCCACTGCTTTTTCAATCATTGTATATCTATCTTTAATTGCTTTATTTAAATCTTCAAATAATGCCATATGCCCAACATACCAATCATCTCTCGCTTTTAATTCTGTAACTGCAAGTCGTAAATCATTATCAAGTTCTTCAGATATTCCAAACACTTTTGCAAGACGGTTTTTTTCTCTGATATATTTTTCTTCCATCTTTTCTAATTCTGGTTCCAAGAATTCTACTTGTTTACCTGCTTTAGCACCGCGCATTTCAATTTCTCTTAATCTGTTATCTTTTTCAGTTAAAAGTGCTTCAATACCTTCTTTTTCGATCTCTCTATCTACAATCTCTTTTTCAAGTACTTCTATCTCAGCTTTTAAAGTTGTAATTTCCTGTTCTTGAGCGGAAAATGCATCATAAACTTTGAGTACTCTTTCTGTTTCTTGTTTCAATGCTTCTTCTAACTCTTTAATTCTTAATTCAGGTGTAATTGTACCAGTTGTTGTTTCGTCGGTCATGTATTATCCCTCTAAGTCTTTGAACACCCCAAGAGTTCGACCATAATAACTCCGACGCTTGAGGGTTCAATTAATTTGCATTATCTGAAGGGTTTTCAATCAACCCTATTTCACTTTCTAATGGCCCACACAACTTGATTGGGCCTGAATTATAAGGGCATTTAGAACAAATTTCTGATTTTTCTGGTGGTTGTCTTCTAATTTCATCTATTTCGATTTGATTCAAAGATGATTTAGCAATCCAATTTAATAATTCATTAAGATCTTGTTGCTTATTTTTTTGTTCGGAATCATTCCAAGAAACCAATCTTCCTGAAGCTGCAACATAAATACTAGGAGGTAAAATTTTTCTCCCATCTTTACTATTCTTTTGTATTGAATCTAAAACATGATTGTATAATGCTAATTGAAAACTATGATTTTCTAAAACCTCCTTTTCTGAAGAATTTAATTTAAATCTATTTTCTATGTCATCAACGGGAATTTGTAAAGGGGTTCCATTCAAGGGGTCATATTGATTAAATCCGTATAAACTTCCTTCTGTTTTAATATCAACAGCCATTAAAAATCTATTATTTGATTCATCAGATAATGCCAAAACTAAATCTATTCTTCCTGAAAATGAAATTGATGCATTGTCTATTCTTGCTGTTTTTCTCGGACCATAAGGAGTCCATAATTCAAGTTCTATTCCTTCTGGATCTAATGAGATAGTACATTCAAAGGGCATTTCGGTAAGTAAGCCATCAATTGAGTAACCTCCCACTTTTTCACCAGAGCATAATTTACCTAAGGGCCCATTTTCAAATAATTTAGATAAAATTCCTAACCTCTCTTTAGTAACCTTCTCATCGGCATCTATTGGCAATAATTCATTGATAATCTCAGAAACTACTTCATTATCAAGTAATTTTGAGTCTTGTTTTCTTTTCCATGTCAATGGCAAATCAAAATTATTACTAATTGCAGGGTTTCCAATCCCAACTTCTACTAAACGATGGAAAATTGTTCCAAAATCTGCAGGATTTGGAAACTTAGTTTGCACTATATTTTCAGTTTTGATATAAGGCAATAAAGACTCTGAATCAAGTCCCAAACTTGTGCTTAGCCAATGTCTTCTCTTACAAGATCCTGCAGCATCTAATTTATGTGGTGCTAATCTTAATGCCACACTTCTTGATAATTTGTTTTCAAAATTTTGGAATTCTAATATTTCTGAATTCAATAATTTTTGTTCATTTTCTAACTTATAAAAAGGTGTGATGTTACCTATTTCATTTGAAAAACAATCTAATGAATGGTAGATTGTAAGTGATTTAAGGCCTTTTTGAAAATAAGAATTTTGAAATAATTCGGCAGGTTGTAATGCTAAAGTATTTCCAGGCTTAACCCATGGATTATCTTCTGAATTAATCGAATTAGATGCAATTCCAGAAAATATCATTTCTCCAAGTGTTGGATTTTCTTGATTAGGTAATTTCATAATAATATCATTTGTTTCTGATATTTTTGCTCGTGTATTATTATTCCCTCCAACTAAAATCAAATGCTTCTCCACTCTTGTTAAAGCCACATATAACAATCTGCGATATTCTGCCTGAATTTGAGATTGTATCAAATATTTTGAAAATTGCCACATTCCACTTTGAATTCCTTCTTTACTTGACCAAGGTTTTAATTGAGAAGCCATTAACTCTGGAGTTACTACTAATCTATTACGCATGGTTGTATTTAACGAATGATGGGCATCATTAAACAATCCACACAAGACTACTACCTTACATTGTAAACCCTTAGCAGCATGTATTGTCATTACTCTAATTGCACCTGAAAGTGGCAAGGTTTTGGCTGGAAGTTCTCCTCCTTCTTCTCTTAAATCTTCCAAGGCAGACATCAATAATGTCCCTGAACCTCCAACTTGTGAACAAATTACACTAACAATTGAAATAAATTGTTCTGCTAATTGACGAGCTTCAGATGAAGGATATATTGAAAGAATATCAGAAAAATCTAAAGTATCTTCTAATAATGTAATAAATTCTCTATTATGTGATAATAAATTCCAACGAGCATACATATTTTTATTTGGCCCTTCTTCTACAGATTCAATTAATAATTGAAATATATTTTCATCTGCCTTCACTTTTTTGATTAATTGGTGAAGTTGTTTGTCATTAAAACAAACTAATTCCGATCTTAACAATGCACTCATGACTGTAGGATTATTTGGATTGACTGCAGCATTTAGCAAATTATACAAAGCTTGAACTATTGGTTGTTTTAGTAATCCTTCTTGCCTATCTACAATAGCAGGAATACCCCAATTTTTTAAACGTTCCATTAAATCAGATATATGTTTTCTTTTTTGTACAAGTATCATAATATCTTCAGGTTCTATTTTTTCGGCTGAAGGTAGTTTAAACCATTTGTTTTCAGCATCAGCACCTAAAATTTTACACTCACTTCCATGTATCAAAGCATGTAATCTTGCTGCAAGTAATTCGTGTTCTCTTTCAAATGACTTAGAATCATTATTTTCTACAAAAGGATCTAATGGAATAATTAGATTATTTTTATCTTCATCCTTATTAATTTGATTAACTGGAATTATCCATTCTAATTTACCATGTTCATTTTTCAAATCTTTTGAAGGGGTCAATGATTGTGCCCTAGCATGCCAATTACCACTAATATAATCATGTTCTTCTGAAAATAAATCTTCAAAAATCTCATTTAAAGTTAATAATAAATCCCCATCAGTCCTATAATTCATTGATAATTTTAAATATCCTTGTTCACGTTCATTTTGAATATTATAATCTAAAATTTCATCATTATCTCCAAGTGAATAGGTCAATAAATTTTCATTACTTCCTTCTATTTTTTCTTCTAAGACATTACCCGTTACAAACTGATTTGATTTTGTTTTGGAAAGAATTGGCCTAGGGTCTCTGCCAAAACCTATTGAAACACCTTGTTTTTCTCTTAAATCGATTAATCTTTGTTCATTATGCATCTCAATTGTATTTATTTCTCTTATCATTTCAATTGTATTCAACATTACTGTCACTTGTGCTTGTCTAAATCTAAATATACTCTGTTTTAAATCTCCAACAACACAAATTGTAGGATCCCAAGGAGACTCTGGGGGTTTAGGATCATTAGATTCCAATTTTCTTCTACCAAATAATCTACATAAAAGTCTGAACTGTTGTGGATTTGTATCTTGATATTCATCAATAATAAATGTCCTAAACCTTCTTCTTAATGACTTTAAAGTCTCAAGCCTATTTTCTAAATCCGTATAAACATCTGCATTTTCTGATGCTAATGATAATGCTTTTTCGATGTGGATATCTTCCCATGGATTTAATGGCAAATCATCTAATAAATCTATTACTCCTTCTGGATACCAAGTTCTACAAATATCAGGGCATCTGGCCAAAAGTAAATCTTCTGCTAATCTTTGAATATCTGAATAATCATGCATTTCCCTTGTTAGTTTTATTTTTTTCAGAATAGAGTGGATTCCATGTTGAACTGTAAATAAATCTTCTAGTAAATTTAGTTGAAGTGGTATTGAAGCAATTAATGAATTTTCGGGCAAGTTTACATTTAATGGGGAAGAGATTAATTCACTACCTCTTAATACCCCTTCTGGATGTTTGGGAAATGCCAAAGTTGGATGAAATAGCCAAGCGCAATAGCTCATTCTTCTTAATTGAGAAAAATCAGGTTCATTTAGAAGTGCAGATATCTTTTTGCCCACCTTAATAATTTCCTCTTTGGCTCTATCCTTATTTTTATTACCTTTAACTGCTGAAACTGATTTTATTCCAGAAGGCCATTTTTCTGTATGATGATTGGGCAACATACCCTTAGGCATTGCAGAAGATTTAGATTTCATTTCCAAATATTTTTTTTCTGTTGTAATTATATATTCAAAATGTGAAAGCCATTGTAACTTTTCCCAATCATCATTTGGAATTCCTGATCTTACTAAATCATCATATGCAGCGTAACGGCTATTTTCTATTAGGGCATTTGGTAAATCTAGTTCGTTACCAAAGTTAATACATCCATTTAACCAATCTAAAGCTAAGTAATATAATTCATCTATTCTTTTTAAACCTGGGTTACTTATAGACAGTATCATTTGTTGAATATACTCTTTTATTGCTTCAGATTTATCAACATCTCCATTAGATAATTTTTTGATTTTTGATTCAGATTCTTCTACAAATAATGATTGTTTTAATAATTCATTTAGCATTTTTTCGGCTATATATCTTCCCCCCAATCCTGTAGATAATCGATTTCTTGCCATGATGAATTTAGAATGATCTGAAGTAATTCCTGCCTCAAAAGCATCATTTACATCCCTTATTCTCCAAGCAGATTTTATTGCTAATTTAGATAATAATGGTCTTGCCTCGTCACTTACATTTTCTTTGGTTGGTGTTTCATTTACTAAACCCATCCAAGGTTTCAATAAAGAAGAGAAAAATGAATCTATTGTACCAATTGGGGCTTCATCTAACAATGAAAGCATTTGTTCAATCAATCCTTTACGATTAATTCTAGGATCATCTTCATCTTGTTGTTTTTCAAATAATAATGCCCTTATTCTATGCCTTAATTCATCAGCTGCTTCATTAGTGAAAGTTATAGCAACACATTCAGATGGTAGCAAACCTCCCCATTCTTCTAAATCAATTTGTTCTCTTTTCGGAGCCCTCAATGATCCTGGGCCATGCAAAGGCCTTCTAGGTGATTGTGGAAGTAATGTCGTTGCTCTTTGGACATCATTTAGTAAATGTTCAATGTACCTTAATGCCATTACTGTTGTTTTTCCTGTACCTGCTCCTGCAGCAATGGCTACATGCTTATCAATATCCAAGCCTAAGCGCTGACTACGATTTAAATTATGTTTCAGTTTCAAAAATCTCCCCTCTTTTCTAATCCTACTCCACAAATTCTTCTTACGCTACAATATTCACAATGTTTTCCAGGTGTTGGATGAACGTTACCATTTTTAGCAAAGTTTGATGCTTTTAATGCGACTACTAATTTCCAATAGATCCATGCACGAAACGGGTTAGACTTAGCAGGTAAATTTTCATCTGGAAATCTATACATCTCATGCGTATATTCTGTTAAATCTCCTACATCTAAAGAAGATAAGAGTGTTTTATATTCAGGATCTATTTCTAAACAATTAGTAGTAATATCTCCAACTTCAGTAATTCCTACTCCAATAACTAAATCGCCTGGATGTGCTAATTCCCAAGCTCTTGCGTATAATGCAAGTTGAAAATCTTCAAAAATTGCTTTCTTATGTTTTTCTCCCAATTTATCTTGACTTGGTCCTTCAACACTTTTTGTATCTCGAATTATAACCAATCTTCTAGGATTCCAATTCTCCAATGAAAATGGTGCTGTGGTATTATCTCCTCCTTCGTTAATTAAGTTACCATTTTCAAAAGGAACTAAATCAATACGGTCAATCCATCCCCTTAGTAATAACTTATCTGATGAAATTTCTGGAAGATAAATTGATGTTGGATTATTTTCACTTAAATTCCATTCAAATGCAACATTAACACTATCTTTTAATTTTAATTCCGAAAGTAACATTTGACCAATTCTTCCTTTAGGTTTAATGGGTGGCATTTCGTTATCTATCCAATCTTCAAATTCATGTAATGTCATCCCTATGAAATCTCTCCTACGATGTACTGACATTGCATCAGTACGCCATATCCACGGAGTTTTTTGTGAAAGTATTTTTATGAATTCAGCCATTAAATACTCTAAATTAAACGATTCATCTAAGATGTTAATCATAGAGAAATCACTTCTTTCTTCCCCAACTTCAAAACCTAATTGTGAACAAATTAATTCTGCAAATGATTCATGTAAAGTAATCCCCCTAACTCTAATATCTAAATCTTCATTCATTATTTCATCTTTTGACAAATATAATTCTGATTCTAACCACCCCCTTCTTGGGCATTGAGTCCATTTATTCAATTTACTAGCTGACCAAATAATCTTTTTAGAAATACTAATTTTTTCAGAATGTCCACTTCTTTGATCCAATAATTTAATTCCTAATGGATTAGATCCTAATGGCCTAGGGTCAATACTTGGAGTAAACTTATTCGCACTATGTTTCCTTCCAATTGCTGGCCAATAAGGATTTTCTCGAGGTGTTTTTACATCTTTGGGATATTTTTTGGGGGGGATTAATTTTAATTTTTCACTTGAAACAAAATTTCTTTTTTGTTCCCATTTAAGATAGTCTGATACTTCATCTAAGCCACGCGGTTCTCGCTTAATTCTATCATAATGCATTTGTTTTTCATGAATTATCAAAGGAGAACTTGCATTCAATAATTGAATGTTTTTTCCTTCTAATGTTCTAATAACTCCTGCTTTTTGTTTGTTTGATCTCAAAGTTGAACCTGTATAAGAAGTAAATGAGATATTATCTTTCCAAATTATTTTTTCAGGCGTAAATACAAATATTTCTTTATCTTTAATTAATTGTTGAGACCATGCATTTTCTGAATCTTTCAACCAATCTGGTATTTGTTGAGATTTTTTCTTTTCTTGATTTAACCATTCAGCAAAAGGAGTACAAGGAAATGTCTTTGAATCTATTGATGGGTCTAATAAAAGAATTTGTTTACCGCTAAGCAAAATATGATTGAAATAATGCCTTGCTGCACGTATTTTTTCATCTGGATTTAGTAATCCTGCCTCTCTTAATTCTTCAAAATCTAACCAGGGGAAATAAGGCATTGATAGATCCCAATCATCATTACCTAATCCTACCACTATTACTAAATCAGCATTACAACCAAGTGCATTTTCTGGCGATAAAATCCTTATAGATTCATCTGAACACCTTGATTTAGACATTGATATTGAATTAATTAATTCAATTGATTCTTCTATCCAATTCACCCCTTCAAGAGGATGTTTTAATCCACATGCTTTCTGAATATTTCTTAGATTATTATGTAAATGAAGATATTTTTGAATTCCAACAACTGAAGAATCTGGTACATCGACATCCATCCAAGAGCTCCAATCTAATTTTTGTACAATGTCAAAAAGCCACTCATCCCCAGTATTTGTAGATAATAAAATTGGCAATTCTTTTTTAGAATCGCATCCGATTCTGTATTCTTCTATATCTAATGCCTCTCTATCTGATTTGTTAAGTAATGGACGAATTAAATTTGCAATAGATAATACCCACCATTGGGTTTGCTCTCTTAGTTTTCTTTGAGTTTTTTCGTCCACAAAGGGATTGTCAAATTTTTCTCTACTTAATGCATATAACCAATCATTTAGTGAGCCCCCGCCGCCCAAAATATGGAATGTTCTTGCAGTTTCCTCAAGTAATTTACAATCTGCAACGGGAAAATATTCTTCATTTTCTGGATGTTTGTGGGTAAATAGATAATCATTTTTAAACGTGTAATTATTTTGATTTGAAATCATTTTTAATTTGTCAGATGACCAAGCATCTTGACCAAAACCTAATTTCATTAATTCACCAAGGCAATGTAAGACACTAAGAAATAATTCTTGGGTTTCATCTGAATTAATCTTAATTCCAATTGATTCAAATAATCTTGGCCATTTTTTCCTATTATCTTTTGATCTTGGATCAATAATAATTACTTTATTATTGGAATCGAAATTATTACTGTATGCAGATAATATCCCATGTATGGCTTCATCTGTTTGTAAGGAATTAAACAAACCTAAATGAAATATTTCTGGTTCTGCTTTTTCTAAATTTAATTCGTGCTTAGGAATCCATCGAGGGATTGATTCCTTTGTTTTACAAACTTCAACATCGGCGAGAAATGCTCCATGCTCCCCTAAACGAAAACTACCAAAGTTACATAATTGGTGAATTGGTTTATATTTCGAAATGATTTGTAATAATTCTAATTTTGCGTCGCTTAAAGTAGGACTCATATCTTGAATAATAATCCCATCAATTTCATTTAAACTAAATAATTCAATACTATCATTCTTCTTTAATATTTTTATTATCTTTTTTAACCTTAAACGTGGATGCGTTCCAGACATTTGTTTCTCTACTTTCGACAGTACTTTTTCATATTCAATTACTCCTGGATCTGCCTCCCAATCTAATGGTAAATTTCTTTCACAAACCTGTTGATGTAATTGATCCAACATTCTTGTCTTTCCCCTTGACCAGGTAATTTTCAAATTAGAATGTAACCTTGGAAAACCTGCTTTTTCAGCCACATTGACACAATTATTATGGATTATTTCAAACAAAATACCATCATCATTTATTATTGCAGGTAACCTTAAATCAGAATGTAAATTATCAATTAATCTAGGTATTGTCAAATGAAGACTTGAATCAATTGGAATATTCTCCATAGAATTTAATGTGCTTAATGTTTGTTTTCTTGATTCTTCGTTTGCATAAATAACTAAAATTCTTGAAAGAGGTGTATCATCTGAATCTATCCACTTTGCCAATTTTAATTGGTGTTTAATTAACCATGAGGGTAGATTTTTTCCTGGTGTTTGATGCTCAATAGAAATTCTATTTTCATTTATTTCGTTTTCCATTGTGCCACCTCCCCCCACTCTTCACGCCATGGTTCTTGAATCCTTTCTTTGTATTATTCATAAATAGTTTCATCAAGATATAAATTGAACCAATAAATAATTATAACACCTAAAGTGTATACGAAAGTATATGAGCAATAGAAAGAGATGCGTGATTATGATTACATTTATTCTATTTATTTGTAATTTGACTGTTGTTTCGGTAAGTAGTGAAACTGAAAATGATTCTAAAAGAAATGCAATTTTTGGAGGGATTGTAATTGATCCAAATGAAAACTTCAGTAGTTCTATTAACACGAAAGATGCTTCGTCTGTTGCCCATATATTCACTGCAACATGGTGTACTCCTTGTGTTGAAGTTGAACATGCAATAGAAGATGTTGCAAATGAAACTAATGTTACAATGCTTACGTTCCATAGATTTGCTGGGGAAACAGAAGATCCTTTTGGAACTGAAAACGCTGAAAATTGGTGGAAAGAATGGTTTAATGAAGAGAGGCCATTGCAGCCTACAGCAATAATTAATGGGGGCGATTCATTAATTGGAGCAAGTCAGGGAAGTTATGATAACCTTTATTCAAAAGCATTAGAAAAACCTCTTTTAGAATCAAAAGAACAGACTCAAGATTCTATGATTCATACTTTTTTTGAACATGAATCATCAGAGTTTTCATGGGAAGTTCTTGATGTTGATGGATGTGAGGACGTGAAAACATTCATAAATTTTGTAGAAGATATTGCATATTTTCCTAATGGTTCAAATGGATTAAAAAACTATACACATATTGTACATCATGTAAAAGAGATTCCTAGTGGAAGTGGAACTGCAGACATAAGTCATGAATTATCTGAAATAAAATCCTATGATGGAGATGATTTGAAATTAGTAATTACTTTTGGATGTATGAATCCTCCAAATGACTCAAATGACTCAAATTCTACTGAAGAATCTGAAGATTCAAGTAGACTTCCATTTGTTGGATTAATTCCAACCATTATGTCAATATTGGTTGCATCAATGATTATTTCAAGAAGAAACTATTTTGAAAGCATTAATTGAATTTACAATATCTTCATCATTAATATGAATGTGTGTAACAGCACGCAATAAATCATCACCCAGTGCAAGAACATGTACATCCTGTTCTGATAATTTCTCTACTAATACTTCTGCATTAATATCTCCAAGGACCTTGATGTAAACCATATTAGTTTGAACCCCTTCTAAATCTACAGAAAACATGTCTATTTCATTAATAGCACTAGCTAATATTTTTGCACGTTCATGATCTTCTGCTAATCTAGAAATATTATTTTCTAATGCAAAAAGTCCCGCAGCAGCGATTACTCCAGCTTGCCTCATTCCTCCTCCAAACATTTTTCTCCAGCGATGAGCTAAACTAATGAATTTAGAAGACCCTACCAAAATACTACCTACAGGAGCGCCAAGGCCTTTCGACAAGCAAATAGAGATTGAATCATAATCCCGAACTATACGGGCTGGGTCTGTTCCTGTAGCAATAGCTGCGTTGAATAATCGAGCACCGTCCATATGTGCTGCACATTTATTATCATGAGCAATCTTAGCAATTTCATCTAGAGCTTCTTGAGGGTAACAAGTTCCTCCCCCTCTATTCGAGGTATTCTCTACGCATACTAAAGATCCATTTGGGAAATGCCCAAGGCTACCTTCTCCTTTACGTATTGCCTTCTCAACATCTTTGGGTTTCATGATTCCAAGTTCTCCAGGTACTAGAGCTACTGAACATCCAGAAAGTGCTGCATAACCTCCTCCTTCGTATATGTAGATATGACTAGTGCTCTCAGTAACTATCTCATCTCCTGGATTCGTGTGAGCCCGGATTGCAATCGCATTAGACATAGTTCCTGAGGGTACAAAAAGTGCGGCTTCTTTACCAAGTAAATCTGCAATCATATTTTGAAGTTGAATTATTGTAGGGTCATCTCCTAAAACATCATCCCCAACTTCAGCATTTTTGATTGCCTCTCGCATCTCAAATGTCGGTTTAGTTACAGTATCACTACGAAGGTCTACCATGACCTGTCGACGAAGAATTGATACTTAATGTCATAGATGGAATTTTTAATAAAAAAGTATAGTAAATGTAATAAATAATAGTAGGTGTATTTTGTAACACGGCTAAAATACAAAAACCTTCAAAATAGGCCCAATTAGGGGGTTTCCTACAAAACACTTGATAAATGATACGGTAACCGACATATAATCGGCTTAGCCGATAAAAATAAAAATGGACGTGAAAAAACGATGGGCATGAATATGGATAAGAAAAAGCTAGGCATGGAGTTTTTCGGCGTTATGGTAATTGTGATGGTTGCAAATTCGGGCAGCCAACACCCTATGTTAACTGGTTTAACAGCTGGTCTAATGTATACTATGGCAATGGGAATTTCAGGCGGTCACTTAAACCCGGCAATTACGCTAGGTTTAATGGCTACGAAAAAAATGGATGCACAAGAAGGTGGGCAGTATATTGCTGCTCAAGTCTTAGGTGCAATGGCAGCATTCTTAATGGCTGACATAGTACTGAATGAATCAATTGCATCTGCCGCTACCACTGGTGGAATGACAGAATTGTGGCAAGACATGGCAGCTATGACCTTTGCAGGTTTCATACTGATGGTTGTCTGGATTACAACTCTGGATGAGAACAAAACAGGCTTTGCAATGGGCGGTTTTGCTGTTGGTATGATTTACTGGATGCTAGAATCTTCAGGGTTTGCAGCATGGAATCCAGGAACACACCTTGCACAAGGAATTTGGACAACCATAATGAGCACAGGCAGTATTGATTGGGCTACATTTTGGATCTTCTGGATTTTCCCTACTGTAGGTATATTACTAGGAATGGTAGTTTGGGATTGGTTTGAAGCAGAAGAAAGTGCAAAGGCTGATGTCGTTGCAGACGATGAATAAACAGAACGCATCTGTTGAAAATACATACCCTCTAGGAGCCGAGGCTCCTAGGGGGCTTTTTTTAATTCTACAACAAGGGTAAGTCTTTTGTTAATGCATCAATTAATCTTCTTGGCCCAGGTCCTAATCCTAACACAGTAATTGTTCCAGAAGGTATCTCAGTTTTACCTGCATCTGAAATCATCTCTGAAACTAATCCTAATGTTCTTGCTTCACCATACATACGCTTCATTTCCTCTAAATTACTTACTTGGCAGACAATTTTTCGAGAACCTGTATTACGCCACTCTTCCAATAATGTTGGTTTTAATTTTCTTGCTGTTAAAGCACAATTTACAGCAGCATGACTTGCTTGTGCTGCTAATTTACCTGCGGATAATTTCAAATCTTTTCTGGTGATTAACACCATTGTAATTTCTGAATCAATAGTGGGAGATCTGCTCATTTTCAACCTCTCCTAATGATATATTCCCTCTTGACATGATTTCTGAAAGTGGTGATGATAGCCATATCATAAAAGTAATATTACCCGCCACGTGTAATAAATCATAAGGAATTCCAGCTATAATATATGGCAAAAATAAATCAAAACCTACAGAATGTAAAATAGAGATTGATACAATCCAATTAAACAAAATTGCAGAAAGAATAGAAATGAAAATTAACCTATTTAATGAATTTAATTTTTCTGAAAATAATGCACCTAAACAGCCAACAATTGACCAAGCCGCTGCTTGATAAAAGGTCCAAATTCCATGGCCTAGAATTAAATTAGAAAATAATGCAATTATTGTTGAAAGAAAAATAGACTCTTTAGCACCCATTCTAATTCCTACAAGTAATACAATTACTGTAACTGGTTGAACATTTGGAATTGGGCTTAGTAAAATCCTACCAGCAATTCCAAAAATTGCACAAATGCTTAAGATTATTAATTTCTGTCCTTGATTTACTCTTTTTTCAATCATTATCAAATTCCAAGAAATTACCCCTAGTAAAAATAAATTTAATAGAAGGCCTGCTAAATTAGACATCTCAAAAACGTGGTAAGCAGGCATCTTTCTCAACCCCTTGACTTCTTATGAATACTTGACTATTACTCTAAAACAGATTACCATGTATCTACTTGCCACAATATTATGCTGTTTGAATTTAGTTCCAAATCACCAATTCCAACCATTGACATTGCACCATTATGGTATAATGCCCAATAAGAATTACCAGTGGGTGTAAAACCACCTATTGAATTTACATAGGGCCCAAAACTTGATTCAGTATAATTTACTAATAATTTTTCATCTAATATATTTGTAGAATTTAAAAGAAAATCAAAACCATTACTATATTCTACAAATCCACCTAAACATACTCCTGATTCATTCCAAAATGTATCAATAAATATGGTTTCACCAGAACTACTGATATGGTGCCTACCATCATTAAATTCAGTAGATGTGTAATCATCTGGAAAATGAATACACATTACTTGCTTATCTTCCCATTCTTTAGGGAATCCGTAATGACTTTTTTCTTCATCTAATAATAAATTATTAATTCTATTCCATTCTGAATTAATTATTGGCGTTGCAACAATTAATGTTACTAGCCAAATAACTGATATTGCCTGTAACCTATTTTTAGATTGGAAATATGTTCCAGCAAATGCTGTCAATGCTAAGCCAGTCATAACGATTGCAATAATATCTGTCATTATTTCTGGGGGTTAAAAAAAAGTAATTATAAATTACCTAATTTTGATTTTAAAATAGTGCTAATTATTTTACCATCTGCACCATCTCCTAACTCTTTGATTATCAATCCCATCAATGGTCCCATCGCAGCCATGCCTCTTTCTGCAATGAAATCGGCTCTTTCTTTCAATATTTTATCAACTGCTGCTTCTATTGAACTTTCGTCTGAAGGCTTTAATCCCAATAATTCTGCTTTTTTATGGCATTCTTCGATAAATGCACTCAGGTTACCTTCTAAATTAGTTCCTCCTTCAAGAATCATATTTATCCCTAGTTCTACTAACCCATCTCTAGTTACTCCGCCCGCCTCTCTTACCAGTAATAATCCTGCTAACATTTGTATACTTACATCTTCAAGAGGAATGTTTGCTCCTTTTGAAATTTGTACTCTACTTGATTCTAATAATAACGAAGCCCAGGCTTTTACTGGTAATTTATCTAAATCTAATTTGCCTGTAGCACCTGCAAAAAATTCATCATCCAATTGTCTTGAGACTAATTGTTTTTGTTGATCTGATGAGATTTCAAAAGGACTTAATCTATCTAGCCTCTCATTTTGGGTTAATGGTAACTTATTAGATATTTCATCCCAGTGTAATTTAGTTAATTCAAATGAAGGTACATCCGTTTCTGGGTACATTCTAGCACCTGTTGGCAATGGCCTCATCGCAGTTGTTGTTCCGTCTTCTGGTGCTCCTTTCTTTACAACAACATTTCTTACTTCTTGGATGGATCTTTGCCATGCTTTCCTTGCTCTCAGAACCACTGATTCCAAGGCTAATTCTGCTTGCCATTCTGGTGCAACACATAATGCGAATGCGTCTGATTCACTACAATTTACCGCTTTTTTAATATCTGCCACATTACTTTCTGTAATTCCATAAGCAGGTAATTCGTCAGAATGAAAAATACCCGCAACTCCTGCAAGTTTAGCTGCCCCAGCTAATTCTCTACCTAATCTTGGTAATTGTGCTCCTTCTGAATCTAATGTTTTTGTTCCTAATCTTCCTGATAAAAATGGTAACTTAACACACAATATAGAGGAATTATTTTTCAATGAATTTTGAATCATTTTTGATTCACAATCTTTCAATACTTGTGTACAGTCATTTATTTCAAATGGAATGATTTCAACTAACTTTTGAGCAATGTTCATTTCTAATTCTTCCTCATCATCATCCCTATTTGGTGGTAGTTTAGGTTCTCCAATTGCTTCTCTTAATTCATTAGTGAGTCTGTAAAAATGCAATTGTCTTGCCATCTCTAATTCAATAATTCTAGGTATCCACTCTAAATCTTGACACCCTTTAATTTCAACACGATCACCACAGGCTATTGAAACATTAAGATCTTGTCTAATAGATCCTAATCCTCTTCTAACTTTTCTAGTATCTCTTAACAATCCCCCTAACGCTATTGCTGTTTCTTTTGCATGCTCTGGGTTTTTAACATCAGGGTCTGTTGCAATTTCAATCAATGGTATCCCCAATCTATCTAAATTCCATGTAACAACTTCTCCATTAGTTGTAAGTTCCGAAGATAATTTTCTCGCACTATCTTCTTCGAGACAGATGACTGAAACTCCTACTGCTCCTGTTTTAGTATCTAATCTACCATGTGTTGAAACTAATGTAGTTCTTTGAAACCCTGAGGTATTAGATCCATCTACAACTGTTTTTCTCATAGCCTGTAAAGTCCCTACTGGATGAGCATTTAACATTGCAGAAACAACTAATGCAATTTCTACTGCATCTTTATCGTGCTCTAATGGGGGTTGATCATCTAATTCTATTAAGCCAGCATTTGGTGATTTAACATATACAAAACTTCTATTTCTTCTAGTTTCAAATCTGGCTGCAATATCTATCTTTCCACCTTCTCCACTTGCGGCTCTAAGTTTTCTTCTAGTTCTAAATAAATCAGCAGGTAATGTCTCAATAGTATAATCGTATAATTCTCCTTTTTCACGGGAATGTAACTTTCCTGTGTTTAATTGTTGATGGATTTCTAACCCACACATAAAACCTAATTGTTGAGGATTTAATGTTTTGACATCTGAAATGTCCCCTAATGGTTCCTCTCCCATAATAACCCCAAACAGAACTTATGAATAATCTTGATGAAATTTTTTTAATTCAAGCTAGTGCCCATGTTCCAAAAATTGGAGAGTAAAGTACTCCGTTCGTTCTCAGCGTTTCCAAGGTGCTAATGACTCTGTCATCATCAAAATTTTCACTTCTGGTTCTTTGTAAAAGGTCAGATGTTGATGGATTGATTTTAGTGCCTTCAAAAAGTGCTTGTATTGTCTTTTTCAAGAAAGTCTCTAAATTTCTACCTTTAGTTGTTTTACCTGATTGAATTGTTGTTTCATCAAAATTATCGCCCATTAATTCATGTCTCCAAAGTTCAAACAATCTTAAAGACCGCAAAACATCCTCATATTCTGCAACATCTGATAATCTCACTTTTGCTGATGCTTCCGCCATACGAGAAAGTGCTTCTAATGCCCTTGCTGTAATCGTAATAACATCTTTTCCTTTTTCTGCATGATCTGCTGAATCTGTTACTTTAGTCCTCATAGTAGTATAGTATTCGATAATGCGTTTTCTTGCATCATCATTCAGTACTGGGTGATGGTTTCTTTTTGCATAAGCAACATATTTTCTAAACATCTCTCTACTCAATACTTCTTTTCCTTCATGATCTTGGCTTGATTCTTTAGATGCATTTAACATTGGGTCTACTTCGTTTCCTTGCTCAATTGCATATTCATCTACACCAGATTGTCTGTTTGCTAATATATGGGATGCAATCTTCCTATCATATTCTTCTTCTGGTGTATCTGACATTAACCAAATTACATCAAATCTAGAAAATAATGGGGGTGGTAAATTTACTTGTCTTGTATATGGGCCTGCTTCATCTGGATGAAGGAATCTCCCTCCCTTTGGATTCGATGCGGCTAAAATTGAGCATCTGGTTCTTAATTTGGCATTAATCCCTGCCTTAGAAATACTAATTGTTTGTTGTTCCATTGCTTCATGAATAGAGGATCTATCTCCGTCACTCATCTTATCAAATTCATCAATTGCTGCAAGCCCAGTGTCAGCAAGTGGTAATGCACCAGCTTCTAAAGTCCAGCGACCATCACTAGTTGAATCAGCAACTGCTGCTGCTGTCAAACCTGCTGCTGATGCACTTCTACCACTGGTATATTGACCTCTAGGTGATAATTCTGACATGTAATGTAACATTTGTGATTTAGCAGTACCTGGGTCTCCCATCAACAATATG